>Ga0308165_1006057_pt1 | contig 10870 bp, 11 predicted proteins | sample PhyWR2_FD_201032 | JGI IMG/M metagenome (GOLD analysis project Ga0308165, IMG submission 201032) | Phyllosphere microbial communities from UC Gill Tract Community Farm, Albany, California, United States - DLSLW.R2 | ecosystem: Host-associated > Plants > Phyllosphere > Unclassified | place: USA... | reverse complement strand
CACGTTATCAGTAAGAGTGAGGGTAATATCCAGGCTCGGCTGGGGATCAGAGCATCTGTGAAAGGTCATCATATTATGGATACAAATAAAGGCCGCGAATTTGAACCCTTCATTGAGGCAAACTGGCTACATAATACTCGCGACTTCAGCGTCAGAATGGATGATGTTCGTATCAGTCAAGCCGGAACGCGCAATATCGGGGAAGTGAAAATCGGGATAGCCGGTAAAATTAACCCAAAGGTTAACTTATGGGGAAATATTGGTACTCAGGTGGGACATAAAGGATATAACAATACCCATGCAGCAGTCGGTATTAAATATAATTTTTGAGCCCAACTTACCGGCCCCGTAACAAGATAAGTTAGTACGTCTCGTACCCATAGAAACCTTGCCGGGTATTTAACTACCGGGTAAATCTATGGGTACACCATCCCTTAGGGTTAAACAACGACTAAGGGATACCTCAGTTAGTCAGCACACTCCCCCGGCACTGAAATCTGGGCATCAATCGCACTAATGCGTTCCCGTAACGTCGGGTTTTTGCGCGATAACATATCGCAGCCGACATTAACGATATTAACAAAGTATGGGGTGGTTGATTTTTCAACGGCAACAACGGTGCTGGCTGGGCGTCCTGCAAAAACCCCAGCGGAAAATGACAGCAACAGGCCGGATATCGCTATATATTTTAGCGTTTTCATAATTTATCTCTTACTCAATAAACGAGTTCTCTAATACCCCCTAATTATAGCCAGGCATCACGTGTTATTGATAGTCAGTTTATTTGTCAGAGAAGAGCAAATTTACTGCGTTCGTTGGCGAAATGTAAATAAATGAGGGGATTAATTGACAGTAAATAACCTTTCAGAAACATATGCCGAAAACAGTTAACTCTGGTATCTGTTGATTCAACTTACTAATAAAAAATAAGCCGGATAAATATCCGGCTTGTCATGGCTAGAGTTTATAACCAAGCGTAATCTGGGTACGCTTATCAGTACGGTTAGGTGCTGATGCAGGTGGCTCAGAGTTCCATGTTACGTAGTAACCGAGTTTCAGACCAAAGTTCTCATTGATAGCAACATCAACTGACGTTTCTGTATTCACGGTACTGTCTTCAGAACCAAAGAACGAGACGCCCTGAGTAAATTTGGCATTATCTGTAAACTGCCAGTTATAGATAGCAGATGCATAGCCTAAAGCCTGCGTTTTATTGCCACCGTCAACATATTCGTCGTAACGCACACCAGGACCGGCTTCCAGACGCAGGAAGTGTACAGGTCCTGCCAGGATCTGACGACCATAACCTGCGGTAAAGATATCGCGGGCATGGTAGCCGTTAAAACGATCGGTCAACCAGCTTGCCTGACCAAAAACATAGTTACTGTCAGACAGATTATAACGACCACGACCACCGACTGAGTATTTTTCGGAAGAACGTTCGTTGTTAGAGGAAGTATTGCTGGCGCTACCCCACAGTGACCATGCGGTCACCTGCTGGTACCAGGTCATATTGGTATTGGCAGTCAGCGTCGAACTTTTGGTGTTACCTGACTGAGCAAGATAGCCCGCGTTGAGGTTTCCGCCAAAGTCTGACTTGGCTGTAGCGGGGTCATCCATGACAGTGAACACCGAATCATCTGCCCAAACAGAATGACTTATAAACGATCCTCCAGCCAGGAGGAGTGCAACCGGTACTGTCTTTAAAAGCTTCATTTATTAATCCGTACAACACAAAAAAAGATAACCGCAAGGATTCAGCCTGTTTCACAAGAGCCATAGAGTATGACGCCAGGAAGGAGGTGAATTATAAAAAAGCCCTGTAAACTTAGCAATGAGATCTTAATAACATTTTTTCGCCAGGTCTAAATTAAAAATCTTTTATTTTCATAATGATAAAAAAAACAGACCTTTCCGCATAACATCATAAAATGTAAGGATTAGCGCACCTTGTTCTGTATGAAACCTGTCCCGGCAGGCACATAAAAAACAGGGTTTTATCCCCTGATTATTTCAGAATGAACTACGCTTGATGTGAAAAGACAATCATCGCGAGAAATCGCACGGCTATAAAAAACCTGGTAACTGTGCGTGATGTCGCGGTTAGTCACCATTAAGCGCGATAATCTATTGATAATCCGGTCACCCGCAGAGGAATTCAATATGTGGCAAACTATTCGTCGTTTGTTAAGCGAGCAGCTAGGTGAAGCCGAAATGTCGGCACCGACCCAGGTTCCGGGTGGACAGAGTCACCAGGCATGGCATCTGCACTACGGCCAACACGAGATTTTTGTCAAAAGTGACAATCAAGAGATGTTACCGTTATTTATTGCGGAAGCCGATCAGCTGGCGTTATTAGCACGCACCAATACTGTCAGAGTACCTACTGTCTGGGCGACTGGATCAGAACGGGATAACAGTTTTCTGTTACTGGAGTACCTCCCCGCCAAACCTTTAGATTTACACAATGCGTATTTACTTGGACAGCATCTGGCACGACTCCATCAATGGAGCGATCAGCCACAGTTTGGCCTGGACTTCGATAATGCGCTATCCACGACGTTGCAACCCAACCTCTGGCAAAGGCGCTGGTCTGTTTTTTTTGCTGAACAACGTATTGGCTGGCAACTCGAACTCGCGGCAGAAAAAGGTATGGTGTTCGGCGACATCGATACCATCGTCGATACTGTGCAACAGGCACTGGCCAGCCATCAGCCACAGCCTTCACTGCTACACGGAGATTTATGGGCGGATAACTGCGCGCAGGGACCGGACGGCCCCTTTATCTATGACCCCGCCTGCTACTGGGGAGACCGCGAGTGTGATTTAGCGATGTTGCCCTTACATCAAGAGCAACCACCGCATATTTATGATGGATATCAGTCAGTATCGCCGCTACCGCCTGGATTTATCGAACGACAACCGATTTACCAGCTTTATACCCTACTCAATCGAGCCGTCGTGTTTGGCCGGGAACATATACCGGTTGCACATACTGCATTGGAACAAGTCTTGTCCGTTAACCGCTAAATAAAGCCCAACAGCCGGAAAAATAGATATCCGGCAACCAGTACAATGACAGGCAGGATATACAGCGGGAAAAACTGAACCAGCAGAGTGTGATGTGGGACATTAATTTTGGCATTCAGTTGCTGTTTGCTCAGTCCCTCTTCCCCTTTGGCCTGTTCGATAATCAACTGATCCTGAACTCTTTCCCGCACATATTTTACCTGTCGTGACATTCTGGCTCCTGAGTCTTTCAGCGCCAGTCCAATAAAAATCAGCGCAAAAATGATCCAGAAAGTCACGTTTGTCTGTTGAACGAAATCAGCCTGAGGCGAATTATCCCAGAACAGGTTCAGGAAAGGCGTATTGAAACGCACCATCTCGATCATCACATGGATGAAGTCCAGCATCACTGCATTGATACCGACCTGTTTCTCGCTGTACGCATACATAAACTTCAGCACAGAGATAAAAGTAGAGAGCAGCGCCGGGATGAAAATTACCCAGCCGGCGATGCGTTTAAGTAAAGCAACACGTCCAGCTTGTTGATACGTCATGAACTCCCCTTTATTAAGACGTAACATGTCGGGTAAAGTTTACCCTGTATACTCTCTTTTCGCCCAGGCTTTACAGGTTAAATTCGCAAAAGAGCCATTGTCCTGTATTGTCTGGGGTCTGAAGTTAACAAACCCGTTAATAATATGGACTAAGGGAGGTCCCTAATGGCAAGTACGCACCCAATCCATGCGGCGATTTTTGATATGGATGGTCTGTTAATTGATTCTGAACCCCTCTGGGAACAGGCTGAACACGAAATTCTCTCATCTCTTGGAGTAGACACCTCGAGGCACAACGAACTTCCCGAAACCCTCGGTGTGCGTATCGATGTGGTAGTAGGCTTGTGGTTTAATTTGATGCCGTGGACCGGCCCTTCTTGTGAAGAGGTGACAGCCCGTGTGATTAAACGTGTTATTGAGTTAGTCGAGCAACAACGCCCGCTAAAGCCCGGCGTGAGAGAGGCGCTGATACTGTGCAAAGCCCAGGGACTGAAAATTGGCCTGGCTTCCGCCTCCCCCCTCCCTATGCTGGAAAAAGTTCTGGAAATTTTCGAGCTGCGCGATTACTTCGATACGCTCGCCTCGGCAGAACATCTTCCCTATAGCAAGCCACATCCTCAGGTCTATCTGAATGCAGCTGACCAGCTCAATATTTCTCCCGTGAACTGTGTTGCACTGGAAGACTCAGTGACCGGTATGGTTGCCAGTAAAGCGGCACGTATGCGCTCTATTGTTGTGCCACTTACAGAAAGCCTTTCGGACCCACGCTGGGGCCTGGCAGAGGTTAAAATTAACTCTCTGGAACAACTTACCGCCAGCCACCTGACGGGATAATACTGTGGGTGGTGAAAACCACCCCTGTTAAAGATTAAATGTTACAGCGTCACCTCTTTCGCATACTGTATAAAAACCCTATACTGTGAAAATCGACAGTTCTTATTCGGGTTGTATTATGACGGCGGAAGGCCATCTGCTTTTTTCTATTTCGCTTGCAGTATTTGCTAAAAATGCGGAATTAACGCCAGTCCTCGCTAATGGAGACTGGTGGCATATTATTCCGTCGGCCATTCTGACTTGCCTGTTACCAGACATAGACCATCCTAAATCTTTTCTCGGCCAGCGTATAAAATGGATTTCCAAACCCGTTGCACGCATGTTCGGGCATCGCGGGTTTACCCACAGCTTGCTGGCGGTGTTTATTGGCCTGGCACTGTTCTCGCTGAAAGTGCCCAATGACTGGGTTATCCCGGCGGATGCGCTTCAGGGCATGGTTCTGGGCTATATCAGCCATATCATTGCTGACATGCTCACCCCGGCAGGTGTTCCTTTACTCTGGCCCTGTCGCTGGCGTTTTCGTTTTCCCGTAATCAGGCCACAAAAGGGTAACCAGTTAGAGCGCGTACTCTGTATGGCATTATTCGGTTTTGCCGTCTGGATGCCGCATACCTTGCCGGAAAACCACGTGGTACGCTGGTCCTCACACATGATTAACTCATTACAAACAACCTTCAACAGCCTGCTATATCACCGACCTGAGCAATAAAGCGGCATATTTATTACTTTTGGGAATAATCAATTGCTTTTGATTATATGGACCTCTATCTCCTTCTGATAATATAGCCAGCATGATATTTTGTAGTATCCATCCTGAATAATGCGAGTTACCTGTAAGCCATGTCGATGAGCACAGACAAACACTGTGATTCGACAGGTTTTACGGCACTCATGCCCGGGTAACTTGAATCATGACGGATAGATTCTGAATACGACGAGTCGCCTCCGGGCCGTTGAGTCATTCAGAATAATAATAATTAAGGAGATATGGGATGAACGTTCCACTGATAGCGAACATTGCGGTGTTCGTGGTATTGCTATTGTTGCTTGCGCAAACGCGTAAAAAACAGTGGAGTCTGGCAAAAAAAGTTCTCGCGGGCCTGGCGCTTGGGGTGCTGTTTGGTCTGGGTTTGCATACCGTTTACGGTGCGGACAGCCCGATTCTAAAAGAATCTATTCAATGGTTTAATATTGTTGGTAACGGTTATGTTCAGTTACTGCAAATGATCATTATGCCATTAGTCTTCGCCTCTATTTTGAGCGCGGTGGCAAAGTTACATAATGCTTCATCTCTCGGTAAAATCAGTTTCCTGACCATCGGGACGCTGCTTTTTACCACCATGATAGCCGCTCTGGTTGGGGTGCTGGTGACCAATATGTTTGGTCTGACAGCGGAAGGTCTGGTTCAAGGCACTGCCGAGAACGCACGTCTGGCAACGATCCAATCGAGTTATATTGCGAAAGTGTCCGATCTGACATTACCGCAGTTGATTCTGTCATTTGTTCCTAAAAACCCGTTTGCCGACCTGACTGGCGCTAACCCGACCTCAATTATCAGCGTCGTTATTTTTGCCGCCTTCCTGGGTGTTGCAGCCCTTCGCCTGTTAAAAGACGATGCGCCAAAAGGCGAACGTGCCCTGATGGCGATTGAAGTGATTCAAAGCTGGGTGATGAAACTGGTTCGTCTGGTCATGCAGCTGACACCTTATGGTGTGATGGCATTAATGACTAAAGTGGTCGCAAGCTCTAATATCGATGACATTATCAAGCTCGGTAGCTTTGTAGTGGCGTCTTATATTGGACTGGGAATTATGTTTGTGGTTCATGGCATACTGCTGGCTTTCACCGGTGTAAGCCCTCTGAAATTCTTCCGCAAAGCAGGTCCGGTACTGGCATTTGCCTTTACCAGCCGTTCCAGTGCAGCCAGTATCCCGTTAAACGTTGAAACACAGACTCGCCGCCTGGGTATTCCAGAGTCGATTGCCAGTTTCTCCGCTTCTTTTGGTGCAACTATTGGTCAGAACGGCTGTGCCGGTTTGTATCCTGCCATGCTTGCAGTGATGGTTGCTCCGACGGTCGGTATCAACCCGTTTGATCCTCTGTGGATTGCGACGCTGGTGGGTATTGTTACGATAAGCTCTGCCGGTGTTGCCGGTGTCGGCGGCGGTGCAACCTTTGCAGCCCTGATTGTCTTACCTGCTATGGGTCTGCCGGTCACGCTGGTTGCGTTGCTTATTTCAGTTGAACCATTAATTGATATGGGACGAACTGCGCTTAACGTGAGCGGATCAATGACCGCCGGTACTATCACCAGCCAGTTGATGAAGCAGACCGATAAGTCGGTTATGAACAGCGAAGATGATGCCGAATTAATCCAACGTTAACAGACGTTATTAAAAGCTAAAACTATCTCGCCCTGTCAGTAATTCACCTGACAGGGCGTTTTATTACTCTTTTTTCGCAATAGTGCCGTCGGAATATTACTCAGAAAAACATTTTAAAGGTCTGTCTGATATTGCTCTGCTCGCGGAGATTCTTGATTATCTGGCTGCTGATAAGTTGACGCAGAAATACCGCTGTTCTGCCATGACAATATTCCTGATTCAGTTCCTTGTTCATTGTTATCATCTTGCCAGATATCATCATCCTCATCATCGGTATCAGACCAGATCCTGTGTTCGTGAAGATTGGATTTAGGACAGGACAAAATTATCTCACCATCTATTTTATAGACGTCTGCATAGATGCTGCTGTCTACGGAAAATTTGTTTTTGAAGCCAAGGGATGCCAGATCTCTGAGGTTAATAAAAACCTCGCGAATATCCTGTTCGGACAAATTATAATCAGCATGATGGTAAAGCTTATGAATATATTCAAGCGCGGTCTTTTGATGAGTGGAAAAGAAAAAATCTTTTATTTTTTCCCATAAGACCATCTCTGGCGGGGATTTATTTGTTTGTATATCATGTAGTCTTTCATGACTGATATGTGCAGTAAGTAAACCATTTCCTACATTAAATAACATAGCCACACTCCTTAAATAATTATCTCCCGGTAAAAATCAATAATATTCTCCAGAACCTATCGCGAAATTCATCATAAAATAATCAGTCTGATGCTACTTGCTAAAAGCGCTATTTTTAATAATTAAAATAGATGGATTCTGCATTGTGCAGTAATTGAGATTAAATCAATGCCACAAGCCCGTGCTTAGTGCATGAGATAAATAAAGTGGAGTCACGCATTACAAACCATTTCCGGGCTGAGAATACGTCTACCAGGGAACAAGGGTTTCTCAGGTTCCGGGTAATCCTGATCGGCTATCAGGTATCATTGTTTTGTCGAGTCTGATTAGCCCAGCGCTGTGCCGACTCAGGTTGAGTAAATAGCGGTGATTGCTGAAAAGCATCCCCCAGTAAGACAAATGCAACATACTGTCTCTGTAACTGATACACATCCTGATACCCTTCCACCCGCCGGGCATGCACCGGTGGTGCTGGTTCAACACGCGGTTTATAGCTAATGACAGGACGTGAACTCGCTTGACGTAGTGGTTTCATAAGTAACATGGATTCAGTGAGTTTGGGAAACTCCCATATTATACCCTAAATAATTCGATTTGCCTGTCGCTGCAACGATCCGCGTGGCAAAGAAGCGCGTCAGACATTCGATTTATTCTATCCGGCCCTCAAAAAGGTCAAGATTAAAACGAAATGTGAACGTGCACATTTTTGTTTTAATCTGTGATTTTGATCTCATTCTTCCTCTTGCATGAAAATGTGCTCGTGCACATAATGGCGAAAAAATAGAGGTAGCTATGAAAATCACAGGATTAAAGGTCTACGATGTAGACCTGCGCAACAGAGCACCGGGTCACAATTTGATTGTGATAGAAATCGAAACCGATGCCGGTATTTCTGGCATTGGTGAAGTCGCAATGAGTTACGGGATCGGTGCCAAATCTGTTATTCCCGTGCTGGAGTCATTGTCGGCACAGTTTCTAAAAGGCCGCTCACCTTTTGATTCTGAATCCATTTTTCAGCAATGTTTTGATAAATCCTACTGGGCACGAGGTCGGTCACTGGCCATTTACGGAGCAATGAGTGCCATTGATATGGCCTTGTGGGATATTAAAGGTAAAGCCCTCAACGTACCGGTCTATCAGCTGTTAGGCGGTAAATGTAGAGACCGTATTCCTCTCTATGTAAACCACTGGTATTTCGATGCCTGTCGTCCTGAGGAATTTGCCGAAAATGCCCGGCGTGTCGTGGATGACGGTTTTAAGGGACTTAAGTTCGATCCTTTTAAAATGTCACCCACTGGCGAGAAGTCAACTCCGACACGCCCCATCAGTAAAGAGTGGGGAGAAATGGCCGTCGCGCGAGTGAAAGCGGTGCGTGATGCTGTCGGTGACGACGTCGATATTATGCTGGACCTGCACGGCTGCCTGAATGTTTCTGATGCCGTCAAATGGGGTAAGCAGTTAGAGATATTTAATCCTTATTTCTATGAAGAGCCTACCGATACCCTGCTCTGGCATTCCAGCGCTGAGGTAAAAGAAAAGGTCAATATGCCGTTAGCGGGCGGTGAACGTCTGTATACACGCTATGACTTTGCCCCCTTTATTGAAAACCGCATCTTTGAATTAATACAGCCTGATATGGGGCTGGCAGGCGGTTTCACCGAAATGAAAAAAATCGCCTCTTTTGCCGAGACCTATCAAATTGCCGTTCAGCCTCATAACGCTTCCGGCCCGATACTCACTGCGGCCTGTGTACAGTTTGATATTTGTACTCCGAATGTCCAAATCCAGGAATGGTTCCCCTACTGGCAGGATGAACGTTATCGCATTCTCCAGCAACCATTAGAGCCACTGGCGCGTGATAGTCAGTTTATTGTTGAGTCAATGAAACCTGGCCTGGGCGTTGAACTTGATAAGGACTATATGTCCACTTTCCAGACCTATTGTTACTAATTTAAAACCGATAAGGGCACCCTGATGAAAAAAATATTCCTTTGCTGTAATGCAGGTATGAGTACCTCGATGCTGGTGAAAAAAATGAGAACTGCGGCACAGGCGCAAAATATTGATATTGATATTGAAATTGAGGCTTTCCCTTTAGAGAAGTTTAACGAAAGTATTCAGCAATATGATCTCTGCCTGCTGGGGCCGCAGGTTCGTTATAAACTCGAAGATTTTAAAAAAATCGCCGCCGGACACAATAAGAAAGTTGAAGCAATTAATCCCATGGACTACGGGATGATGAAAGGTGAAAACGTTCTTAAATTCGCCCTCGATTTACTGGCATAACCTCGCGCTAGCACCAGGAAATATGTATGAGCATTTATAATAAGATAATCTCAATTATTGAAAGTAAAATTGCACCTGTTGCCGGAAAAGTCGGTGGTCAGCGCCACGTGCTTGCGGTGAGAGACGGTTTTATTTCTGCGATGCCTTTTATGATAGTCGGTAGTTTTCTGATGATTCTGGCCTTCCCGCCTTTTTCAAAAGATACCACTTTCGCCTTTGGACAATTATGGCTGGAATTTTCCACCAGTCATAAAGAAGAAATTATGCTGCCTTTCCGTATGACGATGGGCATTATGACGATTTACGTCGCCGTCGGAATAGGTTTTAACTTAGCGCAAAGCTATAGCCTGAGCCCGCTGATGGGAGGCTTGCTCTCTCTTTGTTCTTTTTTAATCGTCGCAGCGCCTTTCAGTCAGGGTAATATTCCGGCCATGTTTATGGGGGGAACAGGAATATTTACCGCACTGATAACCTCTATTTACTCCGTTGAGTTAATGCGATTCCTGAAAGAGAAAAATTTCACTATTCGCTTACCAGAACAAGTTCCAGAAAAAATTGCCCAGTCTTTTGAATTACTCGTTCCCGTACTGGTGATGATTGCCACCCTGTACCCACTGTCTCTGGTGCTGCAGCACTATTTCGATATGCTGTTACCTGAGCTGATTATGGCACTCTTCAGCCCGCTGGTATCGGCATCTGATAGTCTTACCGCGGTGTTGGTTTGTGTCCTGATTTCCCACCTGCTTTGGTTCTGTGGGATCCACGGTGCGGCTATTGTCACCAATCTGTTACAGCCCTTCTGGCTGGCGAATATTGCCACTAACCAGATAGCATTTGAATTAGGAGAGGCGCTGCCAAACAGCTTTGTTGATCCGTTCTGGCGCTTCTATATCGTTATCGGAGGCTGTGGATCGACGCTAGCGTTAGTCATCATGTATATGCGTAGCCGCTCCGCACACCTGCGTTCTATTGGTAAACTGAGCGTCGTTCCTTCATTCTTTAACATTAATGAACCGGTTATTTTCGGATCCCCCATCATTATGAATCCGATTATGCTGATCCCGTTTGTAGGCGCACCGCTGGTTAATGCTATCGTCGCCTGGTTTGCGCTCAGTTCCGGATTTGTCGATAAACCTATCTCTATTGTTCCCTGGACAACGCC
>Ga0308165_1006056_pt1 | contig 10873 bp, 13 predicted proteins | sample PhyWR2_FD_201032 | JGI IMG/M metagenome (GOLD analysis project Ga0308165, IMG submission 201032) | Phyllosphere microbial communities from UC Gill Tract Community Farm, Albany, California, United States - DLSLW.R2 | ecosystem: Host-associated > Plants > Phyllosphere > Unclassified | place: USA... | reverse complement strand
GGTGGGCGATCGACCGCTCACGCTTCGGCATCGGCCTCAAGGCGATCCGCGAGGACGAGGACAAGGCCGAGGCCCTGGGCATCCCCACCCGCAACTACAAGCTCGTCGCCTACGTCGTCTCGGCCACCCTCACAGGCCTGGCCGGCGGCATGTACGCGCTGTGGTTCGGCGACCTCGACCCGATCTTCCAGTTCTCGATCCTGCTCGGGTCGTACATGGTCCTCATGGCTCTCCTGGGCGGCATCCGGAACCTCTTCGGGCCGCTCGTCGGGGCGATCATCGTCGGGGTCGCGCTCGAGGTGTTCAAGCTCGAGTTCGGCGACACGCAGTTCCACCTCGTCGCGACGGGCCTGCTGCTCGGGCTGGTCGTGCTGTTCATGCCCGACGGGATCATCCCGGCCGTCCAGGCCGGGCTGCGGCGCCTCGGCCCGCAGTCGTCCTCGATCCGCGAGATGACCGCGAGCGAGCTCGCCGAGCGCAACGCCGCCGCCGGCATCAACGGTGACTCGGTGTTCTCCGGCGGGCCGGCCGCCCGCGAGCAGTCCCCCGACCCCGCCGTCGCCCGGCACGCCGGCGGATCCACCCCTGCCCCCGAGGAGGAGCGATGAGCGAGACGACAGGGTCCAACCTCAGCACCCGAGGTCTGACCAAGGTCTTCGGCGGCGTGCGCGCGGTCGACGGCGCCGACGTCACCTTCCACGACGGGAAGATCAACGCGCTCATCGGGCCCAACGGCTCCGGCAAGACGACGTTCTTCAACTGCGTCACCGGGATGATCAAGCCCGACTCCGGCACCGTCACCTTCCGCGGGCGCACCATCACCGGGCGGTCGCCGCACGTGATCGCGCACGCGGGGATCGGGCGCAGCTTCCAGCTGTGCCGGATCTTCCCCCGCATGACCGTCCTGGACAACGTGCTCGTCGCCGTCCGGCGCACGCGCATCCGCGATCTGCTCGCCCCCGCCCGCACCGACGAGGAGGTGGCCAAGGCACGCCAGCTCCTCGTGCGCGTGGGGATCGACCACCTCGAGGACAGCGAGGCGCGCGACCTGTCCTACGGGCAGCAGAAGCTCCTCGAGCTCGCCGGGGTGCTCATGGGCGACCCCGACACGATCATGCTCGACGAGCCCGCGGGCGGCGTGAACCCGTCGCTCATCGGCCGGATCGGGTCGCTCGTCAAAGAGCTCAACGCGGAGGGCACCACCTTCCTCATCGTCGAGCACAACATGGACCTCGTGATGAGCCTGTCCCACCACGTCGTCGTCTTCGACCGCGGCAGGCCGATCGCCGAGGGCACACCCGACATCGTCCAGTCCGACCCCCGAGTCCTGGAGGCCTACCTTGGCGTCTGACCTCACACCCCAGACACCGTCGAGCCCGGGCGGCGACCTGCTCGTCCTCGACGACATCCAGGCTGGCTACGGCCGGGCGGCCATGGTGCTGCGCGGGCTCACCATCCGCGTGCCGGCCTCGACCGTCGTGTGCCTCGTCGGGCCCAACGGCGCCGGCAAGTCCACCGTGCTCAAGGTCGCGAGCGGGCTGCTCAAGCCCGCCTCGGGCCGGATCGTGGTGGACGGCACCTACGTCACCGGCCAGGGACCGCAGGAGATGCTGACCTCAGGCCTGGCCCACGTGCTCCAGGGGCACAGCGTCTTCCGCGAGATGACGGTCGCCGAGAACGTGCTGCTCGGCGCGTACACGATGCGCGACAGCGCGCAGATCAAGGAACGGGTCGAGTTCGTGCAGAACCTCTTCCCGATCGTCGGGGAGCGCTGGAAGCAGCTGGCCGGTCTGCTCTCGGGCGGCCAGCAGAAGCAGGTCGAGTTCGCCCGGTCGCTCATGGTCAGCCCGAAGGTGGTCCTGCTCGACGAGCCGTCGATGGGCCTCGACCCGAAGACGACCACCAAGGTGTTCGAGCAGATCGTGCGCATGCGCGACGCCGGTGTGGCGGTGCTGCTCGTCGAGCAGAACGCCCGCCGGGCGCTCGAGACCGCCGACATCGGCTGCGTGCTCGACCTCGGCCGGGTGCACATCACCGGGCCCGCGCGCGAGCTGCTCGCCGACCCGCAGCTGTCCGACCTGTACCTGGGCGGACGGCCTGGGGAGAACAAGAGCGCTGTGTAGAGCTGGGGTGATCGACGAGGGGGACCGTGCCACCGGCACGGTCCCCCTCGTCGTCTAGGGCCCCTGCACAGTCAGTCGGTCGACCCCGACTCCGAGTAGTCCGTGCGCAAGACCGTGGCACGGTCGAGGAACGCGGCGTCGGAGGTGATGAGGGCGAGCGTCTCCACCTGGCGCACGACCCCCCGGTGATAGCTCCCGGGCTGCCACTCCTGGTCCTTGCAGTACTGACCCGCGCAGTAGTACGAGACGTCGCCGGGAGCGCGGTAGGCACCGAAGGCCTGGAGCACCGTCGTGGCCGCACCGTCGAAGAGCTCGACCGCTGCCTCGTCCGACGTGAGGCGCGCATAGTCGTAGAGACCGAAGGTCGCGTAGATGTGCCCGTTGACCACCTGGACGGGTTCGACCGACCCGACGTACTCCTCGAACCACAGGCACCCGGCCTCGTCGACGTGAACGAACCACGGGGCTGAGTCGTCGTCGGTCGGACGCTCGACGCCGAAGGTGCGGAAGGTCTGCTCGGCCGCCCCCACCCACACCGGGTCTCCGGTCTGGCCTGCCAGCCGGGTGAAGAGGGAGAGCCCCTGGCCCTGGGCCATCCCGGAGTACCAGGGTGCCTCGAGCGTCATCGCCTCGTCCCCGTGCATCGAGTACTCGAAGGGGTAGGCGAACCACAGCGCGCCGTCCTCCGACACCGTCGCACCCTCGAGGAGACGGGTCGCGGTCGCGAGCGCACGACGCAGGTACTCGGGATCGCGGGTGTGCTCGTAGGAGCCGAGGGTGGCCAGCCCGTACTGCGCGAGTGCGACCGGGTGGTAGTCAGGGCCGCGTCCGTGGGTCGCCTCGCTCACCAGAGCCCCGTCCGCGTCGACGACGGGGTCGTCGAGGTCGACGAGGGTCCGCTCGGTGACCGCGTAGTAGTCCCGGGTGACGGGCCCTGGTCGCAGGCCGCTCACCCCGTAGCCGGCCACCGTCCCGGCGGCACCGGCGGCCGGTGCGAGACCAGGGCCGTCGAGGCACGAGACCTCCACGGGTACCGCGGGCTCGGCGGCGCACGAGGCCAGGGACGTGACCACGAGCCCGAGCACGACGGCCGCGCTGCCGAGCCTGACGGCACGGGCCGCCCGGCTCGCTGCTGCCTGCGCGAGATCGCTCGCCGGTCTGCGGTGTCGCTCGGTCGATGGTCGGACGGGTCGTCGACGACGGTTCACTGGTGCCCCCCGGCTTGTGCACACCCGAGGAGTCGAGCGGCAGGAGTCGCCCCTGTGCGCATCCTCGCGAGCAGGCGGGCGCGGTGCCCTGACCTGGGTGTATGCCCGCGACGCTAGCAAGGAGGAACGCCGAGGCCATCCACCTGTGGGCCTACGGGGACGTCTCGCGGGCGGCCGCACCTCCCCCTGCAGGTGGAGGGCCACGGGCATCACGGCATCAGGCTCGGCGAGTCGGTGGTGGTCGAGCAGCGTCCTCGTGGCGCGCGGGCCAGGTGCCGCGCTGCTGGTCAGGTCATCCAGCGCTCACGGGTCACGAGAGTGCTCGAGGAGCCCTCATGCAGAGGTCACCGGATCGGTGACCGAGAGCCCCAGGTGCACAGCGACGGTCTTCATCGTCGAGTCGTGGGTCGCGACCGTCACCGGCTCGCCGACGAGGAGCGCGGTCGCCAGGTGCAGAGCGTCAAGAGTCTTGATGTGCCGTTCGATCGACTCGGCGACGGAATGTGTCTCTCGGGTGATGTCGAGCATGCCGACACGGTCGAGCAGCGGCGCCGCGTCGGTGAGCGGGCGGCCATCGCGCCGCAAGGCCCGCACCACCTCGGTCCGGAGGAGGCGTGAGGAGACGTAGGTCGTCCCGGGAGCCTGCATCCACTCCTGGAGGCTCGACCGCTCGGGGACGTCCAGGATGGTCCGGAGAGCCACCGAAGAGTCGAGGTAGACGATGCGCGATGCCACGGGTCAGTGGTCCCCGCGCATCTCGTCGAGCATGACATCGACCTGGGCGTCCGTGTACGCCGGGCCACCTGGGCTCTCGGGCCAGGGGACGGGCGAGACGGCGGGCGGGGTGTACCGCCCCTCACGCTCTAGCCGGACGAGAGGCGTGTCCTGCTCCCCGACGGGGCTGAGACGCCACCGTGGCGTCCCCCGCTCGGTCACCACGACGTCCTCGGTCGAGGTGACCCGGTCGAGGACGGCCGCCGTGTGCTGGTTGAGCTCGCGCTTGGTCACGGTCTGCATGAGTCGATTGTACTACTCATGTCTGACATTCATCCGACGGAGTGTCGACCGACATGCTGCACATCGCAGCGGAGCGCCGTGGCACCGTCGCCGCGCACGACCTCGTCCGGGATCGGCTCACCCGCGGAGGAGGTGATGCCGCTAACTCAGAGGATCTGGGGCCACGTACTCGTGCTGGAGGTCCACGACCCGCGCGATGTGCTCGAAGTCGTGATCCGCTGCCAGCACCGTCGCGTCGTTGACCATGGCATAGCCCGCGATCATGATGTCGACCGCACCAGCGGCCCAGACCAGGCCCGCATCCCAGAGCGCGCTCTGGATCTCGAGGACCAACGACTCGTCCGGAGCACGCTCGAGCGGGAACCCCAGAGAGATCTGGTCACGGAACGCACGGTGCTCGACCGGGGTGCGCGCGCTGTGACAGAGCTCGAGGACCTGCGGGGCGCACGTGACGAACAGGTCCGCCGGAGCCTTCTCGATGCGGCGCAGGCGATCGGTGATCCCTCGGTCACCGCTGGCCAACCGGGCCCACACCGAGTTGTCGACGAGGTAGTCGGTCACAACCGTCGAGCTTCGGCGGGAGGCACCACGGGGGCACCGAGACCCGACTCGAGATCGGCCAGCCCGGCGATGCCGTCGACCATGGCCCCCTTCTGCTTGGAGGCGATGAGTCGCCGCAGAGCAAGATCGAGAACTGCACGGTTGGACCGTTCCCCTGTCAATGCGCGCGCTCGCTCGATGAGCTGCGGGTCCAGGTCGACGCTGGTGACTGCCACGGTGGCCTCCTCGGCTCGACTATATGATCGACTATATACCGCGGGTCGAGGGTTCGCCTCCGGCATGCGTCCACGACACCGGGAACGGCTAGAGCTGTCGGCATGGTTAGGCTGGCCAGATGGCGACAGTCCTCCTCGTGCGGCACGGCCGCACCACAGCGAACGCGTCCGGGGTGCTGGCCGGAAGAGCCCTCGGCGTCGCGCTCGACCAGATCGGCCGCGACCAGGCGGCTCTCACCGCGGACCGGCTCGCGGCCGTCCCCCTGGTCCAGGTGGTGTCGAGCCCTCTCGAGCGCTGCCAGCAGACCGCGAAGCACATCCTCGATCGACAGAGCGGCTCGCCCGGTCTCACTGTCGAGGCTGATCTCACCGAGTGCGACTACGGGCAGTGGCAGGGCCGCACGCTGGCTGAGCTCGCGACCGAGGCACTCTGGTCGACTGTGCAGTCGCAACCCTCCGCGGTCGTCTTCCCCGGTGGGGAGTCGATGGCCGGGATGCAGGCCCGGGCTGTCGCGGCGGTCCGCCGCCACGACGCGGCCGTCGAGGCCGAGCACGGTCCAGGGGCAGTGTGGGTCGCCGTGAGCCACGGCGACATCATCAAGTCGATCCTCGCGGACGCCCTCGGCACGCACCTCGACCTGTTCCAGCGCATCGACGTCGGTCCCGCCTCGGTGTCGATCGTCCGCTACGGCGCGAGCAGGCCGACGGTCCACGCGACCAACACCGACGCCGGCGACCTCTCGTGGTTGTCGCAGGGCCGCGCGTCGGGTGATGCACCGGTGGGTGGCGGTGCCGGGCACACGGCGCCGTCCGGCACCGGCGTTTAGAGTACTTGCATGCCTACACGCGTCCACGACTTCGACTGGCCTGACCGGATCGTCGTCGGCACCATCGGTCGTCCCGGGGAGCGCACGTTCTACCTCCAGGTCCGTTCCGGGACCCGGACGGTGAGCATCGCCCTCGAGAAGCAGCAGTCAGCCCTGCTCGCGGAGAAGATCGACGAGATCCTCGACCAGCTCCTCACGGTCGAGGGCAACCCCTTCAGCGTCCCGACAGGCACACCCCCCGAGCTCGTCGACAACGACCCTCTCGACACCGTCGAGGAGGACTTCCGCGCCGGCACCATGAGCCTGGGCTGGGACCCGACCACCGCGCAGGTGGTCATCGAGGCGTATCCCCTCGCCGAGGACGACGCCGACGACATCGACGACACCGCCCGGGTGTCTGACCCCGACGACGTCGACTCCGAGATGCTGCTCGTGCGCATCCCCGTCGGGACCGCGCGTGCCTTCGCCAAGCGCACCCGTGAGGTCGTGGGCGCGGGGCGCCCGGCGTGCCCGCTCTGCGGGTACCCGGTCGACCCCGACGGGCACACCTGCACCCTCCCCGAGGTCTGATGCCTGCAGAAGACCTGGTGACCGGCGAGCTCACGGTCACCGGCCGCATCAGGACTGCCTCCAACGCGACGTTCTTAGGTTCCATCGGTGACGTGGTCGTCGTCTACAAACCGGTCGCCGGGGAGAGCCCGCTGTGGGACTTCCCCGACGGCACCCTGGCTCAGCGCGAGGTGGCCGCCTACAGGGTCTCGGAGACCCTCGGCTGGGGCGTCGTCCCCCGGACCTGGTTGCGCGACGGTCCCTTCGGCAAGGGGATGGTCCAGCTCTGGGAGGAGCCCGACCCCGAGCACAGCGCCGTCGACCTCGTCCCGAGCGACGAGGTGCCCTCGGAGGGCTGGAAGCAGGTCCTCCAGGGAGAGGGCGCGGACGGCCAGCTCGTCACCCTCGTCCACGAAGACACGCCAGCGCTGCGGCGCATGGCCGTGCTCGACCTGCTCGTCAACAATGCCGACCGCAAGGGCAACCACGTCCTGGCGATGACCGACGGCCACAGGTACGGCGTCGACCACGGGCTCACCTTCCACAGCGAGCACAAGCTGCGCACGGTCCTGTGGGGATGGGTCGACGACACGCTGACCGCTGACGAGCTCGACGGCGTCGAGCGCGTCCTCGCGGGGCTGGACGGCGACCTGGGCGCAGAGCTGGCCGAGCTGCTCAGCGCCGACGAGATCGCCTCGCTCGCGGCTCGCTGCTCCGAGGTTCGCTCCACGGGGCGGTTCCCGGGCCCCTCTGGTGAGATGCCTGCGGTCCCCTGGCCGCTGTTCTGACGCAGCTGCCGTCGACGTCGACCGCTCGACGCAGAGGTCGTGTGCTCTCCCGGCGCCCTCGATACGCTGGTCAGATGACTCGCTCCCCCAGCCGTCGCCCGTCCCGGTCATCGCTCACTGCCCTCTCGGTCGCCACCGTGCTCGGACTCTCGGCCTGCACCGCGACGGACACGACCCCTCCGCAGGACGAGACGTCGGGCGACGGCCAGACGCTGGCTGAGCTCACCCAGACCCTCGACGGCGTCGAAGGGCTGACCTTCTCCCGTGTCGACGGCTCAGACCGCAACATCAAGGGCAACAGCGGGTTCACCGTCGACGTGACCCTGGACCCCGGGTACCAGCTCGACGACCCCGAAGCCCTCGTCACCTACCTCGTCGAAGCCGCGTGGTCGGTCGAGGACAGGACCATGCCGAACACGACAGTCGAGATCGGCTACCAGGGCATCGTCGGCGACGGGATCGACCTGGGCGAGGCTGCCAAGCAGTCTGGCTGGGTCGCGAGCGAGGCGCGGACCGGTGACGTCTCCCCCCAGGGGTTCTCCAGGGTGTCGATCCCCGTGGCCGACTACGCCGTCGACAACGGCGTGCCGGAGACCGTCGACAGGCTCGGGGAGTGGCCCGGCGAACCGCCCGCCGTCCCCGACGGGCTCACCTCGCCCCGCGAGGGCTGAGCCGGCGGCTCAGGGATTGACGTTGCAGGCCCAGTCCTGGGCGTCTCGCAGCTGCATCCTGGCGGAGGCACGCTCGACGCCTGCTGCGGTCATCTGGTCGACCAGCGTGGTGCAGAGCCCGCTCTGCCCGGCGTCGGCGAAGCCCGCGACCACGACGCTCGTCCCGGAGTCGATCACGGTGAGCCTGGCGGCACCGGCCCCGACCGCTGTGGTCATGGCGTCGACCAGGACCTGCTGGCGACCGTCGATCGGTCCTGCGTCGAGCCTGAGCAGCGCCTCGGAGGTGGACCGGCGCTGGATCGACACCTCCCAGGTGGTGGCGTCGACCCCCGCGATGCCGGTCCCGAGGCCGGTGACCTCGTCGTAGCTGCCCGCCAGCCCCACAACGTCTTTGGCCTCCACCGAACACCGCAGGTCGAGGATCGCCCGCTCCCCCGAGCCGTCACCGGTGTCCCGGCGCGCGAGGTTCGCCGAGTGGCAGGCGGTCCCGTCGACAGCCTCGAGCATGCCGGCGAGCACCTCGGTGCCGGGGTCGTAGCCGGTCTGGATGCCGAAGAACCCGCCATCGGCTCGGTTCGTGCTCAGGACGATCTGCGTCTGCTCCGGACGCCTGTCAGGGAGCTCGTCGATGCGCCTGTCGACCTCCGTGATGGCTGCCAGCTGATCCGCAGCGCTCGGCACGTCGTCCCAGAAGAGCTGGATGGTCAGCGTCGAGCCCTGGCCTATGTCCACCTGGAAGGATGCGCTGTCGACGAGGCCCTCGTCGATCACAGCCCGCTCGAGCTCGCCCAGGCTCGTCGGGTCGGCGACGGCGGTCGACGTCGGCGAGGACGTGGTCGTCGGACTCGGATCCGGCGAGCCGGCGCACGCCGTCAGGGCGAGGACGGCTGCGGTGGACAGGGCCACGGAGGTCGAGACTCGGGTGCGCACGACACGAGTCTAGGCAGAGGTCCAGGGATGCGGCCTTGCAGGGCTGCCAGCCGGTCGACAGCCGACCGTGCCGTCCTGGGAACTCTTGCACCGACGGGTCCTGCGAGCTGAAGGATGCAGAGGATCAGCCGCGGGTCGGGTGGACCACGAGGCGGCCACTCGCATCAGAGTCTGAGTACGACTCCTCCTCTCGTCCCGGGAGCGCCACCACGTCGAGCGCTTCGCTCAGGCACCGAGGAGGGCTAGAGGTACGACAGCGATCCCGTCCCGCCGCCTGTACGCGGTGTTCCCGGTCGTGATGACCACGAGGTCGACGACCCTGTCCGGGAGTTTCTCACGGAGCCAACGCAGATGCCGGACATCACTGTCCGTGACTGACTGAGCCAGCTTTACCTCGATGCCGACGATCTGACCGTCAACCCCCTCCACGACAAGGTCGACCTCGCGCTCACCCCCGTTTGACCGCAGATGGAAGACCTTCGCCTCAGCCGCCTGTGCTGCGACTCTCACCCCGAGCGTCACGAGAGACTCGAAGAGCGGACCAGCGAGGTGCGCTCCGGCAGAGTTCAGGAGCGTCTCCGCGGAGAGGTCCAGCAGACGCAGAGCCAGGGCGGGGTCGGCAAGCTGGTGCTTCGGCGCCTGCTGGAGTCGAGAGATCGCGTTGTTGGCCGGGATCCATCCCGGGACCGGGTCGAGGAGCCAGAGACGGGTCAGGTGGTCGCGGTAGGAGATCGTCGTGGTCTTGGCGGGCTGGCGTCCGTCCCCACCCGTCGTCGTGTCGAGCAGACGCGAGTAGCTCGTCGATGTCGACGACGCTGCCGCGTAGGCGGCGAGCCACCGTCGGAGTGTCTCAGGCCGTCGGACCTCGACTCCCATGTCCGGGAGATCCCGGTCGATCACGCGCTGTAGATAGGAGTCGAGGAGCGGACGCCGCAGACGGTCCGGAGCATCCATCAAGCCGGGCAGCCCGCTCGAAGCGATCGCTCTCGCATAGTCCTGAACACCAAGCTCACTGTGCCCCGCCAACGCGGAAGATCCGTCTAGCAGAGCACGGAGCGACACTGTGGGATTCACTGCACCGCGCTCGTGCAGAGCCATCGGGCGCATCCGGAGAGACAGGATCCGCCCAGCTCCGCTGTGGGTGCCCTGCGCGTCGGACGGTGTCGCCGACCCGGTCAGGAGGAACCGTCCCGGAGGCGCACCAGCGTCGACCTGACGTCTGACCGAGTCCCAGACCTGAGGGAGCCGTTGCCACTCGTCTAGGAGGAGGGTCCCCGCCGGCGGGGACGACAGTGTAGGGTCCGCCTCCGCGACCTCACGCTGGGACGGGTCGTCGAGAAACCAGGTAGTCGTGGAACGCCGCGACGCGGTCCCGGTCTTCCCCACACCCTTGGGCCCGTCGATCGCGATAGCGGCGGCATGCGGCATGAGCTCGTCGAGCTCGACATCGACCGTCCGCGGCAGGTATCCCATAGGGCTACGCTACCTCTCACAGCATGACTACGCTACCATTCTCAGGCTCCGTACGCTCCCGATTCCAGGCAAGGTCGGAGGTGCCGCCTCACCACTGAGGCAGCGCCATACTGAGCGGACGACAGCCGGAACCGAAGAAGCGCGTGGACCAGCCGGTGAGGACCCCGTTGACTGGGCCCGAGACCGAGCCGCTACCCTGATCCGCCTCATGGCTCGTCGCCTCGACGAGTACACACGCGGATGACATGGGGTCAGGCGGCCCCGAGACCATCGCTCGACGTGCAGGACGCCTACGCAAGGCCGAGACGACGAGCAGGCACAGACCCAGTGCGTGCTGGCCATCATCAGCTACGTGGTCCTGACCGCGGCCCCGACTAGACGTTGAAGCGGAACTCCACGACGTCGCCGTCCTGCATGACGTAGTCCTTGCCCTCGATGCGGGCCTTGCCCGCCGAGCGCGCAGCGGCCACGGAACCGGCCTCGATCAGGTCGTCGAAGGAGATGACCTCGG
>Ga0308165_1006051_pt1 | contig 10885 bp, 3 predicted proteins | sample PhyWR2_FD_201032 | JGI IMG/M metagenome (GOLD analysis project Ga0308165, IMG submission 201032) | Phyllosphere microbial communities from UC Gill Tract Community Farm, Albany, California, United States - DLSLW.R2 | ecosystem: Host-associated > Plants > Phyllosphere > Unclassified | place: USA... | reverse complement strand
CTACCCGATTTTAATCGGGCAGTACGACGGGGCTGACAAGCCGCAGGCGCGTCAGTCGCCGCCCAGTGTTTTCTCACGCTGTAAATCGCGCACCATCTCCCGCTCCATTTGCTGCAAGCGATCCCGCTGAATATTCTCAGAGGCCACCTGATGTACCGCAGTCTCAAGTCGCTGGCTCTGCACATCGGCGGGTATCACCGCTTTATCAGTACCAGGACGGTCACGCTCAAGGCCCCGGATAACGTCCCCGACAACCGCTTTCACTTTATGCCCCTCTCCAGCCATCTCCCTGACCGTTTTCTCTGCCTGCTTCTCCATTTCCTTGCGCTGTGCGACCTCTGCAGCTTGCTGCGCCAGCATATCTGGCGGCAGCGGTATATCTTTTACCTGATCAGATATCGGGTCTGCCCAGATACGCCCGCCAGTGATAGCTCCCGGATTCCACGGCCGGTCATCCCCGAACAGACGAACCACCACCCCCGAGTCCGGGCTGTCCCGTGCGACCCGGACACCCTCCTCCATATTCCCGGCCAGCAGGCTCTCGCCGTTGCGGCTGTTTTGCAGGGCCACAAACCGTGCTGAGTCATCGCCCATGATGCGTCCCTCACCGCCGATCGCCGCCAGGCGACCGTCATTGTCAGTCAGTGGACTGAGCCAGATCCCGGCTTTCTTTCCGTTCTTATCAAATGCCGGCAGCGCAACATGCGGCTGCGGATATTTCCTGCCTGCCGTAATGAATTTCCCCGGTGATACACCATTGACGAGACCGAACTGGCGCAGCACCGCCCGACCTGCTGGCGTCTCATCCAGCATCCGTGCCCGGCTGTACAGCACCGTGGCATTTTTCAGTGCACGCGCGTTATTCGGGGCAAGAATATCGTGCGCCGTGGCTTTTGAGGGGGAGGACTGGATAGCTTTGACCCAGCCCTCCCGGCTGTCGGTGTACACCTGTACATGCTGTTTCATGCGCGACAGGCCCACATACGCTGACTCAAAACTGGCCATCTGCTTCCTGCCACCGGCTACCCCTTCCAGGGCTATCGCATAGGGTTCACTGGCACCCTGGGCACCGTGAGCGGTAATGGCATATGCCAGGTCGATATGCCGCTGCGCCTCGCTGGCTTTTGGGTTCACCGTCCGGGAGGTTTTACCGTCCGACAGGGTGACACTGTCACCGGAGACAGCGCTCACCGTCCAGACACTGTTGGCCACATAGCCACGCTCCGGGTCACTCTTGCTGAAACGCATTCTGTCCCCTTCAGACACAGTAATGCTCTCTTCCCGGAAAAACGTGACACCCTCTGCCGATGCTTCCTGGGGGGAGATGAACCGGGTTTTCCCCTCACCGTCCAGCAGCGTGACAAGCTGGTTATCCTTGTCCACGCTTTCGATACGATGATAGGTGCTGTCGACCAGAGCCACCGCGCCCTTATGCTCCGCCCAGGTCGACAGCTTGCGCAGCTCGCCGTCACGGATATTGGCCGTCACCAGCACGGGCAGAGAGACCTCCTGCTTTCCAACCTCGCCGTTTTCCCGGCGAGCCTCGTGAATCAGGCTGTTCAGCGCCCTGCGGTCGTCATTCAGGTGCGTGATGACGAGCGTCTGCGCCTGTGCTGCTGGTGTTCGCCCGGTGTAATCCATCACCAGGGCGCCGTACAGTGTGGTCGGCTGACCGTCCGGCACGCTCTGCCCGTTGTTCTGAGCCTCTTTTACCGCTTCCCCGATGTCCTTCTCTTGTTGCGGTGTGAACTCCACGACAGAATTACCGGGCACCCACGCATCCGGTTTGCGGGGAACCTGCTCCGGGGTGACCGTCTCAATCGTCGCCAGGGCACTTTTCACATCCCGGTCAATCAGGCTGTAGACAGCGGGTCTCAGCTCGGGTACCTGTCGTACGATTTCCTTCATGATGGCCACATCGGCCGCACTGCGCTGCTGCATCAGCCTGAACGGCTGGCCCGGCGCGATGGCCTGCAGCTGATCAGCATCCCCGCTGAAGACCGCGCGTCCGCCTCCGGCTGCAATCAGGGAGAGTGCCTTTGCGGTATCAGTGAGCCCCACCATGGAACTTTCATCCAGCAGAAACAGCGTGTTGCTGTAATCTGGCGTCTGTCCGTTTCGCTGCTGTAACTGTGCATCGTGAAGGAATGAGGCGGTCGTCTGAGCATCCACACCGGCACTCTGCATTTCCCCCACGGCACGATGCGTCGGTCCGAGTCCGATGACTCGAGGCCGGGATGCCTCCGGTATCAGGCTGACAGCCCCCGTCACCGCCCGGAACTGGGTGGTTTTTCCCACCCCGGCGTACCCCTGTACCAGGGTGATGCGGTCGGGGGTCTCCAGAATCATCCGGGTTGCCGCCCGCTGGCCGGAGGTCAGGGCTTCCATCAGGCTGCCGGGTACGCGTTCCATCAGCGGGCTCACCGCCCCTTTTCCCTCCAGCACCCGGGTCAGGATACTTTTCTCCGCATCCCAGGTCTGACGGGAAATCAGCAGGTCATTTCCATGACCGGCAGAGACCGCCACATTCAGCAGCTGTCCGGATTTAATTTGTGCCTGGAGGGTCTGAGCGATATCCGCCATCGGGACTTTTCCTTCACCCACTTCCTGCGCCGTGGCCATCAGTTGTGGACGGGTAAAGGTCAGGCTGTTGCTTTCCAGCAGAGGAATGGACAGATGAATGGCCTGCTCTGCCGGGGTATGCAGCCCGGCTTTTTGCCGGGCGATGGCCGCATTGAGGTCGGTTTCACCGGAACGGGATTTTAGCTGCCCGGACACCACGCTGAATGCACTGTGTCTGTCCAGCTTCTCGGTGGTCCGAACCGTATCTTGTGCGGAGTACAGCCGGATATGGCTCCCGCTCTGCGCCAGCTGGTTCAGCGTGGCGTTATCCATTTCACGCTGTGTCATCGCGGCAAAAACGGTGGCCGTTTCACTCACCGACCTGCCGGGAGTCTCCACCCAGCCATGCCCGATTTTAATCCCGTCGAACACGTCATTGCCCCCGGTCAGGCTCTGCGTGGTTTTCTGTCCGGGACGCTGCACCGTCAGCTGTCCGGCCTCCGCCGCCAGCACTGTCACGATCTCCCCGCCCTTCAGACGCGTGTCGGGAATTTTACCCAGGACAGACAAACGCTCTCCTTCTGCCACCGGTAGTTTATCTGCCTTGAATAACGACCACTGGCTGTCGACGGCAGACACTTTCAGATTAAGCCGCGCCCCTTCTTTGTCCTTCAGGGTGAGCATATTGCTGCTCGCCGTCACCCGGTCTATCACAAAGCGGTCATGCTGTTTCGTCTCCGGGTCCCATTTGTCCATCACCATCCCTTCCCGGTATGAGTCCCGGACGCCCCGACTTTTACTGTCCAGCCAGACCGGGGTCAGGGTGGTGATCGTCATATCCTGTGAGCCTAATACTCCTTCTTTTTTGAGCGTCTCGCGGATAATTCCGCTCAGCACGCGCTGCTCACGCGAACCGCCTATTTGCACCACGCTCTCCTGTCCGTCCCGCACGCTGGCGGCAAACTCCTGCGCCACGCGCTGGTAACGGGCATCCTTGTCCGGTTCACTGATGATATCGACCGTGCTCTGCTGCCCGCCCTGCCAGCGGTAGCTGTTCACCCCGCTGTCCTTCAGCACCGTCAGCGCACTCCCGGTGCCGCTGCGCTTGCCGCTGTCCGAGAGCAGTACCTGCACGTTATTTCGCATGGCGCCATCGAGCAGAGAAAGGGTTTCCTTCAGACTGAGTTTCTCCGCCTGGTCGACGATAAGGGTGCCTCCGGGAATAAACGCCGTTCCGTCGTGCAGGGCTGTTTTCCCTGTCACCGTCTCACCAGACAGGCGGCTGTCACCGGCAAGAAACTCACGGGCGCGATTATCCGGAGCCACAATCATCACATCCCGGCCCTGCTCCCGTGCCATCAGGGTCAGTTCGGCCACCCGGTCACGCTGTCCGGCCGCTCCGCCCTGCCCGGAGACAATTCCCATCACCGGCGTGTCCTGCGCCAGCACGCTGACCGCATCACTGAAGGGCGCTTGCCGTACAACAGAGGCGTCCGGCCTGACAGAGACATGGTTCTGATGCTGAATTTCCTTACTCAGGGCTTTCACAGAAAGCTCATCGAGAACGTGGATACTCGAGGTGAAAAGCCCCTTTTCACGGTCGAGCGGAATAAGCTGCTCCCGCTCGATAGCCGTATCGATACCGGCTCTCGCGCGGTCAAACACCCCCGGTTTTGCCTCCAGCTGACTGACCGTACGCGCCAGCAGTTCCGCATAGGTGAACTGCATTTTGCTGTCGCTGAGTCCGGCCACAGACTTCATCACCACATCGTCAATATTGATATTGTCTGCAACGACCGGACGGGCGGGCGCAGCGGCTATCTCTGCGGCACGGGCATCGGCGGCGTCACGGTAATCCCGGATCTCAAACCCGGTGTCTTTCAGCGTGCCCATCCACTCCACCATCTTCTTGGCCGGATCGAGAACTTCCTTGGCTTTGCGGGTATCGAGTGCCGCCATATCGCGTGACTTCAGGGAGGCATCCGGCCCGGCAGCCTCCCTGATAGCCTTATTGCGGGAAGAGAACGCCTCAACCGGTACGCCTTCCATCTCCCACATTCCCTGCTTTCCGGTATCGACCGTTTTATACCCCATTGCATCAACATCAGCCCGCAGGGTATTCAGATAGATCTTCCCGAAAGCGATACGGTTGGCCAGAATGCTTTCAGAAAACCCGGTTTTACCGACTGTATCGCTGCTCAGTGTCTGCCATCTGTCGCCATTCTTCGTCGCGTTAATAACCACGCTATGCGTATGGAAATGTGGCTCCTGGGCACGGGAAGTATCGTGATTAAACCGGGCAATAATCAGATTGCCCGTCATCACAGTTTCAGATACGCCGTCTTTTTGTACTCGCGTGGAAGCCAGCGATTCCACTTGTTCGAGCGCCACCGTCACCGCGCGATTGTGTGCGTCAATAAGACGCTTATCGCCACCCAGCATGGCAAGCATGGAGACACTTTTAGGTGCTGAAAAAGTGAGGTCATAGCCTGGTCGGTGTTTATTGACCCCGTTTTCCATCCGGGTCAGATCGCTGCCGTCTGGCAGTTTTCCTTGTAACAGTTCCGTGAAAACCTGCTTGTCGACCTTGCCTTCGAGCCCCAGCGCCTCCGCACCTTTTCCCTGCATACGATCGTCCATACTGCCAATCACGTAATAATTATCTTTACTGGTGTAATAATCAGCGGCACTGCCTGCCGATTTGACCTGACTGAAACTGAGCATCAGAAGTTCTCCCCTGCCTCACGATCACCCCGTTCATCATGGGAATGATTGATATTGACCTCCTCACGGCGCTGCATATCGCGCTGCGTATGCGACTCGGCCAGATAGGCTTCATAGGTCTGCATATCGTCGATTTCGCCCGTTTCATTCACTCCCGGTGGTAAGCCGCCTCCTTCAGCCTCAATCAGCTGCGGTTCGAGTTCCGACTCTGTTCCTCCTGACGACGCAGCCGTATCGCCTGAAGCAGATACCGGGGTGGTCGTTGCCGTCCGGTTTTTAGCGGGTGGTAATGTTGAAACCTGAATATCAGGTGTAACAGGTGTCTGTGCAGTCACGTCAACTACGGGCTTCCTTTCCGGTGCTGGTTGTATTACAGCAGTAGAAATGGGGTGTTCAATCTCAGGGACGAGACTGTTTTGCGTTGAGTCTGGTTCCGGGACTAATGGCTCCGGGGAGAACAACATCCGGGCATGGCTTCCTTCTTCTTCCCTGGCTGCCAGCAGGGCATCAAGCCTCGCATCTGTGCGCGGATTAAGGCTGCGCTGAATAAAACCTTCCGCCACTTTCGGCCGAGGTTTGTATTTCAGCGCCAGCTTCACCGCCGGATAGGGTCCCGGCAGAGTGACATAACAGGACAAGTCCGGTAGTTTCTGAATATCGGAGTAACTGACCAGTGTTTCACGTTTTTCATCTTTCCCGGTCGACACACCGTCACGCACCGGGTCAGCACCGTAGGAATACTGTTCATTGGCTTTAAGGATTTGTTTCTCACCGATTTCCCCTGCCGCAAAATCGGCAATCTGTTTACTCGGGGAACGGAAAAAAGCCCGGGTGTTCATCACGTCGAATATTGTGGCAGCGGGTTTCACGCCATAGATATCTTCCAGCTGGGCATAGGATTGAATACCGAACACATAACATCCCCCAAACTTACGGGCTTCCGGCAGGATTTCGACCAGGTCAGGGAGTTTGTGTAGCGTGGGGAGTTCGTCAGCGAAAATCCACACGCGGCGGTTACGGTTTTCCCCCATTCCGAGCATCCCCCGGATGGCAATACTCAGCCACATCGAGATAACGGGTTTAAGAGACGCATGCGTGTCTGCGTTGGAAGAGATAAACAGCCAGCTGTTGGGCTGATCTTCACGCACTCCGCGCATCCAGTCGCGGATAGTGAACGGCTCACCGTTCTTTTCAATGCCCTGCAAATACCGCATAGCTTTGACGTAGTTGGTCAGTACAGCACGGATAGATATCGCGGTTTTCTCGATTTTTTCTTCGACCAGGTTGGCTGCAGGCGTATTTTGCAGGTAGGCACGCAATTTATCGATTTTGATGGACAGCATAGTATCAACCAGCTTGGTGTAACTGCGGTCCTTATCCTCACGCATCAGATACGCACCTTCAGCAAAAATAGTCCGGCCGGAGCCCTGCCAGAACGGATCTTCCTTGGTACCCATCGGGATAAGGGTGTTCGACACGTTGTCAAAATCGGGCAGTGTCAGGCATTCCTTCCACAAATCCCAGGCCGCACAGCGTGAGTCCAGTGGGTTAAGAATCTTATCCCGCGACGGATCGTAATAACTTTTGACGAACTCACAGGAGCGGTCGTAGATAATGACCATATCGCCCCGCGCCCGGACATAGTTCAGCAGACGACGAATAACCTCTGACTTACCAGAGCCGACCGTGCCATGAAGACAGAAGTTCTGGATTTCGGAGTTTTTAAGAATAGGCAGATCACCAATCTTGATATCAGAGGCCATGCCGTCACGCTTCATCTGACGGGCAACCTCTTTGGGTTTATCAGAAAGCTGTCGTCCTCCTGTATCTTCATCCTCACTTTGCTGTTTACCCTGGCGACCCAGCACATAGCTTGTGACAAAAAACGTCACGATACAGACGACCAGCGAGACAATCGCGGCAAAGAGAAAACTGGTCCACAGCTGCTCGCCACACCAGATGATGTATTTATCGGAGAGTATTTGCTCAGACGTATATTCAAGAGACTGACCGTAATACCGGATGGTATAGACCGGCTGCGAGCGAATAATATCCCGCATCGGTGCCAGTGTCGTACACCACCAGTAGACACAGCCATTGACGAACGTCTGCCAGCTGAGGCGGAACATTATTATCAGCCCGTTCAGGACCCAGAAAATAATAAATAGCACATAAAAAATAATATTGGCAATCTGTCCAAACATACGAAAACGCATATTTGCGATCTGACCACCTTGCGTCATATCTTTGGCGTTAAAACTCATCGTGTTTGACCCTGAATAAAATTGCTGGAGATATTCCGTCTGAAGACGGCAACGCCTCACGTGAGTAAAAGTAAATTTCACTCCCGCTCACTGTTTTCATAAAAAAGTTAATAATAATCATTTAAAAAACAAATGCAGAATACAAACCGCTGACAACAACACCAATTACTTACTCTGATAAAAAGCATCCCCCCGTGAATTTATTTTACCAATTAAAAATACAGGTTTAGATAAAGACTAGCCAATTAAATTATCAGGCCAGTCTTTATGATGCGGTCACTCATGATTAAATAAGATTATTTTTATTTTTTTTAAATGACTCTATCACAGACGTCAGTGTCGCCAACTGATAACGCCCCAGATCTATATTCATCACCATGATGGTAAGAATAATACTGAAGAAAATCATAATACTGCAAGCTATTGCATTCAAGTTAACATATGAACCACAAAAAGAAAAACATAAAAAAAACAACAATATAACTGTTCCGTAAATCTTGCACTTATTAGAAAGAAACCTAAAAAAAATAGATTTCCTCCTGAAAGAATCTGGCAGTGATAGAAATAAAGATCGTGTATTCGCTATTATAATTATAGAAAAAACCCCCATTGCACCTGCAAATATCATTGCTCCCATTCGCTCCAGGCCAGCGGAGTGAATGTTTATCCCGTAAGAGAGATACGATGATAGTAAAAACCATATCATACACACCAATCCCGGCCAGATGCAGTTCCAAAACGAAGGAATATTTAGTTCCTCCTGCGAAAGAAGTATCTTTAACTCATCAACCTCTTCTCTTATTATCTTATTTGTTATCATGCCCTATTCCTTATTACTATTTATTCGGATTTTTCTTTTCCAATTCCACGGCTTTATCTAATAACTCCTGAGTACTATCTGCTCCGGGTAAGTTTCCTTGATTTTCTTTCTTTCCCTTTAAATTACTATCAAACGTATTTTCTTTCATTTGGTGTTCATTTGCCAGAACAGCATTTTCTTTTTTCACATCCGAACCTTGCTGATATACATCGCCCTTGGATTCCTGGATGTTTTGCTTATTCTGGTTCACCATTGAGTCAACATTCTGTGCCACATCATCCTTAATTCTTGCATCATGAGTCATACCGTCCACCCTACCGGCATTAACTCCGTAATCGGCCATCACCGATCCCCGGTCGCCCCCGGATGAAACACCCTGCATGCTCTGACCAATCTGCTCACGCCCTTGCTGATAAGCTCCATCCACTTTTGGCTGTACCTGGGTTTTAACAAATTCGCGCGCAAGAGCCTCGCGTTGCTCTGCAATCTCAGGTGAATTTGCATCAGTAAGAAGCGTATCTGCATTATGCGGCGATTGTTGCCGTACAAAGTTGGCAAACTGTTGTGACAGGTTTGCACTCATTTGACCACTCATGCTCTCAGTGCGTGACGCCATTTCACTGTACTCGTGGCTCCGGGCCCGGCTACTGGTGTACTGGGCATAACTGTTCTTAGCACTGGATAGCGAGGCTGAGAGCTGCTCCACTTCCGAGCGTGAGTTATTGTCCGTGGTATTACCTGAAGTCGACGTTTTACGGCTGGTCAGAATATCAGAGGACTCTTTAAAATCTCTGGCCGCCTGGCTACTGATATCGCTTCGGCTATCGTGCGATGACCTGTCTGACTCACTTGTTGAATCAGTAGATCCAGTTGAGCCATTCCAACCCAGACTTCCTTTTGCACCGCCTTCGGCCGAGAATCCCGTTGCCCATTTTCCTAACTTCCCAGCCAGCTGGTCTCCGGAACTCCATTTACCACCAAGATATAATTCCCCGGACATTGAACCCTTCTGTGACTTATCCATCAGCTGCTGATAGGATTCCTCATTACTGATGTTATTAGCCTTCGCGTTAGATTCAACGGCATTCCACATTTTACCCATAGCTGTTGATTCCTGTGTCGACTCGGTATTGTCGGCACCAGACACCAGTGAGGCGCTATTTCCCTTGTTAGTACTGAACTGTTTAAGACTGTTCCAGCCACTGGTCACGCTGTCGTTATAGCCCTGAAGCGCACTTTCAGACTGTACATCCGACTCTCTGGCCATCTGCTGCTGAGCACTCGCTATCTGTCGGGTCGTATTGATATCAATCGGCAGTTTGGACGTGCCACCACTCGAATCCATCACCGTTGAACCGTCCCGGGTCTCCGTCACCATTCCCCCGTTTGCCAGCTGACTCGATTTCTGTCCAAAGCTGGTCGTGCTGTTGGTTCCCCAGCTGTAGCCGCTGACATTTTCCATTTGCATGTTGTTGAAAGCGTAATTCCCGTCAACCACACTGGAGGAGGCCTGCGAGGTGGCACTGAGACCGGAAGAGGCAAAATGGCTGTAGGCGCTGGAGAATCCGGCGCCCATACTCTTCACGATGGCCCAGCTGAGGGGCGGGATCATCATGGCGATATAGCCCGCTGTCGTCGCAATATCAGAGTTTTTCAGCTGTACCTGAGAGAGCTCAGACAACACCACCGGGACACCATTTTGTTTCGCATAGTACGCCATCGCGCTGTTCAGAATGGCAAACAGCAGCGGCCACGACTGCAGCCATATCAGGGCAAACAGATACCCTTTAATCACCTGCAGGGTCATCATATTGAACATCGCGGCCATGACCATAATCGGGAACATCCCAATCATGATACCCAGAATGACCGTCTGCATCATTGGCAGGGAGCGCATGGCCTGATGCCCCATTGTCGCCTGTGCCAGACGTTGTTTCTCCAGTGAGGAGGTGTTCGCGATATTCACCAGGCTGGACGTGTCGCCACTGCGCGCGGCATAGCTTTGAAAACCGCTGCGCAGGGCATTCATCGTGACATTCTGACGAATAATCTGACCGGCACTCTGACCAGAGTTATAGAAATAGTTATAGCTGTCACCGATCATCTGACTGAATAACAAATCCGGATTAGGCTTGCCGCCAAACAATTTTCGCACATAGTAACTCCACGTTTTACCACCGGTTTGTGAGTCCAGTGCCAGTCGCTGTTTCAGTTCTTTGGCAGCCTCCTCACAGCTGATAAAGGCGGTACCAATGAGAGGTTTTTCCAGAAACGTATAGTTATTATTGGGTACCTGTCGCAGCGGGCTGGGACGTGAAAAGATCAGCGTGTACGGATCAGGTGACTCCATCAGTTCCTCAAAAGAGTACTTGTGATTGAGAAAAATATCGCCCATGACACAGTTCTGCACGTAGTCGGAGAACAGCGTCGTGATCTCGGGATTCTGCGAGATAAAATCTGTGCTTTTCGCGACCAGATTGCCACCAAATAACATCCCTGTTTTGCTGTAGGTCAC
>Ga0308165_1006048_pt1 | contig 10887 bp, 10 predicted proteins | sample PhyWR2_FD_201032 | JGI IMG/M metagenome (GOLD analysis project Ga0308165, IMG submission 201032) | Phyllosphere microbial communities from UC Gill Tract Community Farm, Albany, California, United States - DLSLW.R2 | ecosystem: Host-associated > Plants > Phyllosphere > Unclassified | place: USA... | reverse complement strand
ACGCATTCATGACCTGGCTGCGCGCGGATACGCGTTTCGCCGGCCTGGAAACCAAGGAAAGCCTGTCGGCGGACGTGCCTTTCGGCAAACTGCTGGTGAAGATCAAGAACGAGATCATCCGCATGAACCACCCGGCGATCCAGCCCGCATCAGGTCGTGCGCCTGCCGTGGACGCAGCCACGCTGCACCGCTGGCTGCAGACCGGGGTGGACGACGAGGGTCGGGAAGTGGCCTTGCTGGACACACGCAACGCCTTCGAGGTGGACTGCGGCAGCTTCGACGGCGCCATCGACTGGCGCATCGACCGTTTCACGCAATTCCCGGACGCCGTGATGGCGCACCGCGAAGAACTGGCGGGCAAGACCATCGTCAGCTTCTGCACCGGCGGCATCCGCTGCGAGAAAGCCGCCATCTATATGGCGGAAGCCGGCATCGATCACGTCTATCAGCTGGAAGGCGGCATTCTGAAGTACCTGGAAGTCACCGACGGGCGCGGCTACCACGGCACCTGCTTCGTCTTCGACGATCGCCGCAGCGTGGATGCGTCGCTGGCGCCGGCCGGCGTGGCCTGAGGCCGACGTTTCCTGAGCTTTCGCAGGCAGATCGGCGCTATTTCCCCGCCGATTCCTCCGGCTTTACCCGCCCATGGCGGGGCGGGCGCTAAAATGCCCGCTTTCCACCGCCACGCCTGACGTCCGGGATAACCGGGCGCCCATCAGCCATGTCTGCTTTGCACGCTGCGTCAGATGCGTCTTCCGACGCGTCCTCCATTGCTTCCGTCCCCGAGATGATTGCCGAATTGCGCGCTGGGCGCATGGTCATCCTGGTTGACGAAGAAGACCGCGAGAACGAAGGCGACCTGGTCATCGCCGCCGAATTTGCCACGCCGGAAGCCATCAACTTCATGGCGCGCTACGGCCGCGGCCTGATCTGCCTGACCCTGACCGAGGCGCGCTGCAAGCAGCTTGGCCTGCAACGCATGGTCACCAACAACGGCGCACGCCACGGCACCAACTTCACCGCGTCGATCGAGGCGGCTGAAGGCATCAGCACCGGTATTTCGGCAGCCGACCGCTCGCACACCGTGCTGACTGCCGTGGCGCGTGACGCCAAGCCGTCCGACCTGGTGCAGCCCGGCCACATCTTTCCGCTGAGCGCTGCCCCGGGCGGCGTGCTGGCGCGTGCCGGCCATACCGAAGCGGGCTGTGACCTGACCGCACTCGCCGGCCTGACGCCCGCGTCGGTGATCTGCGAAGTGCTGAAAGACGACGGCACCATGGCGCGCCTGCCCGACCTGATCGAGTTCGGCAAACAGCACAACATCAAGATCGGCACCATCGCCGACCTGATCCAGTACCGCAGCGAGCACGAATCGCTGGTGCAGCGCGTGGCCGAACGCGTGGTCCAGACTTCCAGCGGCGCCTTCCACACCATCGCCTACCGCGACACGCCCAGCGGCGCAGCCCACTTGGCGCTGGTGCACGGCAAGGTCGACGCCGATCGCGAAACCCTGGTGCGCGTGCACGAACCCACGTCCATTCTCGACATCCTGGAAGTCGACAAGAGCCTGCACAGCTGGAGCGTGCCTGCCGCGCTCGAAGCCTTGTCGCGTGCCGAGGCGGGCGTGCTGGTGTTGTTGAACTGTCATGGCGACGCCGCACAATTGTTCGAAGAATTCCAGGCATTGGCCGACTTCGACGCGACGGGCGTGTGCCCGGACGCGCAGGCCAACAGCCGCGACCGACTCAACCTGCGCACCTATGGCATTGGTGCGCAGATTCTCAAGGACCTCGGCGTGGGGCAGATGAAACTCCTCGCACGTCCGCGCAAGATGCCCAGCATGACGGGCTTTGCGCTCACCGTGACCGGCTATGACGCCGGTAGCGACGCTGCCTCCTCCTAATTGGATACCCCCACCACATGAATCCGTACACCCTGACTCCCGACCTCGACGGCGAAGGCCTGCACATCGCCGTCGTGCGCGCGCGCTTCAATGAAGAAGTCGGTATCGCCGAACTCGAATCCTGCCTGACCGAATTGGGCACGCTGGGCGTCGACGAGCGCGACATCATGGTCGTGACCGTGCCCGGCGCACTGGAAATGGGCATCACCCTGCAACGCCTGGCCGAAACCGGCGAATTCGACGCGCTGATCGCGCTCGGCGCGGTGATCCGCGGCGAGACCTATCACTTCGAAGTGGTCAGCAACGAAAGCGCAGCCGCCATCGGCCGTGTTGCCGCCGAGACGGGTATCCCGATCGCCAACGGCATTTTGACCGTCGACACTGACGAGCAAGCCATGGCCCGCACGGCCGACAAGGGCCGCGATTGCGCCCGCGCCGCCGTCGAACTGGCCAACCTGCTGGCCGCCCTCGAACCCGAGTCGGACGAGGACGACGAGGAGGAAGAAGAGGATGAGTGACACCAGTAACGCGGGTAGCACCCCGGCCAGCGTGCCTGCTGCCGCAGGCGGCGCGCGCCAGAACGCGCGCAGTGCGCGTCGGCGTGCGCGCGAAGTGGCGCTGCAAGGCATCTACGAATGGCTGGTCAAGGGCGGCAACGGCCTGGAAGATCTGGGCGACGTCGATGCGCACATGCGTGAGTCGGAAGGCTTCTCCGAGGCCGACTTCGAGCACTACAGTTCGCTGCTGAGCGGCTCGGTGCGCGATGCGGCCACGCTGCGCGAGCGTTTCTCGCCCTTCGTGGACCGTCCGCTTGCCGAACTGTCGCCGGTCGAACACGGCATCTTGCTGCTGGCGACCTACGAGCTGCTGCACCACGTCGACATCCCCTACAAGGTGGTGATCAACGAAGCCGTGGAACTGGCCAAGTCCTTTGGCGGCACCGACGGCTTCAAGTTCGTCAATGGCGTGCTGGACAAGCTGGCGATCGATGTGCGCGGTGCCGAAGTTCAGGCCCGCCGCTGATTGCCTTGGGTGATGCATCAGTGATTGCCTCGGTGATCTCTTGCTATTGAGCTTCGCCACGCTGCGTCATGGCCGATAGCGAGTTCGCGCTGATCCGTCGCTATTTCGCGCGCCCGGCCCCCGATGGGGTGCTGGGCGTGGGCGACGACTGCGCCTTGCTGCCGCCAATGGCGGGCCACATGGCCATCAGCACCGATCTGCTGATCGAAGGCATCCATTTCTTTCCTGACGTCGACCCGGTGGCCTTGGGCCACAAGGCGCTCGCCGTCAATCTTTCCGATCTTGCTGCGATGGGCGCCACACCCCGCGCATTCGTGCTCGCCCTGGCGCTGCCGAAGGTCGATCACGCCTGGCTGGACGGTTTTTCGCGCGGCCTGTTCGCGCTGGCCGACCAGCACGGCTGCGCCTTGATCGGCGGCGACACCACGCGCAGCCCGCAAGGCATTGCCATCGACGTGACCATCTTCGGTGAGGTGCCCGGGCAGTTGGCATTGCGCCGTGACGGTGCGCAGGTGGATGACGACATCTGGGTGTCCGGCATGCTGGGCGATGCGGATATCGCCTTGCGATTGCTGCTGGCCGATGGCTCGGTGTCCGATCCTGACGGCCGTGTGCTGGCCGCCACGCGCACGGCGCTGGAATGGCCGCAGCCGCAGGTGGCCCTGGGCCTGGCCTTGCGCGGCCTGGCCACGGCGGCACTGGATATCTCCGATGGCCTGGCCCAGGATCTGGGCCATATCCTGGATGCAAGCGGCGTCGGCGCCGACTTGCAGCTGGCCGATCTGCCCCTGTCGCCCACCTTGTCTGCCTTGCCGGCCGCGCTTGCGCGCCGCAGCGCACTGACGGGCGGGGACGTCTACCAATTATGTTTCTGCGCGCCTTCCTCGGCGCGCATCGAACTTGCTGCGTTGTCTCAGCGGCTTGCGCTGCCGCTTACCCGCGTCGGGCGCATCACCGCTGCAAGCGGCCTGCGTGTGCTTGACGAACAAGGCCACGAACTGCCGCCCGCGGCGGGTGGCTTCGATCATTTCGGCAACGAGCAGCCGGGCTGATTCCCAACCTGCCTGCACCATGCCTGTCTTCATCCCGCGACCCGCACCATGAGCCAATTCCCCAATCCCTTTCCCGCCAAGCAGGCCGCTTCTGACGCCGTCAAGCCGACCTGGGCCTGGACCCGGCAGAAAGCCTCGCGCCTGATCGCCTTCGGTTTCGGCAGCGGCCTGATTCGGCCCGCGCCCGGCACCTGGGGCACCCTGGCTGCGTGGTTCATATGGAACCTGCTGGTGCCGCACGGCGCCTCGCCCTGGACCATCGGCATTGGCCTGGTGTTGGCTTTCGTGCTGGGCGTGTGGGCTTGCGAACGCACCGGGGTGGACCTGGGCGTGCCCGATCACGGCGGCATGGTGTGGGACGAGATGGTGGCTTTCTGGCTGATACTGTGGCTGATTCCGGATTCGCTGATGGCGCAGGCCTTCGGCTTCCTGCTGTTCCGCATCTTCGATATCGCCAAGCCGCAGCCCATCCGTTACTTTGACCAGCGCATGAAAGGCGGGCTTGGCGTGATGTGGGACGACATCCTGGCTGCCGGCTATGTCTTGCTGATCTTCGCCGCCTACACCTATCTCTTCGATTGAGGATCTGCCCATGACTCCCGAGATCCTTGCGCTGGCGCAGGCCCTGGGCACCGATTTGCTGGCCCGGCATGCGACGCTGGCCACGGCCGAGTCCTGCACGGGTGGTCTGGTGGCGGCGGCCGTCACGGCCATATCCGGCTCCAGCCAATGGTTCGACCGTGGCTTCGTGACCTATACCAACCAGGCCAAAATCGATGACCTGGGCGTGGACGAGGCCACCCTTGCGCAATACGGTGCGGTCAGCGAACAGACGGCACGCGAAATGGCGCTGGGCGCCTTGCTGGGCAGCGAGGCGACCCACGCGCTGGCCACCACCGGCATTGCCGGCCCGGGCGGCGCCACATCCGGCAAGCCGGTCGGCATGGTCTGCTTCGGCTGGGCCTGGCGCGAGGGCGGCACGGCGCACGTGCGCAGCGAGACGCACTACCTGGACGGCGATCGCGCGGGGATTCGCGAAGCGTCGGTGGCGGTGGCGTTGAGCGGTGTGCGGCAAACGCTCGCGGCCTGAGCACGGGCCAGGCAAGGCGCCTGTACGCGTCCAGCGCCGCCGATGTCCCCAGACGACTTCACGCACGAAATCAGGAATGCCCCTCTTGGTGCAAGGGCCCGGTTTCTCACCACAAGCGTGCGTGCAGCGGCGGTCAGTGATCCGTGGCAGGGCATGCGACGCAAAAAAGCCCGAGTAGGCGAAGGCTTTTCCGACGACCCGCGAATTTTCTGATTAATCGGCTTTTGGCCGGTTTTTTCACGTAAAAGCGGCGCTTTTTGGCTTTTTTTGATGATTTTCGCTGATCGATCGAAAACCCTCTGACGGGTTTCCACTCTTGCCTGCGCAAAATGGCCCGGGTATTGCTATTGCCTTGTGACTACTGTCGACAGAAGACAGATCCATCATCGGCCGCCAGGATTGCGCGTGAATCGCCCTGGCCTTGCAGCAAAAGGGAACCCCATGAACGTGCAATCGTTGAGCAGCCGCAAGGCGCCGATGTCGGACGCCGAAGCCCAGGTACGGCGCGATCTCGCCGCCGCCTATCGCCTGGTGGCGTCCTATGGCATGGACGACAGTATCTACACCCACATCTCCGCACGCGTGCCGGGGACCGAAGATCAGTTCCTGATCAACCCTTTCGGCATGCTGTTCCGTGACATCACGGCATCGTCCCTGGTCAAGATCGACCTGGAAGGCCGGATCGTCGAGCCTTCGCCTTATGACGTGAACCCCGCCGGTTTCACCATCCACAGCGCGATCCACTCGGCTCGCCACGACGCGGTCTGCGTGGCGCATACCCACACGCTGGCCGGTGTCGCCGTGTCCTCGCTGGAAGAGGGCCTGCAGCCTTGCAACCAGTGGGCGCTGCAGTTCTACAACCGCGTGGTCTATCACGAGTTCGAAGGCATTGCGCTGGACCACAGCGAGCGCGAACGTCTGGTGGCTGACCTGGGCCCGACGTCGCAAGCCATGATTCTGCGCAACCACGGTCTGCTGACCATGGGCCGCAGCGTGGCCGAGGCCTTCCTGCTGATGCTGAACCTCAATCGCGCCTGCGAGGTTCAGATTGCCATCCAGAGCACGGGCAAGAAGATCCACTTGGTGCCCGAAGCCACCTGCGAACTGACTGCGCAACAGTACGAAGTCTGGGACAGCGACGGTTCGGCCGGCACCACCGATCCCTACGCGCGGGAGTGGGCAGCCATGCTGCGCCGCATCGGCCCGCCGGATGCCACGACTTACCTTGATTGATCGATGGCCCGGTGGCCTGGCCACCGGCATGCAGTCCTCCTTCCAACCGACCCCACGTCCCCGGAGACTCTTTCCATGAAACGCCGCAATTTCATTCAGTTGAGCGCCGCAGCAGCCGGCATATCGATCGCAGGTGTCCCGCTGCACTTGCTGGCCGCGGGAAAGAAAGGCGGTGACTTGAATGTCATCGTGCAGCCGGAACCGCCGGGCCTGATGCTGGGCATCGTGCAGAACGGCCCGGCCCAGATGGTCGCGGGCAATATCTATGAAGGCCTGCTGCGCTACGACGAGAAGCTGAACCCCTCGCCGCTGCTGGCCGAATCCTGGACCAAGAGCGACGACTCGCTGACCTACACCTTCAAGTTGAAGCCCAACGTCACCTGGCATGACGGCAAGCCGTTCACGTCCGCCGACGTGGTGTTCTCGGCCGACGTGTTCCTGCGCAAGACGCACGCACGCCTGCGCGCCAGCCTGGCTGCGTTTGAGAGCATCACCGCGCCGGATGCCACGACCGTGGTCTTCAAGCTCAAGTACCCGTTCGGCCCCTTCATGGGCCTGTTCGAAACCGGCACCATGCCGATGGTGCCCAAGCACATCTACGAAAACACCGACTTCCTGACCAACCCGGCCAACAACACGCCGATCGGTACCGGTCCGCTGAAGTTCAAGCAGTGGGTCAAGGGCTCGTACATCCAGCTGGAAGCCAACAAGGCCTACCACCAGCCCGACGTGCCGCTGGTCGACAACGTGTACTTCCACGTGATCCCGGATGCGGCCGCGCGTGCAGCAGCCTTCGAGTCGGGCAAGGTCGACGTGGTACCGGGCGGCGCAGTGGAATTCTTCGACGTCGAACGTCTGGGCAAGCTGCCGGGCGTGTCGGTCTCGACCAAGGGTTGGGAGTTCTTTGCCCCGCAATCCTGGCTGTGGCTGAACAACCGCAAGAAGCCGATGGACGACGTGAAGTTCCGTCAGGCCGTGATGTATGCGATCGACCGCGAAGCCATGGCGCGCGTGGCCTGGTTCGGCGCGGCCAAGGTGGCCACCGGCCCCTTCAACAGCAACATCAAGTTCTTCAGCGACACGGTCAAGAAGTACCCGCGCGACATCGTGCGCGCCAAGGCCTTGCTGGCCGAGTCCGGCTACAAGAAGGAACCGCTGCGCCTGCTGGCCCTGCCGTATGGCGAGACCTGGCAGCGCCAGGCCGAAATGGTGCGTCAGAACCTGAGCCAGGTCGGCATCAACGTGCAGATGGTGCCTACTGATGTGGCCGGCTGGAACCAGCGCCTGAACGAGTGGGACTACGACATGGCCTTCACCTACGTGTACCAGTACGGTGATCCGGCGCTGGGCGTGTCGCGCAACTACACCAGCGACAACATCGCCAAGGGCTCGCCCTTCAACAACGTCGAGGGCTACAGCAACCCGAAGGTCGATGCGCTGTTCGCTGCCGGTGTGAAGGAACCGGACCCGGTCAAGCGCGGCCAGATCTATCTGGAAGTGCAGCAACTGCTGCTGGAAGAAGTGCCGGTCGCGTGGCTGCATGAAATCAACTTCCCGACCCTGTACCGCACCAAGGTCAACAACCTGATCAGCTCGGGCATCGGACTGAACGACAGCCTGGGACGTGCATGGATCGCCTGAGCTTGACGGGCCGGAGACACGTCTGATGAAACGCCTCCAATTCATGTCCATCCGTGTGCTGCAGGGGATCGCAGCACTGTTGGTCATCGCCACGATCAACTTCATGTTGATCCGGGCCGCCCCGGGCGACCCGGTGTCGGTGATGGCCGGCGAAGCGGGGGCGTCCGATCCCCAGTTCGTGGCGCAGCTGCGCGCCCAGTTCGGCCTTGACCAGCCGCTGGGCACGCAGTTGATGAACTACCTGGGACACGTGGTCCAGCTCGACTTGGGCTTTTCCTATCGCCAGCAGCAGCCGGTCCTGGACCTGATCCTGGATCGCCTGCCTGCCACTTTGCTGCTGACCGGCTCGGCCTTTGCCTTGTCGATTCTGCTGGGGGTGGTGCTGGGTGCGTATGCGGCACGCCGTGCCGGCACCTGGGTCGACAGCCTGACGACGGTGGTGGCGCTGGTGTTCTATGCCACGCCGCTGTATTGGCTGGCCTTGATGGCGGTGCTGCTGTTTTCGATCAAGCTGGGCTGGCTGCCGGCCTTCGGCTACATCACGGTGGGGTCCGGCATGACCGGCTTCGCACTCGCCATGGACATTGCTGCCCACCTGGTGCTGCCTGCCGTGACGCTGGCCTTGTTCTACATGGCCGTGTATGCCCGGATGACCCGTGCGTCGATGCTGGAAGTCGCGCAGATGGACTTCGTGAAGACCGCGCGCGCCAAAGGCGTGCGGCCGGGGCGAATCCAGCGTGCGCACATCCTGCGCAATGCGCTGCTGCCGGTGATCACGCTGGCCGGCATCCAGGCCGGCGGCATGATCGGCGGCGCGGTGCTGACCGAGACCGTGTTTGCGTGGCCGGGTATCGGCCGCCTGATGTTCGATGCCTTGCTGCAGCGTGACTACAACCTGCTGCTGGGCTGTTTCCTGGTGACGGCGGCCATGGCCGTGCTGTTCAACCTGATCACCGACCTGGCCTACACACTGGTCGATCCGCGGATCGAACTATGACGATCAAAAATGGTTTCTGGCGGCGTTTCTGTCGCAACAAGGGTGCGGTGATCGGCCTGGCCGTGCTGGTGATTGCCGCCCTGGTGGCAATCCTCGGCCCGTGGCTGGCCCCGAACGATCCGTGGGACATGGTCGAACGGCCGTTCCTGGCCCCGATGGGTGGCCCGGGCATGCTGCTGGGCACCGACACGCTGGGCCGCGACATCCTGTCCGGGGTGATTCACGGCACACGCGTGTCCTTGCTGATCGGACTGATCTCCACCGTGGTGTCGCTGCTGATCGGCGTGTCGCTGGGTGCGATGTCCGGCTACTTCGGCGGCTGGATCGATGCGGCGCTGATGCGCTTCACCGAACTGTTCCAGGCCATCCCGAGTTTCGCCTTGGCGATCGTGCTGGTGGCAGTGTTCGAGCCCAGCTTGGGGTCGATCATTGCGGCGATTTCGCTGGTGTCCTGGCCGCCAGTGGCGCGCCTGGTGCGCGGTGAGTTCCTGACCTTGCGCCAACGCGATTTCGTCGCTGCCGCACTCCTGGCCGGGCAATCCACGCCGCGCATCATCCTGACGCAGATCCTGCCCAATGCGATCTCGCCGATCATCGTGATGGGTTCGCTGATGATCGCCAGCGCCATCTTGCTGGAGTCCAGCCTGAGCTTCCTCGGTCTGGGCGACCCGAACGCGATGAGCTGGGGTTACATGGTGGGCTCTGCGCGCACCGTGCTGTTGCAGGCATGGTGGATGGCGGTGTTCCCGGGCCTGGCGATCGTGCTGACGGTATTGGCGTTCAACCTGGTGGGTGAAGGGCTCAATGACGGCCTGAATGCACGCGCCGACGGGAGAACGAAATGAGCGACGTCAAGCAAAGCGCCCAGACCGCGGAAAGCAGCGGTCCGGTCCTGGACATCCAGGGCCTGAGCATTCGACTGCCGCCGGGGGGCGACCGCGAACTGGCGGTCACCAATGCATCGATGACCTTGATGCCCGGCCAGACCCTGTGCGTGGTGGGCGAATCGGGCTCGGGCAAGTCGATGATCGCCAACGCCGTGATGGGCTTGCTGCCAGTGCCGAAAGTGGCCCCCGTGGCCGGTCGCATCATGTTCGATGGCCAGGACTTGCTGAGCCTGAACGAAGAACAGATGCGCACCTTGCGCGGACGGCGCATCGGCATGGTGTTCCAGGAACCCATGACGGCGCTCAATCCGCTGATGCGCATCGGTGACCAGCTAGGTGAGGTCATCGACTCGCATGTCGATCTGCCGAGCGACGAGAAGCGCAAGCGCATCATCGCTGCACTGACCGACGTCGGCCTGCCCGATCCGGAACTGCTGATCGAGGCTTATCCCTTCCGCTTGTCGGGCGGCCAGCGCCAGCGCGTGATGATTGCATGCGCGCTGCTGCTGGAACCGCGCCTGCTGATTGCCGATGAGCCGACCACCGCCTTGGACGTGACCACGCAGGCGCAGATCCTGGTGCTGATCAAGGAATTGCAGCAGCGTCGTGGCACGGCCGTGCTGTTCATCACCCACGACTTCGGCGTGGTGTCCGAGATTGCCGACTACGTGGTCGTCATGCAGACCGGCGTGGCCGTGGAATCCGGCCCGGCTGCGGAAGTCTTGCAGAACCCGCAGCACCCCTACACGCGCAAGCTGATCGCCGCGATTCCTGGCGGGCAATTGCGCAAGCCCAATGCGGCGCCGGACGCGCACTACGTGCTGCAGGTGCAGGACCTGTGCAAGACCTATCGCTCGGGCGGCACCTTGTTCCGCAAGGGCCGCGAAGTGCAGGCAGCGCGCAATGTCAGCTTCGAGCTGCGCCGCGGTGAAACGCTGGGCGTGGTGGGCGAGTCCGGCTCGGGCAAGACCAGTGTCGGTCGTTGCCTGGTTGGCCTGGCGCCCTTCGACAGTGGCCGCATTGTTTTCAACGGCCGCAACCTGGCGCAGGGCGAGCAGTTT
>Ga0308165_1006046_pt1 | contig 10890 bp, 9 predicted proteins | sample PhyWR2_FD_201032 | JGI IMG/M metagenome (GOLD analysis project Ga0308165, IMG submission 201032) | Phyllosphere microbial communities from UC Gill Tract Community Farm, Albany, California, United States - DLSLW.R2 | ecosystem: Host-associated > Plants > Phyllosphere > Unclassified | place: USA... | reverse complement strand
TGCACAGTCGTGAGGCTTACAGCTATTTAGCACGATATATTTTTGCCCACCAATAACGACATCCTGATTTGGACTGGTAGTGCCGCCCTGTGTGACCCATTGGGGTAATTTCTGACTACCTACCATTGTGTTGAATGCTTCTGCTGTCGCTTTATCTGTGGCCAGATGACTGACAGTCAGCGGTTCAGCTGCGTGGGCAGCAAGGTAAGAGCAAGAAAGGGCCAGCGCGATGAGTATTCTTTTCATCAATAAAACTCCTTTGAATGCGAATAATTTCGCTATAGGGAACCAGATGTTGTCGACTTCACTGTTCTATTCTAGTCTATAAGAGCGAAGAGGATCTTTGCTGCAAAATAGCGTGTGGCTTGCAGACGTAAGCTTTAGCTATCAGCCTGTTTATGAATGATAATGCTACAATCGGTAAAATGTTACTGACTGAAAAATCTATACTAGTTTTGATTTTAATCTAAACAAAAAAATACGCATTCCTTAATATAACCCGTATATCTACGAAAAATCAGGAGCTGATATGTCAGGTACTTTTGCCTCTCTTGCGGAAAAACGCAGAACGTCTTATACCCTTGGAAAAACACTTCCGGTCAGTGACGATGCCGTCATTGAAATCATCAAAGAGGCTATTCGCCAGGCCCCTTCAGCGTTTAACTCTCAGAGTTCACGCGCCCTGATTCTGTTGGGTAAACAGCACGAAAAATTCTGGGAGCTGACGCGTGAGCAGTTGAGAAAACTGGTTCCAGCGGATAAATTCCAGCCGACTTCAGATAAAATTGATGGCTTTGCCGCAGCAGCAGGTTCAGTGCTGTTTTTTGAAGATCAGGATGTAGTAAAAGGGCTGCAAGAGTCATTCCCTTCTTACGCGGACAACTTCCCTGTATGGTCAGAGCACAGCACCGGTATTGCTCAGTATGCAGTATGGCTGGCACTGGCTGAGAAAGGGCTCGGTGTTAACTTACAACACTATAACCCCTTGGTTGATGCGGATGTTCAGGCTGAGTGGAATGTTCCTGCTAGCTGGAAACTGCGTGCACAACTGAACTTCGGTTCTGTTCCAGCAGGGACTCAGGTTGCTGATAAATCGTTTATTGAAAACGACTCACGTTTTATTATCGCTCAGTAATAGCTGTTTTATAGGCTGTCAGACTATGCCTTGAGGGTCAGGACGCTGAATGTTTCAGTTTCCTGACCTGATATAATCGCGATTTCTGTCGTTTGGTCTTATCCAGTCGCTACCTTAGTAGATAGTGACTACTTTGCTGGCGGGCATTTGTAAGCATCACCATTAAGTTCTATCACGGTGCCTACGGTCAGAGGGGAGGGTAAGAAGGCTTCATTTTTAACCAAAAATGCATTACCTCCCAGCACGTCAGTACGATTCATTGCAATATTTTTGACGTCATCACCTGGGTTTTTAGCCAGCGGATTTTCAGTTTTTACAATAAAAGACTGCACAAACGTACAAGATTTAGCTTCTGTTTTATTGATCTCTTTGGTATCTGGCTATCTTATTCAAGTAGTGGGTAGCCAGCGATCATTTGTAGGCCAGTGGCTTGGTAAAACGCAGATGTGTAGCGTGATAGCCTTCTCGTGTATAAAAGCGGTGGGCATCCACTCTTTTGGTGCTGGTTGACAATTCCAGTAGCTCCGCATGACGATGACGAGCCTGTTCTTCTGCCCAGGCGAGCAGTGCTTTCCCGACACCCAGGCTACGGGCTTGTGGCATCACTACCAGTTCCTGAATCTCAGCTATCCAGCGTGCATGATGCAGATGAAATTGCAGTTGCAGGCTGATGAATCCCACCACTTCAGTACCCAGCCATGCCAGCTGATAATGAATATTTGGATCGTTAAGATTTGCCATTAGCCCGTCTTTAATCACCTGGTGGTCGAGAGCCTGATCCTGGCGTAATTCACAAATCAGAGCATAGATAATGTCGCTCTGTTCATGGGTGATGCCAGTGAAAGTCATCTGCTCGGACATCGTTGATTCCTGTTATAAAAATAAAAGTGGGCTATTGAGGTCATAAACTGACATCACCATGTCGCTCTGATTTGATACCTGCAACATAGGTTAAGCATAACTCAGGCCTTGGGTTTAATCGATATCAGGGCGAATACGGTGACGAATGACTAATAGCGTCTATCCTTAATATGATATTTACGCTTAACTGGAGTCCTTAAATGACAGATATTGATCCCCAACGTATTCAGCAGGCTGTGGATTCAGCCTTTAGCGCCTACTCGACACTACCGGGTGGTAAAAATGCAGACTATATTCCCTATTTAGCTCAGGTACCTGAGAAACTGGCCGCTGTGGTAGTCGTAACGCATGATGGAAATATTTACCATGCCGGGGATAGTCAGTATCGTTTTGCTCTCGAGTCTATTTCTAAAGTGAGCACTCTGGCATTGGCTCTTGAAGATGTGGGGCCTGATGTCGTACAGGAAAAAATTGGTGCGAATCCGACAGGTTTACCGTTCAACTCAGTGATGGCTCTGGAACTACATAATGACAAGCCGTTTTCACCACTGGTTAATGCCGGTGCGATGTCTGCTGCGAGTTTAATTACCGCAACAGACAGAGAGCAGCGCTGGCAGCGTATTCTTAAGATGCAACAGCAGCTAGCTGGAGCCGCCGTGGCTTTGTCAGACGAAGTTAACCATTCAGAACAAACCACGAACTTCCATAATCGGGCGATTGCGTGGTTATTGTATTCTGCCGGGACGTTATATAGCGATGCGATGGAAGCATGTGATGTCTATACTCGCCAGTGTTCAGTGCTATTTAATACTGTTGAACTGGCAACATTAGGTGCGACACTGGCGGCTGGCGGCCTTAATCCGGTAACTCAACAGCAGGTTCTTCATCGTAATAATGTACGCTATATTTTGGCCGAAATGATGATGGAAGGAATGTATGGTGCTTCCGGTGACTGGGCTTATCGCGTTGGCTTGCCGGCAAAAAGTGGTGTCGGTGGTGGAGTCGTTGCTGTCGTTCCCGGCGTCATGGGAATAGCTGCGTTTTCTCCTCCGCTGGATGAGGAAGGTAATAGTGTGCGCGGTCAAAAAATGGTGGCAGAAGTTGCTAAACAGCTAGGGTTTAATCTTTTTGTTGCTTAGCCAATAGAGCATTATACTGTATCGGCGGTGTATTTCTCACGGCCGATAACAGATGAATAATTTGATAGATATTTTATTTACACTGCCTTTGAATATTGGGTTTGATTATTTTTATAATCACCAGATAAATAAAATAAGTAGCATTATAAATAATCATAAATATTATTATTTATAACCGTCATGCTTCACGTTGCCTGGGCGTTATTTCCGTCAATTCAGTCCGATCGTCTAGTTTATCTATGCACATCGTAGATAACAGCGATAATACATTGTTCTGCCAGTGATGTGCTATACAGGCAGAACAATGCACACTGGGAAAGCACTTCATCGCTGAGCACGACCAGTTCTTTCATGCTCAGACCCATTATTTTTATCACCATATCGTAATCCATACCCAGCTGTAACATCGTATTGGCAAGGGTTCGAATTCCTTCCTCTCTGCCATGCTGCGGTGTTCCATGATCTCGTCATCCGGGATCACAGTGATATCGACCAGTGGGAAGTCACTGTTATAAAGATTTTTGGCCCGTTCCGGGTCTGCAAATTCCTGTAGCCAGTTAGTGGAATAGGGATAGGGGGTATGCTTACTGGTATAAAATAGAACCGGTATCACCATCGACAGTGTTCAAACTATAAAGTACGTCACTGAAATACTGACGCAGATTTTCCTCAACAAAAGGGCCATTTTCTAGTTTCAGTGTACTGAGATCACAGATAGCGCGTAACTCTGTAGGGAATGGGGGTTATTTTTTTCAATTATATAAAGTCTGGTGCTTAAATTAGCGCAGGAGGAATAACGATAAGGCCAGATTGAAATTATCAAAATATAAAATGACAGAGAGTAAGCTGAGTGTATAACCATCATACTTCAAGCCACTTGGATACTTTCGTCAATTGTGGCGAACTAGATAGTTTATCTATGTTTATGCCTGGACTGACTCAGAGCCTACAAGCAACTTGGGTTAATTAGAGTATAAGACGTCTGAAATAGAGGGATTTCACAGTAATAAAATATAATAACACTCAGTTATTATACGGTGAAAATTCATTCTCACCGTATAAATAACAGGCTAGTTTTTCTTTACAAATTCAGATTTTAGTTTCATCTGGCCAAAACCATCAATCTTACAGTCAATGTTATGATCGCCTTCTACCAGACGGATACCTTTAACTTTGGTCCCTATTTTGAGCATAGAAGAACTCCCCTTAACTTTCAGATCCTTAATTACGGTGATGCTATCGCCGTCAGCCAATAGGTTACCATTGGCATCTTTGACTATTAACGCGTCATCAGTTTCGCCCGTAGCGGCATCATTCCATTCGTAGGCGCACTCAGGACAAATGTAGACACCGTTATCTTCATAGGTGTACTCAGAATTGCATTTTGGGCAATGAGGTAGTGGCATTATCAGGTCCTCAATGTAGGATAATGATATGAACAAAATCAGTCGATGACTGCAAAAAATAATGCAGAATTATACACTAAAACCACACAGTTATAGGGATTATAGTGCATAAAATGCGTTATTAAGCATAAGTTGAAAAGAATCTGTCTTGAACAGTGGTTAAAATCTCAATTTAACTTAGAGTCTGGGGGCTACAACAGGTCATGTAATGTTGAGTAAGTTCGCGCAGTTGTGACTCACTTTAAAGCATGTAAGTTCTTATCATACCAACGAATAATTAAAGAATTTTAGAATGGTGATTTACGACTAATCAGTTATCCAGATTCTCTGGAACAATTTTTCCGCTAGTGCAACATAGGATGGCATCTTACCGTTATATCGCCATCCATTTGGCAGAGTGACTTAAAAGAAAGATTATGATGTGGTGCCATGTCAGATAGAAATTTAACAAACTATTTAGTCACCCAGAATGATTTTTAATTATAAAAATAAAAGCCCAGCATTAAAAAACTCGATCAATTTGAGTTAAGGTAGGACTTTATGCACACGCAAACAATTTTCGAATTAAGTCAAGAAGTAGAGCGATTATTACAACTCGCGTTACAGAATCTGAATACGCTAAAAATCGCACCACTGGCATTGCAGAACGATAATAATATATCGTTAACATCTTATGATGCTTCAGCCCATCTGTTGAAATTCAGTTCTGAAGGCATAGATATACAGAGCGATGTACTCAGGAATGAACTACGGAAAGTCACTCAGCATGAAATGGTACTGGCAATCGTCGGTACCATGAAGGCAGGTAAATCAACAACTATCAATGCAATTATTGGTACTGAAGTATTGCCTAATCGTAATCGTCCAATGACTGCACTGCCGACTTTGATTCGCCATACTCCGGGGCAACATGAGCCGATACTCCATTTTCCTCATGTACAGCCGATTGAAGTATTGATGAGTGAACTGCAAAAAAAACTGTCAGAGACAGATCGACAAGGCCTGGCACAAAAGTTGGAAGTTGATCGGGACATGGACGCATTACTCGATAGAATTACTGAGGGCACGCGTTTTGAAAGCCGGTATCTGGGTGCTCAACCGATCTTTCATTTTTTGAAAAGTCTGAATGATTTAGTACGCCTGGCGGGTGTACTGGATATCCCATTCCCATTCAAATCTTATGCTGTGATTGAACATATTCCCTTTATTGAAGTGGAGTTTGTACACCTTGCTGGACTTGATAGTGGTCAGGGACAGTTAACCTTACTCGATACCCCGGGACCGAATGAAGCCGGGCAACCGCATTTACAAGAGATGCTGAACGAGCAGCTTACCCGGGCTTCAGCAATCCTGGCAATTATGGACTATACCCAGTTAAAGTCGGTATCGGATGAAGAAGTACGACAGGCTATTCAGCGAGTATCAAAGGCGCTCCCGCTCTATATCTTAGTGAATAAATTCGATCAAAAAGATCGTAATAGCGATGATGAGTTCCAAGTTAAGGCCATGGTAGCTGGAACTCTGATGAAAGGAACTATTGGCTCGGACAGGGTATTTCCTGTTTCCAGTATGTGGGGATATCTTGCTAACCGTACACGTTATGAGCTGGATAGACGGGGATACTTACCGGCTGTAGAGCGACATAGCTGGGTACAAGACTTTGCCGAAGAAGCTCTGGGACGACGCTGGCGTAATGAGGATCTGGCTGACTCGGACATTATTCGTCATGCTGCCAATTTGTTGTGGGAAGACTCCATGCTTGGGCCGCCGATTGAAAATATTCTGCATACCGCCCATGCCAATGCCGCACACTATGCTTTGCTTTCTGCTTGCCATAAATTGCTTGATTATGCTCAGGATACAGAGAGCTATTTACAGTTCCGCTTTCAGGGCCTGCAAATAACCCATAGTAACTTACAACAGAAGATTGCTTACCTGGAGCAAGATATTCTGTTACTGCAAAATACACGCCAGAAGCTGGACTTAAATATCCAACAAAAAATTGCGACCACATTAACGATGATTAATGACAGCATTAATCGTATTGAATCCCAGCTTCATCATGCGATAGATGACTATTTTTGCGATGACTTGAGAGTTATTGACAGACGTGATATTTCACCACAGCTTGTCTCAACACAACAGCGTGATTTTATACCGGGAAGTGAAAAAATTACCGTTGATAATGAATCACTTGCACGAACGTTACTGCTTAAAATTCGCGCTTCCGGTGAGATGCTGTTGTTCACTGCGCTGGAAATATTAACTGCAGAGCTTAATAGCTCATTGAGTGACCTGGAAGTTGTACTGACAAAAAGTCTGCATGAGGCACTAAAACCGATTGAGAAACGTATCAGTGATGAGCTGGCGGAAGTGGAAATCCGCACCCAGATTAAGTTACCGTCTCTTCAGATCAATCAGCTGTACCCCAATACTCATTCTATTTTTACCGATGTTATTGAACACCAGCAAGTCTTACCTCCCCAGGAAAAAATACGTGATATGTTAGCTCGCTGGTTGAATTACAGTGAATGGTGTAGCGATAATCAGCTTTCTTCAGAGACTGTCTATGTAATTAATTTAAAAGCTCTTAATCAAAAGTTACATCAACATATTACTGATTATCTGGCGCATGTAAGTCATACGATAAGTACCCAGCTTAATACCTCAGTGACCAAGAATATGGCACTATTTATTACGGATTTTTCCCAGTCTCTGGATGCTGTTCGCAGTAATCTGGAACAGAGCCTGATTGCCCGACAACAAAATGAGTCTGTGCAACTCTTATTACAAACTCAGCTTAAACAGTTCATCAGGACAGTACATTATATTCATGAAGATACCCGTTTATTGCGTGAGGATGTGCGGATGCTTTATTCAGTGGAGAAACCATGAAGCATTTTGTACCGGCAGGTTCCGACCGAACGTTAAAGTGTAGTAGCGAAAAGTTTATCGTTGATTTTGCTCTTGAAATTGGAGTAACACGTCAACCCTGGAATACGCAGCAAAGTAAGTCATTTTATGAAAATCTGCGGAGCCAGCTGGTTACGCAATATCAGGATGCACAGGGTGGTTCAGAAAATGCGTTTACTCCTCACTCTACGGCGGCAATATCCTGGTTGACTGCGTTTATTGGCTGCCTGGAACCCGGTTATTTAGCAACCAAACGGGTCAGAGAAAAACTGCTTCAGCTTGAGCAAAGCCCTGTTCTTAAGGGGATAAGTGTATTTGACAGACATTCACAGCTGAGTAAGTTACGCACACAGCTTACTTTTAAGTTAGAGCAGCTTGAGAACCGATTACAAAGCGTCGATCTTATCGAGTATGGACGAGAGCATTATGAACAGGTTCTCGCGCTCTGGGATCATGGACACTACTTTCCATTTTCCCCGGCTGGGCGCTGTTATATTGCGCTCCAGGAGCTTTACTGGGGAACCTTTGGAGAAGCTATCCTGCTCGCTGATGATTTACAGAAAACTCTTTTAATTGAAGAAGTAAGAGTGCGAGTTATTGATAAATTAGCCAGCGAAGTCAATACATCATCTAATACACGTCATTATTATCATGAATGGCTGACATCACCAATCTCTCCTGGCGTACTGGAATATAAAGAAGCTCTCGCCTGGTTAGGGGATACCAGTCATGTCGAAAAGCAGCCGGTAAGCTATTCAGTGACTCAGACTTGGTGTGGTATCTCTTTAGGTATGCCGCGCATCTGTTCTGCGATGCGCTTGGGTGGTGCTCTGGTGGATGAACTATTCGTCCACAGGTTTGACTGACAAGGACGGCGCAGGAGAAATCTCATGGATATGCGCGTTCATCCATCCTGCCAGAGAGTCCAGGGCTGGGCGTAGTGACTTTCCTAGCTCAGTTATCTGGTATTCCACCCTGGGTGGAACTTCCGCAAAAACTTGTCTGACTATCAGACCGCGTACTTCAAACTGACGTAACTGGCGAGTGAGTTCTTTCTGGGTGATGGGATGTATCGCTCGCTGTAGCACACTAAAGCGTACCGGATCATCGATAACTATCAGGCGATAAAGAATCGGAATCGCCCATTTTCCGGCAATTAAACTGACAAAATTCACCATCGGGCAGGGCTCACCTACTTTTGGCAGGTCGGAAAATTTTTTTACCACGTTAACTCCCATAAAACCTGAAGGCATACTTTTATGTGCTTTAGTATCCAATTGGTGTCTACTATCTAAAAGATATTATAACAGAAATAATGCCTTCATCAGTCAATGAGGGAGTGACATTATGGGTAGATTAACGGGTAAGTATGCATTAATTACTGGAGCTACCAGTGGTATTGGTCTTGAAACCGCGCGGCAGTTTATTGCCGAAGGAGCAACGGTGGCGATTACCGGCCGTAGTGAGCAGGGGTTGCTTGAAGCAAAAAGAATTCTCGGCGATGTACAGTTAATCAAAAGTGATGCCGGTGATATCGGCGGGCAGCGTCTTGTCGCTCAGGAACTTGCGGCGCTATGGCCCAGACTGGATGTGTTATATATCAATGCCGGAGACGTCACGCACCACTCCCTGGAAGAGTGGGATGAAAAAACCTATGACCAGTTGATGAATACTAACCTTAAAGGTCCTTTTTTCCTGATTCAGGCTTTGCTACCACAGCTGGCTAGCCCTTCGTCAGTGATTGTGTGTGGCTCAGTGAGTGCGCGTATTGGCCTGCCGCAAAGTAGTGTCTATGCTGCCAGTAAAGCGGGAATATTGTCACTGGCGCGTACCCTTTCTGGAGAATTACACCCTAGAGGTATTCGGGTCAATGGACTCAGCCCCGGGCCGACTGAAACACCTGCGCTGGGCAAATTAGGGAGCGGGATAGCCGTTGATGCATTACGCGAGACCATCCGTGAGCTGGTTCCGATTGGCCGCCTCGGAACCACGCTGGAACTGGCTAAAGCCGCTGTTTTTCTTGCCTCTGATGAGTCAGCTTTTATGGTTGGAACGGACTTGCTGGTCGATGGTGGTGTTGCGAATTTATAGCTAATGGGCTGTTTATTGGCAGCATGAAAGAGAGATTTATAACCGGTGAGAGACGCTATGCTCTCACCGGTTGCCGTCAGGATAGACGGGCGCTATTTTCCAGACGACGCTGTCTGACAGAAGACCAGATAAAGGCGAAAATAAAGACTACCGACAGACATACGACAATAGTTGGTGCCGGGGCGCTGTCGATAAAAAAGGATAAGTAAACGCCAATAAAAGAAAACGAAATGGCTATTAAAAGCGCCACTACCATCATCGAGAAGAAGGTTCGCGTTAATAACGACGCTATTGCCCCCGGAGCAATCAGTAGAGAGATCGACAGAATGATCCCGACAGCTTTTAAGGCCGCAACAATAGTCAGAGCGACCAGACAGAGCAGACCATAGTTCAGGAGCTTAACGTTTAAACCAGAGACTTGGGCCTGAATCGGATCAAAAGCATGCAGTAAGAAATCACGCCATTTAACCAGCACAATCACTGCTGTAATCAGCACGATAGCCGCTGTTTGCCAGATATCATTCCAACTGACGCCAAGCATGTCACCAAACAGAATATGGTCTAGATGTACTTCTGGTTTGAGATAAACGTACAGCACCAGACCCGCGCCGAACATACCTGAAAACACAATACCCATCACGGTATCACGCTTAATACGGCTATTTTCCTGTAAATAACCGGTAGCCAGAGCGCAAAATAGTCCGGCAATAAACGCTCCGACGCCCAGTGGCAGACCGACCATCCAGGCCAGAACTATTCCAGGAAAGACTGCGTGACTCATAGCATCACCCATAAGCGCCCAGCCCTTTAATACCAGGAAACACGACAGTAACGCGCAAGGGATAGCCACCAACGTTGTCATCACCAGGGCGTTAATCATAAAATCAAACTGGAAGGGGGAGAGTAACGTCTCTAATAAACTCATCGGCCAGACTCCATACTCAGACGTGCCCGACGGCGGCTGGCTATTAATCCATGTTTTGGCGCAAATAAGAAGGTGATAAGAAATATCAGCGTTTGTAGAATGACAATAATTCCCCCCGTTGCACCATCAAGAAAATAGCTAATCCAAGTACCTACAGCGCTGGTCAGCGTACCGAGGGTGACAGAGATAATAAGCAGCTTTGGGAATCTATCGGTTAGCAGGTAAGCCGTTGCTCCCGGCGTCACAACCATACAAATAACCAAAAACGCCCCGACGGTTTGCAGGGCAGCAACGGTGGTGACAGAAAGCAGGGTGAAAAACAGTCCTTTTAACCAGACTGGATTGAGTCCAATGGAACGGGCATGGTTCTCATCAAAAAAGGTCACCATCAAGTCCTTCCACTTCAGTAGCAAGATAGCC
>Ga0308165_1006043_pt1 | contig 10893 bp, 12 predicted proteins | sample PhyWR2_FD_201032 | JGI IMG/M metagenome (GOLD analysis project Ga0308165, IMG submission 201032) | Phyllosphere microbial communities from UC Gill Tract Community Farm, Albany, California, United States - DLSLW.R2 | ecosystem: Host-associated > Plants > Phyllosphere > Unclassified | place: USA... | reverse complement strand
AAGCTAGCGGAAGGACCGTTCCCGGAACACTACGAGCCAATGGAAACGCCGCTCGGGACGAACCCGCTGCACCCGAACGTGATCTCCAGCCCGGTGGTACGTTTGTACCAGGAAGATGCCGTGCGGATGGGCAAGAAAGATAAGTTCCCGTACGTCGGGACCACCTATCGCCTGACCGAGCACTTCCACACATGGACCAAGCATGCGCGACTCAATTCTATCGCCCAGCCGGAACAGTTTGTCGAAATCAGCGAAACCCTGGCGCAGGCGAAAGGCATTGCCAATGGCGATCGCGTGAAGGTGAGCAGCCAGCGCGGCTTTATTCGCGCGGTGGCGGTGGTGACCCGCCGTCTGCAGGCCCTTAACGTCCACGGTCAGCAGGTCGAGACCGTCGGGATCCCGCTGCACTGGGGCTTTGAAGGGGTGGCGCAGAAAGGTTATATCGCCAACACCCTGACGCCAGCGGTGGGCGATTCCAACTCGCAAACGCCGGAGTACAAGGCGTTTCTGGTCAACATCGAGAAAGCGTAAGGAGCGAATAAATGGCGATGGAAACACAAGACATTATTAAACGCTCCGCTACCAACGGCTTTACCCCCGCGCCTCGTGCGCGGGATTACAAGGCGGAAGTGGCTAAGCTTATCGATGTCTCCTCCTGTGTGGGCTGCAAAGCCTGCCAGGTGGCCTGTTCGGAGTGGAATGATATCCGCGACGAGGTGGGGCACTGCGTCGGGGTTTACGATAACCCGGCGGATCTGAGCGCCAAATCCTGGACGGTGATGCGCTTTAGCGAAACCGAACAGAACGGCAAGCTGGAGTGGCTGATCCGCAAGGACGGCTGCATGCACTGCGAAGATCCGGGCTGTCTGAAGGCGTGCCCGTCCGCAGGGGCGATTATTCAGTACGCCAACGGTATCGTCGACTTCCAGCAGGATAACTGCATCGGCTGCGGGTACTGCATTGCCGGGTGTCCATTTAATGTCCCGCGTCTCAATAAAGAAGATAACCGGGTCTATAAATGCACCCTGTGTGTGGATCGCGTCAGCGTCGGTCAGGAGCCGGCCTGCGTGAAAACCTGTCCGACAGGGGCCATTCATTTCGGCACCAAGAAAGAGATGCTGGATGTGGCGCAGCAGCGGGTCGATAAGCTGAAAGCGCGCGGCTACGACAAGGCGGGGATCTATAACCCGGCGGGCGTTGGCGGTACGCACGTGATGTACGTTCTGCACCACAACGACCAGCCGGAGCTGTATCACAATCTGCCGAAAGAACCGGCCATCGATACCTCGATTAACCTGTGGAAAGGCGCGTTAAAACCGCTCGCTGCGGCGGGCTTTATCGCCACCTTTGCCGGGTTGATTTATCACTACATTGGTATCGGGCCGAACAAAGAGGTGGATGACGACGAGGAGGAACATCATGAGTAAGTCAAAAATGATTGTGCGCACGAAGTTTATCGATCGCGCCTGTCACTGGACGGTGGTGATTTTGTTCTTTCTGGTGTCGCTGTCCGGGATTGCGCTGTTCTTCCCGACCCTACAATGGTTGACCGAGACCTTCGGTACCCCGCAAATGGGGCGCATTCTGCACCCGTTTTTCGGGGTGGTGATTTTCGTGGCGCTGATGTTTATGTTCGTCCGCTTTGTGCATCACAATATTCCCGACAAGCAGGATCTTCCCTGGCTGAAGGGCATTGTGGAAGTGCTGAAAGGCAATGAACATAAAGTCGCGAAAGTGGGCAAATACAACGCCGGACAGAAGATGATGTTCTGGACCATCATGAGCATGATTTTTGTACTGCTGGTGACCGGCGTCATTATCTGGCGGCCATACTTTGCCCATCTGTTCCCGATGCAACTAGTGCGCTACAGCCTGCTGATCCATGCGACTGTGGCCATTATTTTGATCCATGCCATCCTGATCCATATGTATATGGCGTTCTGGGTGAAAGGGTCGATTAAAGGGATGATCGAAGGGAAGGTGAGCCGCCGCTGGGCGAAGAAACACCATCCGCGCTGGTATCGTGACGTAGAGCGTAGGGAAGCGCAGAAAGAGAGTCGTGAAGGGATGAAGTAAGTTGTGGTTTCCCCCGCTCCGGGCAGTGGTTCGGAGCGGGTTATTGGGAAATCAGGTGTTGGTGATGAGTGCGTCTAACGCATCTATAACATGCGTTCTGGCACTTTGAAGATTACAAACAAAATATTTGTTAGTGAGTTTCTTTTTCTCTACGCTGGTAATACCTGGGGTATTCAGAAACAAGGTCTGAAAATCAATATTTACGAAAGGTGATGCTGGATCCCTGCATCCTGAGAGCATGTTGCGATACCCTAAGGGTAAAATTAATCGGGATGGTAAATGTTTATAGTGATCATGTTGGATAACCATCAGGTAGGGATGTAATTCACTGGTTCTGCCAGAGGGATTGCGATAAACATCAAATTGTAAACACATTATATTCCTCCGAAGAAAGGGTCGTCAGAGAGCAAACCAGCTTTCGCCACGAATTCATTCATTGCACGAATGAATTCCTGATGCTCTTTAGATGCGCGGTCTTTTTCGCTAAGGTGCGTTTTCTGCACGCGCACTGGCGTCGTAATTGTGCTGTGGGATGTATTACTCTCCCGGGTATTTACTTTCATCTGTGGACTCCTTTTTTTGTGTGTCATCATTATCAACCGCAAAGAATAAAAAACAATACCGATCCTCCTGGTAATTAAGGAATTGCGAGGCGGATTCCAGCATAAATAAAGCCGCCCTCCGTTATTAATGAGGGCGCGATGATTAAAAACGATCGGGAATAACGTTGAAGTTATGCGCGGTGGATTTTACTTTGCCAATTTTACGTTTTGGGAATTTAACCGGCTTAACGGGAATCTCTTCATAATGGATTTGCGACAGCAGGTGCGAAATGATATTCAGCCGCACGCGCTTTTTATCTTCTGAGTGGGCGACAAACCACGGGGCCCAGTGGTTGTCGGTGGCGGCAAACATCGCATCGCGCGCCACGGTGTATTCATCCCAGCGGTTGTAGGATTTGATATCCATCGGCGACAGTTTCCATGTTTTACGCCCGTCGTTAACCCTGTCTTTCAGGCGTCGCTCCTGCTCCTCCGGTGTGACTTCCAGCCAGTATTTCAGCAGGATAATGCCGGATTCGACCATCGAGCGTTCAACCAGCGGGGTACCTTCCAGGAACTTTTGCACCTGCTCAGCAGAGCAGAAGCCCATTACGCGCTCGACGCCGGCGCGGTTGTACCAGCTACGATCGAAAATAACGATCTCTCCGGCGGCAGGCAGATGCGGAACGTAGCGCTGGAAATAGAGCTGGCTCTTTTCCCGCTCGGTCGGTGCCGGTAGCGCCACCACCCGGAAGACGCGCGGGCTGACGCGTTCAGTAATTGCTTTGATGGTGCCGCCTTTTCCTGCCCCGTCACGTCCTTCAAAGACAATACACACTTTTAAGCCTTTACTTACCACCCACTGCTGCAGCTTAACCAGCTCGACGTGCAGGCGGCGCAGCTCTTTTTCGTACTCCTTTTCCTTCAGCGGCGTGGTTTTAGTGACATCCACAACGGGTTTGCTTTTGCTTTTGTTTTTCTTTTTGTCGGCCATGGTGCGTTCCTTTATACAGGGTTCTGCCGGGTCAATGAGACGTAACACTTTGAAGTGTAATTGCGGCACCAGCTGTTGGCGGAAAATATTCACTCCCTACCCGAAATAATGGATTAACGCGCCATAAGGGCTATTTGAACTGGCTCACCATACAAGATTGTTCAATAATGCCGGTTGCAAATTTTTAACATGTGGTCGTGGTATGAAAAAGACGGTGTTTGCTTTAGCCCTTGGCACCTTTGGCCTGGGAATGGCGGAATTTGGCATTATGGGGGTGTTGACCGAGCTCGCGCAGGATGTGGGGATCTCTATTCCGTCTGCCGGGAATATGATTTCGTTTTATGCCTTCGGGGTGGTGATCGGCGCGCCAATTATTGCGCTCTTTTCCAGTAAGTTTTCGCTTAAAACCATTCTGCTGTTTCTGGTCACGCTGTGCGTTATTGGCAATGCCATTTTTACCTTCTCGACCTCGTACACCATGCTGGCTATCGGGCGGCTGGTGTCCGGTTTTCCGCATGGGGCGTTCTTTGGCGTCGGCACCATTATCCTTTCCAGACTGGCACCGCCGGGCAAAGTGACGCTGGCCGTCGCGGGGATGATCGCCGGGATGACGGTGGCTAACCTTGCGGGTGTGCCGCTGGGCACCTGGCTGGGGCATCAGTTTAGCTGGCGCTACACCTTTTTACTGATTGCGGTGTTTAACCTGCTGGTGCTGCTGTCGATCGTCCTGTGGGTGCCGCAGCTGTTTGATAAATCGCAACGTCGCCTGAGCGAGCAGTTTCACTTTCTGAAAAAGCCCGAGCCGTGGTTTATCTTTGCTGCCACCATGTTCGGCAATGCCGGGGTTTTTGCCTGGTTCAGCTTTGTGAAGCCGTTTATGGTCAACGTGTCGGGCTTTTCCGAAGGGCTGATGACCGCGATCATGATGTTGATGGGGCTGGGTATGGTGCTTGGCAACCTGTTCAGCGGCAAGCTCTCCGGGCGCTTCAGTCCGCTGCGGATTGCGGCGGTGACCGATCTGGTGATTGTCCTGGCGCTGCTGCTGCTGTTTGCCTTTGGGGATCGGCCTGCGGCCTCGCTGGTGATGGGCTTTATCTGCTGTGCCGGATTATTTGCTCTCTCAGCTCCGCTGCAAATCCTGCTGCTGCAAAATGCACAGGGCGGGGAGATGCTCGGTGCGGCGGGTGGTCAGGTGGCATTTAACCTCGGCAGCGCAATTGGGGCGTACTTTGGCGGGATGATGATCACCCTGGGCTTTAGCTGGAGCTACGTCACTTTACCGGCAGCCCTGCTGTCGTTCTGCGCCATGTCGTCGCTGCTGATGTATGGGTATCTGAAAGCCCGGCGGGCACAGGCTAATGCCCAGGCGTTAGCTTGAGATGAGGCGCTGCGCTTACCCGGCCTACAAAACCGTAGGCCTGTGCAAGCGAAGCGCCGCCGGGCAAAAACACACTTACGGCAGTGACGGTTCACCCAGGGTTAACATCAACCGGTTAGCCCAGGCAAAAAACGCGGCTGACTGCACCAGATCCAGCTGGGCGAGGGTATCCAGCTGTTGGTTTTCCAGCGCGGCGAGATGCCCCGGCGTGACGGCGGGTGGGGTCACCGACAGCGCGGCAGCAAAATTAATCGCTGCCTGCCAGCGCGGAGATTGCCCGGCACTCAACGTCTCACCAGGCTGGACCGCCAGCAGCGCGTCCACCGCATCATTCTCCTTCGATAACTGGCTGGCCTTACGCGCATGCACCGAGGCGCAGTAAATGCAGCCGTTGATCTTGCTGGCTACCGTGGCGGCAAGCTCCCGCTCGGCACGCGGCAGCCCACCGGCGGTATAGAAAATCCCTTTATCGGTTAGCGTACGCTGCTCCAGCACCGGTAAATTGCGTCCCAGCAGGCGGAAATAGTCCGAGTCGGTATGACCGAATCTGGCGAGGATCGCCTGCTCGTCGGCGTTGAATTCCGCCAGCGGTTTTGCAGCCAGCCACGGCTCCCAGCCCAGCTCCTGCTGGGTGAACTGCACCGGGGCGGTTTTGCCATTTTTGGTCACCGGCGTGGTGTGCCATTTTCCGGCCACCACCGGGGTATCGCTTGCCGCGACCGTTTTGTCATTCAGCAAACGCAGCCCGACGATCAGGCGGCTCTGGAAGCTGACAAACGCAATCAGCTGCGCCAGGGTCACAATCCCTTCCTGACTCCAGCCCGCCAGGGTGAGCGCATTCAGCGCGCCGGGCGTCGCCTCGACCGGGGAAAAGGTCAGCACCTTGGCAAAGGTCAGAGCCGGCGTCAGGCGCAGCGAGGTAGGATCGGCCAGACCAAACCCGGCGTAGTGGGCGGCCAGCGCGTCGGCGTTGTGCCATTTGGCCACTTTAGCCGCCACAGCAAAGCGCTCGTCCAGCGCAAAATCCGCGTCCTGCTGGCTGAACAGCGTTTCGTAGCTCCCCTGTGCGTGACGGGTAGCCGCCTCGCGGGTGCGTCGCGCCTGTTCCAGCGGTGAACCGGGCACGATCTCCGCCAGTTCGGCGAGAATATCCAGACTTAAAGCCATAGTGACTCCTTAAAGAAGGTGAGGGGCGATCTGCTCTGCGATTAACTCAATCGAACGTAATGTGTCCTGATGCGACGGCTCAACGGAGTGCACCTGGAACGAAATGTCGGTGGCGCGCGCCAGCACGGAATCCCGCTGCAGCGAGGCGAGCACCGTCTGCGGCGCGCCGATATGGGCGTCGAACTGGTGAATATAATTCGTGACAGTGTCACCGATAAGCGGGTGTCCGGCCGCGTGATGCTGCTGTGCCTGGCGGGTTAAACCCGGTTCTGCCACTTTTAACGCGTAGGCGTCGCTATCGGCCACAAAGGCAGTGCGGGAGGCCAGAATACGCGGGGCCACGCCAGATGGCAGCGCATCCAGATAGGCGTCGATAATCGGGTTCTGGATCGCATCAAGCGACAGAGAAAGATTGTCCGCCGGGCGCGGCTGGGTGCGGGATAGCATCAGCCCGTGGCCCTGCTGCGCGGCACGTACTGCGCCGTCTACTGAGAATGTGGCGATCCAGACTCGTTCAGGGAGCCCAGCGGCGGGTGGATACAGATGATTATCCGGATGGGTCAGGGAATCCCCACGCCACGCACTGTTGATTAAGTGCAGATGATCGGCAAAGGTCGCGGCGCGTTCGTTAATGGTCAGCCCGAACGGCAAGAACGACGTCGGGGTGCCGCCGGAACCGAAACCCACTTCCAGCCGTCCGTCGGCCAGCAGATCCAGCACGGCGGTGTCTTCCGCCACCCGGAGCGGGTTTTCCAGCGGCAGGGTGATGATGGCTGTGCCCAGGCGAATGGTGGTGGTGTGCGCCGCCAAGTGGGCAAGGAACACCAGCGGCGACGGCAGGCCGCCTTCGTGCTCGTGGAAGTGGTGCTGCGCAATCCACGCACTGTCAAAACCGTAGCGCTCGGCATGGCGGATCTGCTCTGTTGCCAGGCGGTAGCGTTCTTTGGCTGGCGCATCGTCCAGCAGGCGGGTGAAGAAACCCAGGCGTTTACGCGTCATGCGTACTCCTTCTGTGAAAAATGGGGAATGGCGGCGATCAGTTCGCGGGTGTAATCGTCCTGTGGAGCGGAAAACAGCGTATCGACCGTGCCGTGCTCAACGACATTGCCGCTGCGCAGCACCGTCACGCTGTGGGCAATGCGCCGGACGGTCGCCAGATCGTGAGTGATAAACAGATAGGTCAGGCCCAGCTGCTGCTGTAGCTGCTGGAGCAGGGCGAGGATCTGCGCCTGCACGGTGACGTCCAGCGCCGAGGTGGCTTCATCCAGCACCAGAATGGTCGGCTCCAGAATCAACGCTCTGGCAATGGCGACGCGCTGGCGCTGTCCGCCGGACAACTCCCGCGCGGTGCGGGTTAACAGCTCGGGCGGCAGGGCCACCCGCCGGGTCACGTTCTCAACCCGCGCGGCGCACTCTGCTTTGCTGAGGCGGGCAAAGTTCTTCAGCGGTTCTTCTATTATCTGAAACAGCGTCTGGCGCGGATCCAGCGAGGCAAACGGGTTCTGGTAGACGAACTGAATTTTTTGCCGCAGCTGGCGGCGCGCCTCGTGGCTAAGGGTGGTGGCATTGATATCATCGATGATCACCTGTCCGCTGTTGGCCTGTTCAAAGCCCAGCAGAATGCGCGCGAGGGTGGTTTTACCGGAGCCCGATTCTCCGACCAGCGCATGGGTGCTGCCGCGCTGCACGGCGAAGCTGACGTTATCCAGCGCCTGCAGCTGGTGGCCTTTGCCCAGCGCAAAACGTTTGCTGATCCCGATAGCCTGGATGGCGGGCGAGGCCAGCGAACGGCCCGACACCGGAGCGATGGTTAAGCGTTGGCCCTGCACATCACTCAGCAGCTGGCGGGTATAGGCGTGCTGCGGGGCGCGCACCACGTCAGCGGTAGCGCCGTGCTCCTGTACTTCGCCGTTTCGAAACACCAGCAACCGGTCGGCGCGCTGGGCCGCGAGGGCCAGATCGTGGGTGACAAACAGCACCGCCGTACCGGATTCCCGGCGCAGTACGTCCAGCAGATCCAGAATGCGCTTTTGCACCGTCACATCCAGCGCGCTGGTCGGTTCATCGGCGATGATCACATCCGGGCGCAGGGCGATGGCGATGGCAATCAACACCCGCTGCTTCATACCGCCGGAGAGCTGATGCGGGAACTGCTTCATCCGCTGGTCCGGGTGGCTCAGGCCCACTTTGGTCAACAGCGCCAGCACCTGCCGTTCGCACTCGGCTTTCTCGATCTTCTGATGCAGGCGCAGAATTTCGCCCACCTGAGCGCCGACGGTCTTCACCGGATTGAGGGAGTTGCCCGGATCCTGCGGTACCAGGCTGATACGTGCCCCGCGCAGGCTGTCGAGTCGTTTTGCCGACCACTGGCTCAGATCTTCACCGTTCAGACGGATGCTGCCCCCGTCGCGGCGGGCGTTGTCCGCCAGCAGGCCGATAATCGCCTGCGCGGTGGTGGTTTTCCCCGAGCCGGATTCACCGACAAAGGCCAGCATCTCGCCGCGCCCGAGGGTAAAGCTGACGTTATGCACCACTTCGCGCCATTCGCGGCCCGAACGGTAGCTGAGGATCAGGTTTTCTACAGACAGAACGGTCATGGACGACCTCCGCTTAACTGACGACTGATCCGGTTGGTGGCCAGCACTACGGCGATCACCACCAGACCGGGGAAGGTGGTCAACCACCAGGCGGTTGAGAGATAGTTACGCCCTTCGGCAATCAGCAGGCCCCACTCCGGGATCGGCGGCGGGGTGCCGTAACCGAGGAAGCTCAGCGTCGACAGGGCCAGAATCGCCTGACCAAACTGCAGGGTGGCAAAGGCCAGCACCGCGGTCAGAGAATTGGGCAGAATATGTCGCCACAGTACCGTCCAGAAGGTGCCCCCGCTGCCAAATGCCGCTTCGACATAATCAGTGTGGCGGATGCGTACCACTTCCCCCCGCGCCAGGCGGGCAAAGCTGGCAATAGACGCCACCCCGACGGCGATGGCGGCATTCACGGTGCCAAAGCCGAGCAGAATAATCACCGTCAATGACAGCAGCAGCGACGGGATAGCGAGCAGAACATCCACCAGCCGCATCAGCACCGACTCCACGCGCCCGGCAAAAGCACCGGCGATAACCCCAGTGGCGGTGCCGATGAAAAGCCCCATTGCCACCGCCACCAGCGCGGCGCTCAACGAGTGCGACGCGCCATAGACGATGCGGGTGTAGACATCGCGCCCCAGCTGGTCGGTGCCGAGCCAGTAGTCGGCCTGCGGTGCCAGCCGCTGCGCCCCGGCAATGCCCTCAACCGGGCTAAAGTGGGTAAACACGCCCGGCGCAATGGCCGAAAGCGCGGCAATCGCAATTACCGTCCAGGCCAGCCATAACCCCGGCTGCCAGCGTAATCCACGCCAGGCAGGCACGCGCCTGCGCGCCGCGGCGGCATAATCGACAAGGCTCATACAGCACCCCCGGTAACAGTTTGCAGGCGAGGATCGAACAGTGGCATCAGCAGGTCCACCAGCAGATTGATCAGCACAAAGCCGAGGGCCGAAATCATCACCACCGCCTGTAACACGGCGATATCCTGATTGTTTACCGCCTGTTGGGTCAGCATGCCCAGCCCGCTGCGGCCAAACACGGTTTCGGTGATCAGCGCCCCGGCGATCAGCTCGCCCAGCAGCAGACCGGCGATATTCAGTACCGGCAGCAGGGCATTGCCGGTGACGTGCCGCCACAGCACGGCGGTTTCGCTCAGCCCTTTGGCCCGGGCTACCGCGACAAACGGCTGGGCGGCGACCTGGTCGAGACTGCGCATCAGGATCTGCGCCAGCGGGGCGGAGATCGGAATGGCGACGGTGATAATAGGCAGGATCAGCCCCTGCAGCGGCGAGGGGTTAATCACCGGGATCAGCCGCAGCTGGAACGAGAACAGCTGGATCAGGGCAATCCCGAGCCAGAAGGTCGGCAGGGAGATAAACAGTACCGGCAGAGACTGAATGGCGTTGCTCAGCCAACGCAGCCCCGGCAGGCGTGAGGCCAGCGCCAGCGTAAACGCCAGCACGACCGCCAGAATAAACGCGGGCAGCGCCAGGCTCAGGGTATCCGGCAGGTTAGTGGCGATAAGCTCGCTGACCGCGACACCCGCCTGCAGTGAGAAACCAAAATCGCCATGCAGCATCGCCCCCAGCGTGTGCAGATACTGCTGCCACAGGGGGCTGTCGGCCCCGTACGCGATGCGCATCTCTTCGATTTGCGCCGGGCTGAGGCCCAGATCCGGGTTCTGGAACTTAATCAGGACTGCATCACCCGGCAGCACCTGCAGCAGCAGGAATGACAGAGTAAATGCGGCCCACAGCACCAGCAGTCCCAGTCCGGCGCGTTGCAGCAGATAGCGGCTCATGGTTGCCCCCTTAGTGTTTCGCGATCCACGCCCCGTAGAACGACGGACGACCGACGGCTTCAAAACTGACCCCTTTCAACCACGGCGCACCGGCGAAGACCTGCGGCTCTTCGAAGATCGGGATCACGTAGGCGTTATCCAGCAGATAGCGCTGGGCGTCGCCGGTCAGCTGGAGTCGCTTCTGCGGATCCACTTCGGCGGAGATATTCACCAGCAGTGCGTTGAGTTTGTCGTCGCTAAAGCCTTTAACTTTGTCGCTTGAGCCGCCTTTCTGCAGCAGGGCGTCGCGGTTGGCCGGGTAGAACATGCTTTTCACCACGTCCGGGTCGGCGCGGCCCACTTCCGAAACG
>Ga0308165_1006040_pt1 | contig 10896 bp, 6 predicted proteins | sample PhyWR2_FD_201032 | JGI IMG/M metagenome (GOLD analysis project Ga0308165, IMG submission 201032) | Phyllosphere microbial communities from UC Gill Tract Community Farm, Albany, California, United States - DLSLW.R2 | ecosystem: Host-associated > Plants > Phyllosphere > Unclassified | place: USA... | reverse complement strand
GTACTGGCTCAAGCCATTGTGAACGAAGGCCTGAAAGCTGTTGCTGCTGGCATGAACCCAATGGATCTGAAGCGCGGTATTGATAAAGCAGTTATCGCTGCAGTTGAAGAACTGAAAGCGTTATCTGTACCTTGCTCTGACACTAAAGCTATCGCTCAGGTTGGTACTATCTCAGCTAACTCCGATGAGACTGTAGGTAAACTGATCGCAGAAGCGATGGATAAAGTCGGTAAAGAAGGCGTTATCACCGTTGAAGACGGTACTGGCCTGGAAGATGAGCTGGACGTGGTTGAAGGTATGCAGTTTGACCGTGGCTACCTGTCCCCTTACTTCATCAACAAGCCTGAGACTGGCGCGGTAGAACTTGAAAGCCCGTTCATCCTGCTGGCTGACAAAAAAATCTCTAACATCCGTGAAATGCTGCCAGTTCTGGAAGCCGTTGCTAAAGCCGGTAAACCACTGCTGATCATCGCTGAAGATGTTGAAGGCGAAGCTCTGGCTACGCTGGTGGTTAACACCATGCGCGGTATTGTTAAAGTGGCTGCGGTTAAAGCACCTGGTTTCGGCGACCGTCGTAAAGCCATGCTGCAAGATATCGCTACTCTGACTCGTGGTACCGTTATCTCTGAAGAGATTGGTATGGAGCTGGAAAAAGCGACTCTGGAAGACCTGGGCCAGGCAAAACGTGTTCTGATCAACAAAGACACCACCACCATCATTGATGGCGTTGGCGAAGAAGCTGCGATCCAGGGCCGTGTTGCTCAGATCCGTAAGCAAATCGAAGAAGCAACTTCTGATTACGACCGTGAAAAACTGCAGGAGCGCGTAGCGAAACTGGCAGGCGGTGTTGCAGTCATCAAAGTTGGCGCTGCGACTGAAGTTGAAATGAAAGAGAAAAAAGCACGTGTTGACGATGCTCTGCATGCAACCCGCGCAGCAGTTGAAGAAGGTGTTGTTGCTGGTGGTGGCGTGGCGTTAGTCCGCGTTGCAGCTAAGCTTGCTAACCTGACTGCACAGAACGAAGACCAGAACGTGGGTATCAAAGTTGCGCTGCGCGCAATGGAAGCTCCACTGCGTCAGATCGTTGCTAACGCCGGTGAAGAACCTTCAGTCATCGCTAACAATGTAAAAGCGGGTGACGGTAACTTCGGTTACAACGCAGCAACTGAAGAATACGGCAACATGATCGACTTCGGTATTCTGGACCCAACTAAAGTAACGCGTTCTGCTCTGCAGTATGCTGCTTCTATCGCGGGTCTGATGATCACCACCGAATGCATGATCACCGACCTGCCAAAAGGTGATGCACCTGATTTAGGTGGCGCTGGTGGTATGGGCGGAATGGGTGGCATGGGCGGCATGATGTAAGTACTGCCCAAGTACTTGTTCTAGTAAAAAACCCGCAAAATTTTGCGGGTTTTTTATTGGGCAGAATAATGTTTTTATTGGCTTACTTGTGTAGCAGAAAAATAACGCTGAGCATTATTAAAACTGATATCACGCACCAGCTGCCCCAACATTTTCTCGTCTGCCGGGATCTCACCCTGCACCGCCAGTGTGCCGAGCATATTACACAGAATGCGGCGGAAGTATTCATGGCGTGTGTAGGACAGGAAGCTACGGGAGTCTGTCAGCATTCCGACAAACTGGCTTAACAGTCCTAGTTGCGAAAGCTGTTCGAGCTGGCGCTGCATGCCGTCTTTCTGATCGTTGAACCACCAGCCGGAACCAAACTGAATTTTACCGCCTATCCCCCCGCCCTGGAAGTTACCGACCATTGTCGCCATCACTTCGTTATCACGCGGGTTCAGGCAGTAGAGAATCGTGCGTGGCAGCTCATCGGTTTTATCCATTTCATCGAGCAGTCGCGAAAGTGGCCAGGCAACCGGCGCATCGCCAATGGAATCAAAACCGCTATCGGCACCGAGCAGATTAAACATCCGCGTATTGTTGTTTCGTAGTGCCCCGATATGCAACTGCATCACCCAGCCACGTTTTGCATACTGCTTACCGAGCCAGACCAGCACTGCGGTGGTGAACTGGGCTGTTGCCGTCTCATCCGGGATTTCTCCCGTGAGGCGTTTCTGCAAGATAGCATCCAGCACGGACTCATCCGGTATCGGCGCATAACGGAGAATTTCGATACCGTGGTCAGAGGCAATGCAGCCATGGAGCGCGAAATGTGTGAGGCGATGCTCCAGAGCCGTCAGCAGGTCACTGAAACGACAGATATCCACGTCGGCACTCTGTCCTAATTTCTGGATATAGTCCGAAAATCCGTCCAGCTCAATTTTAAAGGCGCGATCGGGACGCCAGCTAGGACGGACTTCAATATCGAAACTGTCGTCCCCGGCAATTTGTCGGTGATATTCCAGGGAATCGGCAGGATCATCAGTGGTACCGACCATACGCACATTCATCTGCTGCATGATGCCGCGAGCTGAAAATTCATCGCGGGTCAGTTTTTCATTGGCTTCATCCCAGATACCCTGTGCCGTTTCCGGTCCAAAGAGTTTTCCGGTGATACCGAACGGGCGACGGAGTTCCAGGTGGGTCCAGTGATAGAGCGGATTACCGAGCGTCATCGGCACGGTTTTAGCCCATGCCTGGTATTTATCGTAATCACTGGCCGGGCCGGTTATCAGATGCTCTGGGATCCCCGCGGATCGCATACCGCGCCATTTGTAGTGATCCCCCTCGAGCCAGATCTGACCGAGATTATCAAAGCGGCGATTCTCGGCGATTTCCTTTGGGTTCAGGTGGCAGTGATAGTCATAGATCGGCATATCCGCCGCATAGTCGTGATAGAGACGGCGAGCAATATCACTGTGCAATAAAAAGTCTTCGCAAAGAAACTGTTTCATAGTCTTTCCTAATCATAAAACGCGCGATGAATGCCCAGTTCTAAACCGCGAATTTCGGCCAGACCTTTCAGGCGTCCTATTGCCGAATATCCGGGATTCGTTTTCTTTTTCAGGTCATCCAGCATCTGATGCCCATGATCCGGGCGCATCGGGATCAGGAATGCTTGCCCGTTCTCACGGCGACGGTGCTCTTCGGCGGCCACCGCACGGATAACGCGGTACATATCCACATCTCCTGCCAGATGCGCGGCTTCGTGGAAAGTATTTGGATTCTCTTCACGCAGAGTTGAGCGTAAATGAAGGAAGTAAATGCGTGGCCCAAAAGTTTCAATCATCTTGACCAGGTCATTATCAGCACGTACTCCGTAAGAACCGGTGCACAGGGTATAGCCGTTGGCGTCGCTGTTCACGGTATCTGCCATCCACTGCATATCTTCAATGGTTGAGACGATACGTGGCAGACCGAGAATAGGGCGCGGAGGATCGTCAGGATGGACTGCCATCTTCAGACCAGAGGCTTCAGCGACGGGGATAATTTTGTTCAGGAAATAAGCAAAATGTTCACGTAATTTTGCTTTATCAATGTTGGAGTAGCGTTGCAGATGTTGGTTGAATTGCTCAAGCGTATAGCCTTCTTCCGCACCAGGCAGACCCGCAATGATGTTATTGATGAGTTTTTGTTTTTCATCATCTTGCATGGTTTCAAAACGCGTTCTGGCCTGGGCGAGCTCTTCAGCTGTGTAATCCTCTTCAGCACCTTCGCGCTTTAACAGGTAAATCTCAAATACCGCGAATGCAATCTGATCGAAACGAAGTGCTTTGGATCCATCAGGTAATTCATACTCAAGGTCAGTACGCGTCCAGTCGAGGATCGGCATAAAGTTATAACAGACAGTATGAATCCCACAGGTTGCCAGGTTACGCAGGGATTGCTGGTAATGGCTAATCCATTTCTCGTAGTCGCCGGTTTGTGTCTTGATATCTTCATGAATCGGAATGCTTTCGACTACTGTCCATTCCAGGTTATTGGCTTCAATCAATGCCTTGCGCTGCTGAATTTCTTCGATAGTCCAGATTTCACCGTTTGGAATATGGTGTAATGCCGTCACTATTCCGGTTGCTCCTGCCTGACGAATATCAGATAACGTCACTGGGTCTGTAGGCCCGAACCAACGCCAGGTTTGTTTCATAGTAACTCCTTGAAAGCAGAATGAGACTTTTTGGTTATCCAAAAATAACGGCGCTATGTTTTTATTGCTCCATCACTATGGAAAATAGTCACATTGCGCTTGTTTTGAGCATTCTCTTACTTGAACAATCCAGATGTCAATCAAATCATCCAATTTGGTCAACCAAATTTAGGTTTTATAACAAATTGATTGCCCAAAGTGCAGAAACAAGACCTGAATCACCCTATTTCTCCGATTTTTTATACAGAATGGCTCCGTCTAAAGTTTTTATGCATAAAACTGCCAGGATAAAAAATTTGGTTTACCAATAAAATAAATAACACAGGGTATTGATAACCACATCAGGTTGCCCATTTCAGGAGTGTAACCATGAGTCAAGGGCTAAATTCTATGCCTACAGGGCTAGTGAAAAAGAAACGCGTTTTCGCGAAGTTACGATGGTGGATGCTGAGTTTGTTTTTATTAGGGGTCACGGTTAACTATATTACCCGTAACTCTTTAGGTATTCTTGCTCCAGAACTTAAAATCGATCTCAATATTAGTACCGAACAGTATTCATGGATTGTAGGCGCATTTCAGCTTGCCTATACCATTTTCCAGCCAATATGTGGCTGGTTGATTGATGTTATTGGCTTAAAACTAGGGTTTTTTATCTGTGCGATTGTTTGGGCATTAACCTGTATGTTCCATGCCGGGGCAACGAATTATATTCAGTTATTAGTATTGCGGTTTGTTATGGGTGGCTCTGAAGCTGCTGCGACTCCTGCTAACGCTAAAACAATCGGTGAATGGTTTCCGAAAAAAGAGCGTCCAATTGCCGCTGGATGGGCGGGTGTTGGCTTCTCTCTTGGGGCGATGGTCGCACCTGCTATTATTTACTTTTCACATTCATTATTTGGCTGGCGGGGAGCGTTCGTTTTTACCGGCGCCTTAGCATTAGCATGGGTTCTTTTGTGGTGGTTGTTTTATCATTCACCAGAAAAACACCCTAACTTAAGCGAAAAAGAGTTATCTTTTATTCAACAAGATAATGAGCCACCGGCTGTCAAATTACCTTTCTTTACCGCATTAAAAATAGTAGCTAAAAATAAACGTTTTTACGGTATTGCCATTCCTGCATTTATGGCCGAACCCGCCTGGGCGGTAATGAGTTTTTGGGTGCCATTATATCTGGCCCAAGAATATGGCATGAATCTGAAAGAAATAGTCATGTTTATCTGGCTGCCCTTTCTTGCGGCTGATTTAGGCAGTATTTTTAGTGGCTATTTAACACGCGTTTATACAAAGTTTTTCGGCTGCAGCCAAATAAACTCGATTGTTGCAAGTTCAGTCACCGGGGCATTTTTGATGCTTTCTCTGGCGGCGATTGCCATTACCCGAGACCCGTATGTTGCTATCGTTCTTATCTCCATTGGCGGTTTTGGTCACCAAATTATCTCTTGTATGCTAAGTGCGTTAGTTGTTGAATCCTTTGATAAAGGACAAATGGCTACGGTGAACGGTATGCGCGGTTCCTGCGCCTGGATTGCCAGTTTTATCTTTTCTTTAATCATCGGTGTGACCGCTGACAAAATTGGTTTTAACCCACTTTTCGTTGCAATGGGATTCTTTGATTTGATTGGCGCGATTTTCTTAGTGGCTTTTATTGCTGAGCGTCGTGGTAAAAAAAATAATACTTCAGGTTTAGCAGGGTAACTGTAATGAAAATATTGAAACAATGGGTCTTAAAGCAGACCAGCGATCATCATGTCGAATTACTGGTTGAAGGGAAGCATACTCTTCGTATCTCTATTTTAGATACCGAACTTTTTCGTGTCGCGCTTAAGCCAAACGGTGAATATTCGTTAGACAGAACCTGGAGCATCGATCCCAGCCAGGATATGCCGTGGGAAGGGCGCCCAAGGGATGAGCTGAGCGGTTTTAACTTACCGCCCTTTACGGTTGAACAACGTGAAGAGCAGCTTGTCATATCAACTGAATTACTCCAGGTAACGGTTCATCAGCCGCTTTGGTTAGAGTGGTCATATCGGCATAGCATTAATGAACCCTGGCAGTTCCTGACACAGGACAGAACCACCAGTGCTTATTTATTAAATGCACAAGGTCATGGCGTTGCTCATTATCAAAGTCGCTATCAAGATGAACGCTATTATGGTTTAGGTGAAAAAGCGGGCCCACTCTCTCGTAACGGTAAACGTTATGAAATGAGAAACCTTGATGCGATGGGATATAACGCCGCCAGCACCGATCCTTTATATAAGCATGTTCCTTTTATTATTACCCAGCGCGAAGAAGTTAGTTTTGGTGTTTTCTATGACAACTTAAGTAACTGCTGGATAGATTTAGGGAATGAACTCGATAACTATCATAAGCCTTATCGCCGCTGGCAAAGCGAAGCCGGGGATATTGATTACTTCCTTTTCACAGGGAAGCAGGTTCTTGATATCACGAAGCGCTTTGTTCGATTAACCGGTAAAACGATTTTTGGACCAAAATGGAGCTTAGGCTACAGCGGTTCAACAATGCATTATACCGATGCTCCTGATGCGCAACAGCAGCTGCTGAAGTTTATTCAGTTATGTGAACAGCATGCGATACCCTGTGACTCATTCCAGCTATCGTCCGGATATACCTCGATTAAGGACAAGCGCTACGTCTTTAACTGGAACTATGACAAAGTCCCTGAACCCAAAACCATGACGGCGTCATTCCACCAGGCAGGCTTAAAACTTGCTGCCAATATTAAGCCCTGTTTATTACAAGATCATCCTCGTTACCAGGAAGTTGCTGATAGCGGTTTATTTATTACTGACCCAGAAACAGACAAACCTGAACGTTCTTGCTTCTGGGATGACGAAGGTTCTCATATAGATTTTACCAACCCGGCGGCCATTTCCTGGTGGAAAGATAACGTTAAAACGCAGTTATTAGAGATGGGTATCGATTCCACCTGGAATGATAACAATGAGTATGAAGTATGGGATGGTGAGGCGCGTTGCTTTGGATTTGGTAAACCCATTCCGATAAAACATATTCGTCCGGTAATGCCTCTGTTAATGATGCGTGCCTCAATGGAAGCGCAGGTAGAATTTGCGCCAGAAAAACGTCCTTATCTGATTTCTCGTTCTGGCTGTGCAGGTATGCAACGATACGTGCAAACCTGGAGCGGCGATAACCGGACTAACTGGGAAACTTTACGCTACAACACACGTATGGGCGTAGGTATGAGCCTGTCCGGCTTATATAATGTCGGCCATGATGTCGGTGGTTTTTCGGGTGATAAGCCCGATGCCGAATTGTTTGTTCGCTGGGTACAGAATGGCGTTATGCATCCACGTTTCACGATTCATTCGTGGAATGATGACCATACCGTCAATGAGCCCTGGATGTATCCTGCGGTCACCGGGGCTATTCGTTCGGCGATTGAATTACGTTATCGTCTGATGCCGTATTTATATACCCTATTATGGCAGGCGCATGCTGATGATGAGCCTATGCTACGCCCGACATTCTTAGACCATCAGCATGACAAACAGACATTTGAAGAGTGCGATGAATTCTTATTAGGGCGTGATTTACTGGTTGCCAGCGTAGTTGAAGCCCAGGCGCGGACCCGTTCATTATGGCTGCCTGAAAATACTCATGGCTGGTATGACTACCATAGCGAAGCCTGGTTCAGCGGCGGCCAGTGGATAACCGTAGACGCACCATTAGAGAAATTACCCCTGTTTGTCAGAGCGGGAGCGGGTTTGCCTGTGTCATCGCACTTACAATATGTGAATCCTCAGCGGGATAAAGAGCGTGAACTGCACCTGTTCCCAACATTAGGTCAGGCCATATCTGACGGACTCATATTTGAAGATGATGGGGAATCCTGGGGATATACCAGGGGGAATGCGCTCTGGATTAACTGGACGCTTGAAACGACAGCGAATAAATTATCATTATCTATTGAGACTAAGGGTGATTATATTCCTGAGTGGAAAAAATTACAGGTACGCCTGCCTGAAAAAGAAAAACGCCCCTTATATATTAATGGCGTTTTATCTGATGAATGGCAGGTAAAGTAATAGCGTAATTATTTTGAATTAACAAAAAGTCCATGTGTTATCACATGGACTTTTTTTATTATATTGAAAATATAGGGAGGCATTAATATAATTAATTTAAAATCATCTCAGGTTCATTGAAATGTCAGATGCAAAACGCCCTTATCAGGAAGTCGGCCATGTGTTACGCCAAATGATCATCGAGATGAACTGTTCTGTTGGCGACAGGCTTCCGCCTGAGCGCGAAATAGCAGAACGATTAAACGTTTCTCGTGCTGTGGTACGGGAAGCATTGATTATGTTAGAAATTGAGCAATTAGTTGAAGTGCGTAAAGGTTCCGGCGTTTATATTGTTGCGCTCCCTCAGCATAACGAAAGTGTGTCTACCGATCCTTCCATCCTGAATGCAGCCGGTCCGTTTGAACTGCTGCAGGCACGGCAGTTACTCGAAAGTAATATCGCAGAATTTGCGGCCACCCAGGCGACCCCGGGCGATATTGCGCGTATGCGCAGTGCCCTGCAAAGAGAACGCGATGAACTGAAAACCGGGGAAGATGAAACCGGCGATCGTGAGTTTCACCTGGCCATAGCCCAGGCCACCCATAATAGTATGCTGGTTGAATTGCTTAAACAGTCCTGGGCATGGCGGGAAAACAACCCAATGTGGCTGACGCTTCATACCCGAATAACCAATAAAGATTTCCGCAAAGAATGGATGTCGGATCACCAGGCCATCCTCGCCGCGATGATTAAAAAAGACGCCATGGCAGCTAAAGAAGCCATGTGGCAGCATCTGGAACATGTAAAGCAGCGCCTGCTGGAATTATCTGATGTCGACGATCCCTATTTTGACGGCTATCTGTTTAATTCATATCCTATTGATTTAGTGAAAAATGTTGACCTGCCATTGGCGTAAATTACTGCGCAGGCTGCTAATAGTGGATTCCATACATCACCTTCCTTTCCCTCACAGATATTCTGGCAGATAAAAATATAGCTAACGGCAAATCACATTTCTCACTATTTGGATAAAGACCGCGAGATATGGATATTTAAACAACAATATCATTGTCTTGTTGTTTAAATTGAAGCGCTCAGCGGATATTTTCTGCGCCTGACGGCTACATCCCTCACGCATTTTTGCGCAATTATGCCTCATGTTAATTATTTGTGAATTTAATGTGAGCAAATGCGCATCAAGAGGGCGGGGAAATGAGAGGTCTGGATAATAAAGTCGTTATTGTTACCGGTGGAGCGACCAAAATTGGCGCTACTGTTGCCGCTATTCTGGCGGGCTACGGCGTCAAGGTCACTATCTTTGATATTGATGAGGAGAATGGCGTTAAGGTCGCCCAGACTAAGGCGAATATTGATTTTATTCATGTTGATATCACCGACGATCAAAAACTTAAACAAGCCATTGAACAGGTTGTTGCCACGCAAGGGCAGCTTGATGGTTTAGTGAATTTAGCCGCTACGTATTTGGATGATGGTCAGGCATCTTCACGAGAAGATTGGTTGCGCGCACTCAATATTAACGTGGTCAGTGCTGTGATGGCATCGCAATTTGCCCACCCCTACCTGCAAAAATCATCGCAGGGTGCGATCGTCAACTTCACCAGTATTTCTTCTTCAGTAGCCCAAACCGGGCGCTGGTTATATCCCGCCTCAAAAGCCACATTACTGGAAGTGACCCGCAGCCAGGCGATGGACTATGCCCAGGATGGTATCCGTGTGAACTCCGTTTCCCCTGGCTGGACATGGTCACGGGTGATGGATGAGATAACCGGTGGCGATCGTCAAAAAACAGACCGTGTCGCAGCGGATTATCACCTGTTACAACGCGTTGCTGATCCTGAGGAAGTGGCTCAGGTCGTCGCCTTTTTACTCTCTTCTCTAGCAAGCTTTGTTACCGGTGCTGATTACGCTGTGGATGGCGGCTATTCCGCAATGGGACCCGAGCAGGCAAAACCAGCCATTAGCCGTTTGGCTGAATAACACACCCTGATGTTCATCGTTACAGAGGAATAATTATGCGTCGTATTGCGATAGTAGGCGGTGGTCAGGCGGGTATGCCCCTGGCATTAGGTTTATTGGCGAAAGGTTATGAAGTGACTGTGGCAACGAACCGGACACCGGACGATGTGAGAAATGGGCGAGTCATGTCCAGCCAGTGTATGTTCGATTTATCGCTGCAATTTGAACGTGACCTGGGAATTAACTTTTGGGAAGAAGAGTGCCCCCCGGTTGAGGGGATTGGCTTTACTGTTCCTCACCCTGAGAAAGCGGGAGAGAAAGCGCTGACATGGCGTGCTCGCCTGGATAACTATGCCCAGGCCGTCGATCAACGCGTAAAAATGCCTTACTGGATGGAGTTATTTGCGCAACGTGGCGGCAACCTGCTGATTGAAGATGTGGGGATAGCCGAACTTGAGCGCTTAGCTGAAACTCACGATTTAGTGGTATTAGCCGGAGGAAAAGGCGAAATCGTTAAACTGCTTGAGCGTGATGTTTCTCGTTCACCCTATGATAAGCCCCAGCGGGCATTAGCATTAACGTACGTGCACGGCATGCTACCGACGCCTGAATACTCACAAGTTTCTTTTAACTTAATTCCAGGAGTGGGGGAATACTTTGTTTTCCCCTCGCTGACTCACAGTGGCGACTGCCACATTATGGTGTTTGAAGGCGTACCCGGCGGGCCGATGGATCAATGGGCAGAAGCCCGTACTCCACAGCAACATTTGGCGCACAGTAAAAAAATCTTAGAAACCTATCTGCCATGGGAAGCCG
>Ga0308165_1006039_pt1 | contig 10899 bp, 8 predicted proteins | sample PhyWR2_FD_201032 | JGI IMG/M metagenome (GOLD analysis project Ga0308165, IMG submission 201032) | Phyllosphere microbial communities from UC Gill Tract Community Farm, Albany, California, United States - DLSLW.R2 | ecosystem: Host-associated > Plants > Phyllosphere > Unclassified | place: USA... | reverse complement strand
GCGCAGTCAGGATCGTCAAAATATTCTTTGTGTCCGTCTGCGGTTTCAAGTCCGTGCATCCCGATATACACGCGCCCGTCAGCGGGTCTTTTTTGTCGTGTTCCATCAGCCTGGCGCTGGTGACATAAAACAGCAGCCAGAGTTGCAACCTGTGGTTGAAGGTTCATTTTTTATTCCTGTCTCTTATTCATTCCCCGTGAATACGGGGAAATACTCAGAATTTATATTCGACGCCAGCCCAATAATTACGCCCTTCTTCGACAAATCCCTCGGTATAGGCATATGCAGTATCAAACAGGTTATTCACCGAAGCATTAACGCTGAGCCCTTTGACAATCATGTAGTCAACACGAGTATTGGTCACAGAGAATCCGCCTGCTTTTTGGCTACCATCGCTGTTGCTGTAACTTGAAGAGCGGGCCTCTTCAGCAAGAGTAAGACTGAGGGGTTCCCAGGGGGTATAAGTCACCCATGCGATCGCAGTCTGGTTAGGCAGCCCAGTCACTTTACCGATATCGTTGTTTTTAACATCGCTACGAATGAGGCCGTAACCAAAGCCAACTTTGACTTCATCGATAATTCGTCCGTTAATACCTAAATCAAGACCGGTGTAATCGACACGTCCGCTATTACGGTTCTGCACTGTACTGGCGTCAATATTTTGCGCGAGGATCGCATCGCTAATACGGTTGTAATAAAGGCTCGCCTCATAGCCCCAGTCATCGCTGATATAACCGGTATAAGTCAGATCAAGGCTGCGGGCGCGCTCAGCTTTAAGGCCTGGATTAACTAAGGCGACTTGTCCGAATGCTGGGCGGGACGTGGTGTAACGCTCTTTCAGTGTCGGGAAACGGCTACGATCCGAGAACGACAGCGCAATATCATCACGATTATCGAAGTGATATTTGGTCATGGCCTGCCAGTTAAAAGCGTTCTGGTTATTGCTGGCATAGTGAGTAATGGAGCCATTTTTCTCATGCTTCATTCCTTCAAGACTATCCCGCCAGTCGTAGCTTATTCCGGTCACAACGTCCCACTGCTCGTCAACAGCCCATTGATATTCACTGGAGAGTGACCAGGTGCGGTCTTTATAACGATCGTAGTCTGCATTACGAGCGCCCTGCTCACGATGCACATCTTCTTTCCAGTGCGCCGCAAACGAAAGCTGGTCATTTTCACGCATATTAGCCGATAACTGGAGACCTGCCCCATCGGTGTAATCATCATAATGGCTATAGCTGTCTTTTTTATTTTTCAGATCGCTAAGCGAGTTATACATCAGCAATGTGTTTTTAAAGGTATCCCGATAGAGCCGGCTTTTAACCGTGAATGTCTCATCAAGTTTGGTTGTTCCCTGATAGTAATAGCTCTCTTTATCATATTCAGGCCACTGCCAGTATTTCGGTTTTTGATCGCTGGTTCCGGCATAGGGCGGGTTCTCTTTCTCGCCCTCTTGTTTGATGTACGTAAAGACATATTCATCATCTTCGCGTGGCGTAAAACCGATTTTTACAATTCCACGTTTATCATCAGATTTTGAGTTAGCACGTTTGCCATCAGTACCCGCGACGCTGTTATCTACGCTATCCGGCAAACCCACAAAGCGTTGTTTTAGCTGGCTGCCGCTTATCTGCAAATAGCCAATGTCGGCTTTTACTCCCAGCGAGGCGGAAGCATCAAAAGCATTGTCTTTGCCACGCGCCCACCCCTGGCGATAGCTCATGTCGCCTTCAAAATCTTTTGTTGGTTTTGTAGTTGTTAAGTTTATCGAGCCCCCCATTTGGTTTGGGCCTTGCAGTAATGAGGTATAGCCTTTAGAAACTTCCAGTGACGCCAGGTTTGATGTCAGGAAGCGCCCTAAATCCAAATTTCCATCATAAGGAACATAAATAGGGACACCGTCATAAAAAACCGGAACTTGTCGATTATCGAAACCGCGGACACGGACCTGCAATTCATTGCGCCCTCCCGATTTTTGCAAACTGACACCGGGAACCAGAGTCAAAGCATCAGCAACATTCGTCTTATCAAGGTGGGTGATCGTCTGCTGAGTAATGATGTCACTGGTGCTGGCAACAGAGCTGCCCCAGACCGTCATAACATCATCGCTTTCGGCCGCATAAACACTCATTGCTGAGCCTTCTGTCATTCCCAGAACTATTGCTATATATAAAGCGGTCTTTCTCATTTTCATAATATTTACCCAGACTAATATTTTAGTTTAAATATAAAAATCATATTGTTATTGACGGTCTTTAAGCCGGCTTTCAATGTCGATTGCTTTAATAGTGAATAACCTGCAGGCAACACTTCACCTATCACGATGAGATGAATCCCGTTCGCTACTGTCAGTTAGAACTTTAACGAGAACGCTTAAAAAACAAGCACCTGCTCAGAGTGGGTTTCCCTTCTCCCATGAAACGAGCGCCCAGTCACGGGTGGTTGAAGCCAGCTTCAATCCCTGTTTTTTCTGATGGTTGTAGTAGTCAAGCAGGCGTTGTTGCTCTTCATCGTTTAATGCACCTGCTGACCAGCGGGTACTTTCACAGAAGCGTTCAAAAGTATCGGTAGTTCCCTGAAAATTCGGCCCGGTGATAAAATCCACTTTCGCGTGGATCCCCATCTGATACAGCACATTGACTGCGTAGATATAGTTCGGTAATTCGATGACAGGACGCCCAATAACCCGCAGGACTTCGGCGCTGACAAATGAAGGACTTACGGTGTGCGTGGTATAGACGCGGAGTCGTGCCTGCTGATGGAGTTTTTGCATCGCCGAGCGTAAGTCACCGACCAGCGTTGAACGCGAGGCCACCGCGATATCACATTGAGGAAGGTCGTCCCAGTTATCTTCCCAGGCACGACGAACCAGTGTGACATTCTCAAGCGCCATGCTCTGTGCCAGTCTGGCGGCAACATCCAGCATGCCCTTGCTGTAATCGACGCCATAAACATGGTCAAGTTTGTGTGCCACATGAAGGCAAACAGAGCCAGGGCCACATCCCATATCCAGCAACGTTTTAGCATCGGTAAAATCCATTTTGGCCAGCAGCTGGGTCAAATAAGAATCTTGCGGATTGGCGCAAGTTACCGCCATTTTTTCTGCACGTTCATCCCAGTGTTCCGGTTTTTTTTCAGTGCGCTGCGCCAGGGCCATTTGCTGCTGGTAGAGTGCTGCAAAATCAATTTCATCAATCAACATACGCGTTCCTTTTTCATCCTCTTATCCCAAGATGTTCTTCGATTTCACTTTCACTAACGTGATAGAGCTGAGACAGAGAGGTGCTATTCAGCATCGCCTCTGGCATGCCTTGCAAAGCCCCCTTTTGCGGGCTCAGGGTCACGACAGTATCGGCGACCGCTCTGGCATGTATCGGATGGTGGGTTGACATCAATATCGTCATTCCTGCCGTTTTTAACTGGCGAATGCGTTTAAGCAAGGTTATCTGGTGTCCAAAATCCAGGCTGGCTGCGGGCTCATCCATGACCAATAACTGTGGTTGCTGGACGACTGCGCGTGCAATTAATACCAATTGCCGCTCTCCGCCACTGAGCGTTGGGAAGTGACGCTGTGCAAGATGGCTAATGCCAAGCGTATCCAGCGCGTCTCTGGCAAGCTGGATATCTCTTTGACCCGGTAAGGAAAAGAGTCCGAGATGAGCGCAACGCCCCATACTGACCATATCCAGTACAGTGTAAGAAAAGGGGGTACCATGGTCCTGCGGAACATAAGCCACTTGCTGAGCAAGTGTCACAGCTGACCACTCCCGTAACGGTTTACCTGCCAGGGTAATCGTCCCTTCAATCACGGGCAACAGCCCAAGCAAGGTGCGTATCAGTGTGGTTTTCCCGCAGCCGTTAGCCCCGAGCAAACAGCATATTTCCCCGCACTGAACGGTAAAATTAATCTCCTTCAGGACGGGATGTTCCCGATATCCCAGGGTAACCTGCCGGAATGAAACTCTGCTCATCTGCGCCCTCCGCGAATTAACAGCATCAGGAAAAATGGCGCGCCGATCAGAGCGGTGAGGATCCCTAAAGGCAGCTCGATACTTAACAGGCTGCGTGCCAGGGTATCCGTCAGTAACAGAAGCAATCCTCCCACCAGCATGGAGACAGGGAATAAACGTTGATAGTTATCGCCAGTGATTAGGCGACAGATATGCGGAACGACTAAACCAATCCAGCCAATAATACCGGCGATAGATACGGCACTGGCGGTTATCAGCGTGGCGCAAATAATAAATACCAGTCGCAGCCGCTTAACATTCACCCCCATGGTTTTTGCTTCATCATCGGGCAAACTCAGCAGATTCATCCGCCAGCGAAGCAGCAAAAGCGGCAGCATTCCCAGTAACAAAATAGGGAGGCAGGTATAGAGATCCTCCTGAGTCATAGTGGAAAGACCACCCAGTAACCAGAAAGTAATCGAAGGAAGCTGGGTGTAGGGATCGGCCAGTATTTTTATCAGCGAAATAACCGCCCCGCATAAAGTCCCGACAGCAATGCCCACCAGAACCAGAGACAGAACAGGATCATGGCGTTTTGCCTGAGTCGCAATCAAACAGGTGAGCGCCACAGCCAGCATTCCGCCTAAAAAAGCCATCAGTTGAATGACTACAACAGGCAAACCAAGCCACATCGCCACACAGGCACCCATGCCTGCACCGGCTGATACCCCCAGAATATCAGGTGAAACCAGCGGGTTACGGAACATCCCCTGATAAGCTGCGCCCGCAGCTGACAGCGCAGCGCCAATCACCAGGGCAGCCAGAATACGCGGCAGACGTATTTGCCAGAACACCGTCGCCACGCGGGAATCAAGCGATGTGCTATCGGAATGAATAAACAGCCCCCACAGCTCGCCCGGCGTTAACGGGTATTTCCCAACCAGAAGTGCCAGTAAGACAGCAATCAGAGTTCCAGCAGAGAAAAAAGCAACGTTTTTGGTCAGACTCACTCCGCCTCCAACAATCGTTGAATCTGGGCGAGACTCAAATCTGAATGGTAGAACAACTGGAAAAATTGCTTCACGTCATCATGCCAGCTTCCCTGAACGCCAATGTCAAAAGAGGACTGTAGCCGACGCATGCCCAACAGACGGTTGATCCCAGGCGGAGCATCCAGCCAGCCAAAGGGGAGCCCGGAAAAACAGAATACCTGGCCATTACGTACTGCTGAAAGATTCTGCCACAGGGCATTCTCGGTGATGTGGCGGTAGGTTCTGGGATCCTGAGTCAGGATAAGGTCGGGCTCCCAGAGTAACAATTGCTCGAAAGAAACCTGAGCCAGCCCATGTTGTGACGATTCACTGGCAACGTTACTCAACCCCAGTAGCTCTGCGGCTTCGGTATGCAGCGAACCCTGTAAACCTGTTTCCAGCCCTGTTGCACCACGTGCGGAATAAAAGCGAACAGGATGGGTATTCCGCTGAGAAAAATTCTCAGCGTCTTGCAGGAAACGCTCCGCTAGCAGAGCCTGTTTTTCAGCACGTTCTGAAACACCTAACAACTCACCCACCTGGCGCAACTGACTGGCTGAATCACGCAGTCCCCCCTCCACTAAAACATAAGGGATCCCCGTTTGAGCGGCTGTTCGCCGTGCAAGCGATCGGAAGGTTTCATCCGCGCTACCACAATCAATAATGATATCGGGAGCAAGCGCGACGATTTTCTCAAGAGATAGCGTACTGGCGCGACCAGACAGACGTCCTAGTTTTGGAAGCCTGCGAATTGATTCGGAAAGAAAATCATCGTCGGAAACAGATAAATCAAATGAGGATAGTCCCAGCAGCATTTCCGGGGCGAGCGCCAGTAATAACAGATCGGCTGGCGCACCGGCACTTAATACGCGATGTGTTTTTTGTGGTGAGGGAAGCGTACCAAAAGGCGCTAAAAGCGCGCTGGCTGCCCGGCTAGCAAAGGGGCTGACTGACAAAGCTATGCCAGAAAGTAAATACCAGATTAATTTACGGCGGGTAATTCCCATGTCGTAGCCAGCACTATTTTTCGTTATATAATTGATTATATAATGAACCGGGAAATTACCGTAGTCAAGGTGTGGAGTTGATGCTAAGCGCTATTTAAAAATGATGACTCCAGGTATATGGATGAATTAACGGGTAAAAATAATAGTTAATTTATCGTAGTAACCATTTATAGGTATAAATAGTCTCCGGAAACTTAACCCTGTGACATTCAGTGTTAAAATAAATAAGTCATTGTTAATAACATAATTAAAAAATAAACCAATTTATTGTATTAATAGATATTCTATTGCCTTTTAAGCCGCCGGTAACGGCTTAAAATTCTGCAATCCGCGCTATGATTGTGCAGCCTGATTAATAATGATTTTTTCAGATGAGTTGATAATATATTTCGCCAGATAAAGGGGCTTATCTTTATAAGCGAGCGATTGCGTTATGATCAATACCGGTGAGTTTTTCTGTAGATCCATTTTGGCGCTACGATCGTGCCCCGGCACACCCGCCTGAATATGACATAAGCCCGGCACAAAAGATTTTTCTAACAGCTCAGTCAGAATAGAAAGAATAGATTTTGATGCCTGTTTATTGCTTTCTATAAGATGGCTCAGTTGAGGATGAATTTCATTAAGGCGCTCTCCTGCCGGCAGATGTTCCTGTATCAACGCGATACATTTTCCATCACGATGAATAAGACTTTCACAGAACCACGAGTCACTTTCACGATCCAGATTCAGCACTTCGATGGTCAAATCAGAAGGTTTCTGAAGATATGACTCAATTCGCCTGATAGATAATGCGTCAGAATCACCGCTGAGCAATAACTCAGGAGAGGTAATATTTTCCAGTCCTGGAGAAGGAAGTCTGACCGAGACAAAACGGCCGATACCTCTTTTGGTCACCAGCAGGCCATCTTCCTCAAGCAACATAAGCGCTTCCCTGATAACGGTTCGGCTCACGCCCATCTTCAAACAGAGTTCACTTTCACGCGGGAGCATGACGCCCAGAGGAATAACACCGGTGCGTATTGCTTCAGAAAGCTTTGAGTACACGGCGACACGCAGAGGCTGCCCAATAGCAATTTGTAAGGGATTAGATAAAAATTCATTTAAATCAACCACTTATTAAACCTCTCATATTTTGATCTTAAAAAATCTTAAGTTGATCACACCCAGAAGTAAACACCCTTGTTTGACATCATACCAAGAGGTATAACATCATACTTATGCGTTATCCTGGTCGTTAAAGTCTTTATTCTTAACTAATGAGAAAGTCATGGCACTCACCAACAGCCCCTTTGAAAACAAAATGGCCGCCACGCAGCTTCCTAAAGTGGAAGTCCATGTCCATTTAGAAGGATGCTTTGATCCTGAACAGTTAGCGGTCTGGGCTAAAGAATCGGCTATACCGCTTCCCCGACCAACGGCAGAATTACTCAATTTTAAGGGACTTGCAGACTTTCTTGAGTTCCTCGACTGGTCAAGCAGCCTTGTCAGTACTCGCGAGCGTCTTGCGCAGTTGAGTTATTCCTATGCCCGGCGTCTGAGCAGCAATGGCGGTATCTATGCCGATCTCATTTTTAACCCCACGCACTGGAAAGCCTGGCATGGAAAACTGGATAGTATGATAGATGCTATCGATTCTGGTCTGCGCGCCGCCCAACAGGATGGGCTGGCCTCTGTAGGTTTGTGCGTGAGTCTGTTAAGACAGCAAAGTGCATCAGAAGCGATTGAATTAGTCGACTATCTGACCGCCCTGAAACATCCCCGCGTCGTCGCTCTTTCAGTGGATGGCAACGAAGCCGCAGCAGGCAGAACGGGAAGCCGCTTTGCAGAAGCCTTTGCTCGTGCCGGAAATGCCGGGTTAAAGAGAACGGTGCATGCGGGTGAATCAAGTGGCCCGCAGGGCGTCAGCGATGCCATTCTGCTGTTAGGTGCCGATCGCATTGATCACGGCGTGCGAGCTATTGAAGATCCTGCCGTGGTCGACCTGCTGATCGCTCGAAATATTCCTATTGGTATCTGCCCGACGTCTAATATTAAGCTCGGTGTCTATGAGAGTTTCGAAAAACATCCGTTAAACAGACTTCTGGAAAGCGGAGTCAAAATCACTATCAATACCGACGATCCTGTTCTCTTAAATACCACCCTGGTGGATGAGTATTTAATTTGTCAGAAGACCTTCGGTTGGTCCAATAGCCAGCTTCATCAAGTGGCAAAAAATTCAATTGATGCCAGCTTTGCGGCTCCGGAAGAAAAAAATAACTTCCTGAACGCATTGAGCCGCTGGGAAAGTCAGTATTGCATTCGATAAGAGGAAAGATCATGAAAACGAATAAAATAAAGATGTACTTTGACTGTGATACCGGTGTTGACGATGCAATGGCTCTGGGCTATCTCATCGCTGAATCAGACAAAGTAGAAATACTCGGAATAGGGTCTGTTTGCGGCAATATTGATGCCCCTTCAGGGGCTCATAATACCCTCAACCTGTTACATCTGGCCGGGATTGATGATATTCCTGTGGCTATCGGTGAAGCTGACTATCTCAATCAAAAGTATATTTGCGACGTTCAGCATATTCACGGTGAGAATGGGATTGGTAATGTTGACCTCGTCTCGTCACCCTCTGCCTTATCTCAAGAATCTGCACCGGAAATGCTGGTCAGACTGGCGCGTGAAAACCCAGGATCACTGAGTATTCTGGCTACCGGGCCATTAACCAATATCGCCCGGGCTATTGAACTTGAACCTAACCTTCCTTCAATGATTGCCACACTGACCATCATGGGAGGCGCGGCTAATGCTCCGGGTAACCGAACCCCTGTTGCAGAAGCCAATATTGCCTGTGATCCTGAAGCAGCGGATATTGTCTTCAAGCACATGAACAATATCGTGATGGTCCCTCTTGATGTCACCATGTTCCATACTTTTGAAGAATCAGATAAACAAAAACTACTCCATTCTGAGAGTAAGTTCGCCCAAAAAATTGGGCAAATGCTTGAGCTATATGCTGATTTTTATATCAATGTCTACGGCAGAAAAGCCTGCGCCTTACATGACCCGGTCGCTGCGGTGCTGGCAGTAGAGGGTACTGGCTCCTGTTTTGCGCCCAAAGTTAGCGTCGTGATTGATAAAACAGCCGGTCCTGGCCGTGGTCAGACAATTTGCGATTTGCGCGGTAAATTTAAAGGTTACCCCCAACAGGAAAATGCCAATTGTTACGTGGTGCTGAGTACCGAGATGAATATGTCCGAACATCTGCTTAATAAGCTGTTATCGGTATAATTTTGTTTTAAATCGTTCGTTTTATAAGGCCCGGTTAATGCCGCAAAAGAGTTAACGTCGGTAACCGGGTTTCAATAAACAGAAAATTAAAACGCCCCAAGGCTTTCAACCGCTCGCCGGGCACCTTGTTGTATCAAATGAAGATAGGCTTTCATTACTGTGCTGACAAAAAGCGTGTTTTTCGGCAAGTCGTGACCAAAAATGGCGTCAATTCCCAAAAGCGCCTGAACCCTCTCTTCCGGCGACGAATAGCGCTGATGTATCGCCTGGTATTGCCCCACCAGCGGATCGACAACCTCAATCATCTGCCCCTGGCAGTCAACCCCACTGACATAGCGCATCCATCCTGCAATCCCCAGAGCAAGATGTGGGAACGGCTGGCCCGCAGCGAGATGCTGACGGACAGGATCGAGCCAGCGCTGGGGTAATTTCTGGCTCCCGTCCATGGCAATTTGCCACGTCCGATGTCTCAGTGAGGGATTAGCAAAACGTGAGATAAGCAACCCGGCGTAATCATTAAGACAGGTTCCCTGCGGCATGGATAAGGTCACCGCCTGCTCTTGTAACATCAGCACCTTGACCGCGGCACGATAAGCTGGAGAGTTCATCGTATCCGCAATGGTTTCGTATCCTGCCAGATAACCCAGATAAGCAAGAAAGCTGTGGCTCCCATTGAGCATACGTAACTTCATTAATTCAAAAGGGGTCACATCAGCAACGAACTGGGCCCCTACCCTATCCCAGTCGGGACGGCCCTGCACAAAATTGTCCTCAATCACCCACTGCCGAAAGGATTCGCACGCAATGGCACAGGGGTCAAAAACACCCAGCTGTCCGGCAATAAGCTCGAGAGATTCAGGGGTGGCGGCGGGGACAATTCTGTCGACCATGGTGCAGGGAAAAGTCACATGTTGTTCAATCCATTCAGCCAGCCCCGGGTCTCTCGCCGCGGCCAGCCCCAGGACTGCGGTTTTCGCCACATGACCATTTTCCCGTACGTTATCGCATGACAGCACCGTAAAGGTCGCTTTGCCTTGTTGGCGGCGTCTGCTTAATGCTTCAACAATATAGCCAATGGCCGACTCTGGCTGTGTCGGGCAAGCAAGGTCATGCTGAATCAGCGGATGGTTAAGATCCAGTGCGCCACTGGCAGCTGCAGTACAATAACCTTTCTCTGTAATGGTCATCGAGACTATCGCTGTTTCTGACCGGGTCATTGCCGACAAAATTCCCTCAGCGCCATCAAACTCAGGGTGCAGGGCTTCTTTTATCGAGCCCATCACGGTCAATTCTGTGCCAGTTATTCCTTGCTCGGCAACGGTATAGAGAAGCGCCTGCGATTTAAGACTTTCAATTAATCGCGCCCCACTGCCAGGCCTGATATTGACTTCGCATATACCCCAATCGCTGTCACTGCACGCGAGTAAATGGTGGGTATATAACGCCTGGTGAGCCCGGTGAAAAGCTCCACATCCAAGGTGCACGATACGAGGAACAAGACCTGAATGTTGCCATTCAGGTCGTGCAACAGAGAGAGGTTCCGTTGCGATATTCTTTTCCATGGTAACTTCCTGACAGTTGACCCCTTTAAAAGAAAACCGCATGGTGATTGCACCATGCGGTAACGCA
>Ga0308165_1006037_pt1 | contig 10901 bp, 5 predicted proteins | sample PhyWR2_FD_201032 | JGI IMG/M metagenome (GOLD analysis project Ga0308165, IMG submission 201032) | Phyllosphere microbial communities from UC Gill Tract Community Farm, Albany, California, United States - DLSLW.R2 | ecosystem: Host-associated > Plants > Phyllosphere > Unclassified | place: USA... | reverse complement strand
GAACCGAAATTTCCTGGTTATTCTGGCTATCATGGTAGGTGTTTTTGGCGGGTTGGCGGCTGCTGTGTTAAAAAGCCTTACGCATCATATTGAAGAGTTTCTTCAATCAGACTGGCATTGGAAATATAAGTATTATTTGTATTTCGTATTCCCCATGATCGGTATTTTTCTGACCGTTTTATACATTAAATATTTTATCAGAAAGAGCAAGTTCGAAACGGGTTTGACTCCGTTGTTGTACTCAATTTCCAAAAAATCGAGTAAAGTTGAGCCGCACAACATGTACTCTCAAATCATCACCGCAGCAATTACCGTAGGTTTTGGCGGTTCGGTAGGTTTAGAGGCACCCATTGTTACCAGCGGTTCGTCTATAGGCTCAAATATCGGTCGTTTTTTTGGGCTTTCGTACCGTGAGGTTACAATGCTTGTTGCCTGCGGAGCCGCAGCTGGTATTGCTGGTGCATTCAATAGTCCCATTGCCGGGATTGTTTTTGCCATCGAGATTTTGCTTCCTGAATTTACCATTCCTGCATTTATTCCGCTTTTGCTATCGGCCGCTACCGCCGCTGTAATTGCCCGTTTATTTTATACCCAGCAGCTATTTTATTTGGTTACCGAGGGCTGGGAGGTCGATGCCTTGTTCTATTACATTGTACTTGCCGTTCTTATTGGTTTGTTCTCTATTCTTTTCACTAAAATAAATTACACCGTAAAAGGCTTTTTTTACAAGATCAAACATCCTTATACCAAGGTGATAATTGGTGGTTTAATGCTGGGCGCCATGGTTTTTCTTTTCCCAACGCTGTACGGCGAAGGGTACATAACCATTAAAAGCTTATTAAAAGGAGATTACCTGACGATAATAAACAACAGTATTTTTGCCGATTACAACAACATTCCGGCTCTGGTAGTTCTTTTTTCGATAGTGACGATATTTATGAAATCGGTAGCAACGTTGGTTACCTTAGGCGCCGGCGGTAATGGTGGAACCTTTGCACCGAGTTTGGTTATGGGAGGCTTAATCGGGTTTGTTTTTGCCTATCTCGTTAATCTGCTTGGCTTTACGCAGCTAAATATATCGAACTTTATCGTTGCCGGAATGGCAGCGGCACTCGGTTCAATAATGCATGCGCCGTTAACAGGCATCTTCTTAATTGCAGAAATTACTGGAGGTTATGTTTTAATGGTTCCGTTAATGATTACCAGTGCAATATCTTATGCCATTAACCGAAGTTCGCAGAAGCACTCCATTTACACGAAGGCTTTGGCCGAAAAAGGCGAATTGCTGTCGTATGAGGATAAGGATACTACCGTTCTCAATCAAATGAAACTAAAATATCTGATCGAGAAGAACTATCCGAAATTGAACATGACGGATCAGCTTTCATTAAAAATGAACGAGGTTTTACAATCTCATAAAAATATCTGCGCCGTTACCGATGAGCTAAACGATTTTAAGGGCGTAATCTATGTTGAAGAATTCTTCAGCGAAATGATCCAAAATGCAGATAAAACGGCATTAACTGCATCACATCTAGTACAATCGGCACCAGCCACTATCAACGCAGCAGACGATTTGAAGATTGTACTGAAAAAAATGGAACAAAATAACGCCTGGTTACTGCCAGTTGTTGATAACGAAAATCAATATATCGGTTTTGTTTCTAAAACGGCAATCTTTAATAAATATCGGGCGTTGCTGATGAGACAAAATGATTATCTGTAAAATAAGTCATCCTACCGAAAACTTCGAAGTACGGAGGTAATCCGTTATTTCTTTTTTTCCTTTTTTAGGGCCTGCTTATGCTGATCATCTTCAATGACTTTCCGAAGCGTGTGCTCATTCAGTATTGCATATCGCTTTTCGACTGCCTCTACGGCCTTTTGTTCGGTAAGTTCAATCATCACCTTAAAAAAAGTTTCGTAAGCTACGCCAGAAAATGCGGATAAATCCTGTCTTGAGATTTCCAGTTTGATAAACTTATGGTCATCCAACCCAAATTGGTCTTTTAACGAAATGAACGACTGCGCTATTCGGGCTTTTACCGACATGTGTGCTAAATCCCTCATTTTTCTGTCTTTCTCTTGAAGCTCATTGGCGAAAAGACGCATCAGGTGATAAGTAAATCCCGGGTTTACGGCTAATGTTGATTCAAAAAAATCCATATCCAGATAACATACCGACACCTTATCTAAAGCCGTCGCCGAAACCGGATAGGTAGCATTTGAGCCTAGTCCAAGTTGCCCCAAAATATCGCCCGATTTTGCAAAACGAACAATAAATTCTTTTTCCTCATCCCAAAACTTGTGCACTTTAACGGTGCCGCTGTACACAAAATAAATCCCTTTTACGGCATCGCCCTCGATAAATACTTGCTGTCCCTTCTTTATTTGGATATTTTTCGCATTGAAGTTAATTACCTGATGCCAGGCAGCTAATGTGTGGCTGCATAAAATACAGTTAGGCAATTCGCAGGGCGAAACATGATTCTTCATTAATTGCAATATTACAGAAAATTAATCACTAATCTGATTCACACAAAAATATTGTATTAGTAATTTAATACATTGTATAATTTCTATATTTTATCTTATAATATTGTATTAACAATATTTTACTTGTTATTGCTATGCGGTTTAACTACTTTTGCAGCTTATCAAAATACGTCATTCCGAATATGGAAAATTATAGCAATGGAGGCATACCGATCTCCCCGAATTTAAAGGATTTTAAAAACCGGATATTTAGCCAAAAAAGTAAGCAAATAGAAAAGAAACGACTAATTAAGGTTTCCGTTCTGGCCGTTTTGGTTGCCGTATTTATAAGCTTGATTGCAAAGGTGCTGGTTCACTTAATAGATCTGGTTACCAATGTTTCATTCTATGGCGTGTTTGATACCGCTTTCAGAAGTCCGGCAAATAATCACCTTGGTTTGTGGGTAATTTTGGTGCCGTTAATGGGAGGCGCAATTGTCGGCTTAATGGCCCTGTACGGCTCTAAGGCAATCCGCGGGCATGGAATACCCGAGGCGATGGAGCAAATTTTGGTTAACCAAAGTAAAATTAAGCCCGCCATTACTTTTTTAAAGCCAATATCATCCGCTATTGCAATAGGAACAGGCGGCCCGTTTGGCGCAGAAGGTCCAATTATTGCAACCGGTGGTGCCTTGGGTTCTACGCTTGGCCAGCTCTTTAAAATCAACGCCAACGAGCGTAAAATTATTTTGGCAGCAGGTGCAACAGCGGGAATGTCGGCTATTTTCGGTACACCAATAGCCGCTGTTTTTCTGGCCATTGAACTATTACTTTTCGAGTTTTCGCCGCGGGCCATTTTACCTGTGGCGCTAGCCTGCATTACTGGTGCCGCAGGGCATAATTTGTTGTTCGAATCGGGCCCTGTATTTACTGTACCCAACCTCGAAACTCCTTCAAACCTGGCGTTGGCATTTTATAGTGCAATGGGCATTGTGATTGGCTTTATGTCGCTGGGATTAACCAAAATTGTATATCTCATAGAAGATGCCTTTGAGAAACTGCCTATACACTGGGTTTGGTGGCCTGCAATTGGTGGCCTGGCGGTAGGCATAGTCGGTTATTTTGCGCCTCATACCTTAGGAGTCGGGTATGATAACATTGTAAATCTACTTTCAGGCAAATTGACTTTGACGGTAGTTCTGAGCCTGTGTTTTTTTAAGTTCGTTTCGTGGGCCATTGCACTCGGGAGTGGTACATCGGGCGGTACTTTAGCGCCACTTTTAACAATTGGCGGCGCATCAGGCGCATTGTTAGGTAGTTTGGTACTTTTCGTTTTTCCAGAGTCGGGCGTAAACGTGTCGATGGCTGCGCTGATCGGAATGTCGGCCATGTTTGCGGGCGCATCGAGGGCCTATCTTACCAGCATAACTTTCGCGCTGGAGGCCACAGGACAATCGCATGCACTTTTACCGCTATTGGGCGCATGTACAGCCTCTTATTTAATTTCCTTTTTCCTGATGGAAAACACCATAATGACAGAAAAAATTGCCCGCCGTGGTGTAATAACGCCTGATTCGTACCAGCCCGACATATTGAGCAAGCTTAATGCCGGACAAATCGTTGCAAAAGAAACGCTTATTTTAACTACTCAGGATACGGTATCGGATGTTTTGGCATTGGTTAAGGCCAAACACATTAAGCGCAATCATTTCATCGTGAAAAACAATGAAGGCCACTTTGAAGGAATTTTGGACATCCAGCGCCTTGGGGCAAAAAGGGTACAGCCAAACGATAAAATAGGCGAGTATGTGCACACCAACGTTACTTACATTAACGATGTAGATACGCTTAAACGCTCGCTTGAAATCCTGTTCCTGAACAAAAAATCGTATGCACCCGTTTTATCGGTAGCGCATAACGAAATCGTGGGTTTGCTCTCGCAAAACGATATTTTATATGCGTATAATGAGCACCTATCAAAAGATGAAGCGTTTACGGCCAACTTATCGCTTAAAAGACAACGCTCAAAGATGTTGGTCAGGGGCCGTAGGTTGGTTAAAAAGTAGCTTTTGATTGTCATTCTGAGAGGCTGTCTCAAAAGTGGATTTTTCCTCCCAAAGGGATGCCTATGGTACAAAGGGATGCCTTTGGCATAGATTTCTCTTTCAAATTAATTCCGATAGCTACCGGATTCGCCTTGCGTTTCATAACCTCTCCCTATCAAAGTTTGGATTAAAAGCAATGCCTTTGCTCTCCCTCTCCTCGAGGAGAGGGATGTACAGACAGCGCAAAAACCACCGCCATTAAAAGGGAGAGGTTTAAGGCGCCAAATAAAATCCGATAGCTATCAATCTGAGCTTAGGGTGTCGTTTTGCTTTTTGATACAGCCTCGTCCGGGAACTTCGGGATTAAAACAAGGTAGCCAAGTATGCGCATTAGGATCCCTAGTCATGCTACCAATGAGAGACATGAACGATCGTCTTTTCGACTGTAGCCCAGTCCCGAACTTTCGCGAGAGAAATCTTTGAGCTATTTCTCGATCCGGAGTTCAAAGATTTCTCCGCTTCGGTCGAAATGACGATTTGCTGGAAAGAACTGTCATCCCAACTTCTTAGTTTTTTCTAAAACTGCCTCTGAGGATGACGACCGTTCATAGAAAGCCTCGCCATCCCATATGGATTTTCAAAATACTAAAACTCAGAATAACAACCAGAGATTTAATGCCAGCTTACCCGTTATCGGCCCTTTTTAGGCCAAATTTTTCAATTTTGCTATATAAATGGCTTCGCTGAATATCAATTTCGTCGGCGGTTTTCGATACATTCCAGTTGTTTTTCTCGAGCTTAAACTTAATAAACTCTTTCTCAGCGTGGTCTTTATAATCTTGAAAATTACTAAAACTGTCGAATGAAGAAGAAAGGCCAGCGCCACCCGAATTTGTAATCTGTGTGCTTGTTGCTGCCCCAATGTTGGTGCCACCACCTGGGTTGGCGAAGGCATGCACATCGTTTTCGGTAATCACTTTATCGCTGAGGATAATTAAACGCTCGATCATGTTATGCAGTTCGCGAACATTACCCGTCCACGGTAGCGACTGTAACGCCGCCATAGCCCCATCATGTATCTTTTTTACCGGCATGCCGTAATCGTTGCAAATGCTTTCTAAAAAGTTTTGAGCAATTACCGGAATATCATCAACGCGTTCGGTAAGGTGCGGAACATGAATATTAATTACATTAAGCCGATGGTACAAGTCCATACGGAAATTACCTGCTTCAATTTCCTTTAATAAGTCTTTGTTGGTCGCCGCTAAAACACGAACGTTTACATCAATTTCTTTTTCGCCACCAACACGCGATATTTTATGCTCTTGTAGGGCCCGCAGTACTTTTGCTTGTGCAGAGAGGCTCATGTCGCCAATCTCATCTAAAAACAACGTTCCGCCGTTCGCCAGTTCAAATTTGCCAATGCGTTGTTTTACGGCAGAGGTAAACGATCCCTTTTCGTGGCCGAACAATTCACTTTCAATCAATTCTGATGGTATTGCGGCGCAATTTACCTCAATAAGCGGGCTATCCGCCCGGTTCGATTTTTCGTGCAACCAGCGGGCAACAAGTTCTTTACCACTACCATTTGCTCCGGTAATTAAAACGCGGGCCTCGGTAGGGGCAACACGTTCGATCGTTTCTTTTATTTTTGAGATGCTTTCCGATTCACCCAAAATTTCGCGGGTTTTACTTGCCTTCCGTTTTAAAACTTTGGTTTCGGTTACCAGGTTGCCGCGATCTAAGCCGTTTCGAACGGTAATTAAAAGGCGATTTAAATCCGGTGGTTTCGAAATGAAGTCGAACGCACCCTTTTTACTCGCTTCAACGGCGGTTTCAACGGTTCCGTGGCCAGAAATCATTATAAATGGCAAATCAGGCTTGATATTTTGCGCTTGTTCCAGCACTTCCATACCATCCATCTTATTCATCTTGATATCACAAAGAACAAGGTCGAAATTGCCCTTCTTTATCATTTCGAGGCCATCAATTCCGTTGTCGATATCTTCAACATCGTAATTTTCGTACTCCAAAATTTCGCGTAAGGTACTTCTTATTGCTCGCTCGTCGTCGATTATTAATAATTTAGCCATTCGGGATTCATTTGTGTTATTGTTGGTGCGAATATATTATTTTTAAATTAATGTATAGTTTTTTATACAATAAATTAGCCTTTAAACCGAAAAACCCTTAAAAGGTTTTACAATTTATCGATAGTTTAACTCAAATTTGCTTAGATATGGTTTCCGTTTCTTCGGCCGCTGCAACTCAGCTTCGTAGATCGATTTCCCAAGGTTTTTCATAAAAGGAAAACACACCGTTTCATATTCATATTTGTTGTCGTTATAAATGCCATCTTCATTACTTTGCACCACCGCGGTCAGAAAATACTCAATTCCTTCATCCAGATCAACAAAGTAAGAATTGTCGATGATGAACCCGTAACTATCTCCATATTTGTTAAAAATGCGAATATTCGGATCTGGCCGAACGTGCTCCCGACCGTAATACAGCATCTTTGCATAAGTTGGCCAAAACTCTGTTTCATTGTATTTCGGAAACTTGCTTTCGGTAGGATACATGCTCATGTAAGTATAAATCAGTTTATAATCGTTGGCAGTAAGGTTAAACCGATCTTTTGCGGCAAAGGCTTCGGGGAAGATCAGTTTCTGCATCAGCTTTTGCTGATCATTTATGGCAAAGGCATTTTTCCCAGCCAGATTAAAAGGTTTATTAACCAACTTATCGGCGCTGTCTAAATAGCCCTTTCCCATTACTAAATTAGTTAACGGCAGTTCGTAATCTTTCGGGTCGTATTGCGGCGCTTGCTCGTAAACCAGATTATTGTTGTTATAAAACCGAATTGGGTTAGTATGTTTTGATGATTCACCGGCGTCGCCAATGGCCAAACGATTTAAGATCCTGCTGTTATTTAAGCCGTTCTTTTTTAGCTTTTCGTTAATCTCGGCACGGCCGATAAATTCGAATAAGCGGTTAAAGGCATCGTTATCGCTGGTAAGCAGAATTTTTTTAATGTAATGCTCAATAGATGGCAAACCATTTTCGGCACTGGCATCCTTTAAAACCTTGGTTTGTCCGCTAAACGCACTGTCGGTAATCATGGTGCTGTTTGCCGTTAATCCGGTGTTTTTTAACTGGTTTACCTTTTCGAGTGCAAAAATAACTGCCGCTAGTTTTACCGTACTAGCCGGATAAAAATAATGCTGTGGATTTAAATTGTAGCTAAAGGTTTTAAAATGCGGTACGTTCTTCGCGTCTCTGTTTACTTGAGTGTACAAAATTTGTATCTGGTTTTTGTCGGGATGATTTAATACCGAACCAAATAATTCGGGCTTCGATTCCATTAATTTTTTCAGGAAAACGGTGTCGGTTTTCTGTGCCATGGCCGATAAGTTCAGTAAGGAGAGTACAAGGATGGTGATCTGTTTCATTGTTTTGGGTTGATGTTTTAAAAGTAATACTTTTGAATGTTTTTCATGGTAGGTTATCGTAAATTTCCCCACCCAGCCTCCCCAAAGGGGAGGAGTTAGTGATGCGTTTAGCTTTCGTCTTTCGGCTTTTCCAAAAGGGATGCCTTTCGCGCTGCAGCTTTACGCTTTAGTCTTTGAGCTTTAAGCTTTCGTCTTTGAGCTTTCATCCCCACCCAGCCTCCCCAAAGGGAAGGAGTTAGCGATGCGTTTAGCTTTCGTCTTTCGGCTTTTCCCAAAGGGATGCCTTTCGCGCTTCAGCTTTAAGCTTTAGTCTTTAAGCTTTCCCCCTTTACCCTTGTTCTTTCCGCTTATTTTACTACTTTTGCAGCGCTTTTGGTTTCCGGCCTTACAACCGGAATTAAAAGGGAATGCAGTGTAAATCTGCAACTGTCCCGCAGCTGTAAGCTCTATAACGGTTTTTCATTCTTTTAGCCACTTTTTCCATTACGGAATTGGGAAGGCAGAAACACCGGGAGTAAGTCAGAAGACCTGCCTTGGCGTAATTTCATAGCTTTCGGGGATTGAAGCTAGGATTGAGGTACTTAACGTTTTTCGTATTTTCATTTCCTTTTCTAATCTGTTGGCTGTGGGCAAAACTCACAATCAAATGAACAAAAAAAGAATTTTAATTGCTGCTGGCCTGGGGCTTGCACAATTAACAGTTAGCCAATCGGCTAATGCGCAAAGTCAAGACAGCTTACAGCTGAAAGATGTGGTCATCTCGGCTACCAAAAACGATCAGAAACAATCGCAAACAGGCAAAGTTGTTACCATTATCAGTCGCGAAACCTTAGATCGGAGCAATGGCAAATCGTTGCCCGAATTAATAAGCGAACAAGCCGCAATAATTGTAGCCGGATCGAGCAGCAACCCAGGGTTAAACAAATCTGTTTTTGTAAGGGGCGCCGGAAGCGCTTACGCCGTGGTGCTAATTGATGGTATTGTTCAGAATGATCCCTCGGGAAATGGCGGTGCCTTCGATTTACGTTTAATTTCAATCGATCAGATCGATCACATCGAAATTTTGAGAGGTGGTCAATCTACCATTTACGGATCTGACGCCGTTGCGGGGGTAATCAATATCATCACCAAAAAAGGTGGCCCGAAGGGAAATACAATTTACGGTGTTGCAAGCGCTGGTAGCTACGAAACCTATAAAGGCACCATCGGCTTAAACGGTGGCGTTGAAGGTTTTTCGTACAACATCAACTATACGCACGCAAAAAGCGATGGAATATCGGAAGCGGCAAACCCTGCGGGCAATAACACCGCATTTGACAAAGACGGATTTAAAACCGATGCTTTGAACGCAAATTTCGGCGTAAAGTTAGATGAGCACTTCTCTATTAATCCATTTGTACGTTATTATTATGGCAATTATAAATTTGACGGCGGCGCTTTTGCCGATGCAGACAACTATTCGATATTAAAGAATTTTGCCGCAGGAACAAATGCCAGATACGAATTTGCAACGGGAAAGGTAACCTTAAATTACAGCTACGAGGCTACAAGAAACGATAGTTATAGCCAATTTCCTGGTTCAAACGAGGGAAGAATATCGATTTTAGATCTGTTTTATAACCAAAAGTTAGGAAACAAGCTCGATTTATTGGTCGGTATCGATAACCGCGAAATGAAGCTATCTTCGGCTACAAACAAGCCCCAAACGAACATTTTTGCTGCGTATGGTTCATTGTTTCTGCACGATTTAAGCGTGTTCAATTTAGAGGTAGGCGGCCGTTACAACAAACACGAGCAGTATGGCGAAAATTACACCTATGCCATTACACCGAGTATCAACATCATTAAAGAAATTAAGGTGTTCGGAACGGTGTCGACAGCGTTCAAAATCCCAACATTGAATATGCTTTTTGGTCAGTTTGGAGCGAATTTGGCTTTGAAACCTGAAAAATCGCAGAACTACGAGGCGGGTATTAACTTTAGCTTTGCAGGTGATCAATTTACGCTGCGCCTTGCGGGTTATAAACGCGACTTAACTGACGCGATTATTTACGCTTATCCGGATGGATACATTAATCAGGTTAGCCAGAAAACAAAGGGATTTGAAGTTGAGCCGGCTGCAAAATTTGGCAAGTTCAGCATTAATGGCTATTACGCGTATGTTGAGGGCAATGAATTTAATTTTGTTGATAATGCGATTGCCAATTACCTGTTTCGCAGGCCGAAGCATACTTTTGGGTTAACGGCTGGCGTTCAGGCTACCGAAAACTTGTTTGTGAGCGCTAATTACCGCTATTTTGGCAAACGTACCGATGGAAATTTTGACGCCTACACTGTTGATACTTTGCCCGCTTACAAATTGCTAAACGCTTATGCCGAATACGCTCTGGCAAAAAAACGTGTGAAGCTTTTCTTCGATGCTAAAAACATCCTGAATGAAAAATACACCGAAATTATAGGCTACAACAGTTTAGGTTTCAATTTTAATACCGGAGTGATTTTTAATATCCATTAAGAACAATTAACTTTGTATAAATAACTTGATTAAGCAATGTCTGATTTAAAATTTAATCCACGTACAGCACTGTTACTATTAATGATTCTTGTAATTACAGGTTTCCGCTTATTGGTAACGTTTAACTCTGATGCACTTCAATTTGCAAATTTTTCTTCTATAGGAGCCGTTGCCCTGTTTGGTGGAGCATATTTTAAAGATAATGTAAAGGCATTTGCTTTTCCTTTATTGAGCTTGCTAATCAGTGATATTGTGCTCTACACTACCATTTACAGCCAGTATGTAGATATGTTATTGATGCAGGAATTATATACTTATCTGGCCATCGCCTTGATGGTGCTTGCCGGAAAAGCATTATTAAAGAAAGTTACCGTAGCCAATTTACTATTATCTACACTGGTGATCGTTTTTATC
>Ga0308165_1006035_pt1 | contig 10903 bp, 14 predicted proteins | sample PhyWR2_FD_201032 | JGI IMG/M metagenome (GOLD analysis project Ga0308165, IMG submission 201032) | Phyllosphere microbial communities from UC Gill Tract Community Farm, Albany, California, United States - DLSLW.R2 | ecosystem: Host-associated > Plants > Phyllosphere > Unclassified | place: USA... | reverse complement strand
TTGCGGGTGAGTATCAGCATGGTCTTCTCCTTGATTGCTACGTGGGGCACCTGATTCGGACAGTGCAGAGGTCGGTGGTATGTATAGATTAGTGCGAAGTCTCACGGTTTGGGTGCCTCTTTCTGACGCGCAGATGCTGCATTAATTCCCAAGGCGTAACTATACAGAGGCCGCATCCATCATTCTCGTTGTTTTCAGTCCATTTTGTGGGGCTCAACAAGTATTCATGGATGATAAAATCCCCGCTTTGAGTCTTCAGAGGGAAGCGTTGTGCGCAAATTGGCCTTGGTAATCGCAGTACTGGCGTTGGCGGGATGTGGTGAGGGCAAGCGCGTTGAAGCGGCAAAGCCGCAACCTTCGGCGGTCTCGACGCCGGCAGTCGCTTCTGCACCTCAATGGGATCTTGAGGTGCGGGGTGAAATAACCCAGGCCGTCAGCGATTTGAGTGGCTGGTTGATTGAGCACAGCTTCATCGCCAATGTGGTCAAGGAAAACGGCAAGACCCGCATCCTGATGGGGCCCTATAGCTCGAAAGCCGAGGCTGAGGCCAAGCAGGACGAGGTGCGCGCGGCGCTGACTCGTGCCAAGAAACAGAATATTGAATTGCTGGTCATCGAGCGGCCGGCGGCTCAATAAAGGCGTCTTCGCTGTAGCCAGGCGGTCCTTCGATTGGGTTGAAACAACAAAGGCCCCGGATTTCCAGTCCGGGGCCTTTGTCGTTTCAATCGTGTTTAACCGCAAGCTTTCATGTCGACCGGTCCGACGAACTCATTGCCGCGCCCCATCACGCACGCCACGCTCTGGTTGCGCTGCCGCTCCCAGGCTTGCACCGGGTAGGTTTTGTTCCAGGCGTCATACAGTTGCCGATCCTGTTTGGACAGGCGTAAACCGTATTGCTTGCTCATGTAGAAATAAGTTCGAGCAATCATGCCGCGAATGGATGGGCGTGGCATGACCTTCTTCGCCTTGAAATCAATCTGAGTCAGGCACGAACCATACTGGCCCGATTGCTCCGGCAGCCAGCCGAAGCTGAAATTGCTGCGGTCTCCGTTCACCTCGCCAATACTCGGCACCAAGTTGTGCAAGTCGGCTTCGGCCCTTTGATACGTCGGGTCGTGTCGCGTGCAATTCTTGCGTCCGCCTTCCTGCCAGCATTGGCGCTGATGGCCAATCTGCCAGGCCGGGACGATGTGCTCCCACTCGATGCGCGAGGCGCGTTTGGCGTTTTTACGCGGTATGTAACCGCAGGCTGAGAGGTTCACCTTGTTGCCGGTGTACTTGCACCCGCAATAGAACTCGGTGGACTGCGGGGCATACAGCTTCCAGGCGACTTTCTTGGCTTCGTTGAAGGTGCGCGGGGCGTCGGCCTGGGCGCCCACGGTGAAAAATATCAATAGCAAAACAAACCAGCGGACACTCATTGACTCAGTCTTCCTTCGGCACAACCCAGAAAATCTGCACACCGCCATCGTCGCGATAGGCGAGGGTGACGTTATCGTTCTCGTCGATTTCCTCGAGTAACTGCTCCCAGTCATCCACGGGCTCGTCCGGCAAACGGAAGATCAGTGCGGCCCTGGCTTTCTGGGCGGTGGGGGAATTGATGATTTTCTGAACGCGAATGCCCATGCGTTGATAGGCGTCAGGAGAAGCGGAGGTGGTGTCCACGGAATTATCCTTATTAAGCTGTACGTGCATACAGTATTTAACCGTAAGCATTTTCGCAACTGCTTAAAATTCAAGAAAATCCTCTGACAGCGTTTTTTTCCGTTTGGTGTAGGAAGAAGGAATTTTTTATCCGCCAGTGTGGCTGTGAGCGTCGCTAAAGAATTCCGTACTCAGGTCGATGCCCTTCAAAGGATTTTTTTCCAGGAGTTCCCATGTCCCTTTCGATTAGCTTTCCCCATCCGAGCGCAATCACCATCGGCGGTAAATCCACAGCCACGATCGACGCCCTGAGCGAATCGACTTCAGGGGCCTCTGCCTCGGCCCTGGGTAAGGACGAGGAGGGGGATGTCACTCAAGTGCGAACCGGTGGCGGGCCACTCACCGAAAATAAAAAAGCCAATAGCGACAGCGGGAGTGACCAGAGTGTCGCCGTGAAGACGTTGCTCAAGCGCATGCGCGAGCTGCAACAGCAACTGCGAGAGCAACAGCAACAATTGGCAGCAGCGCAGGCCGCTCCTTACCCCACGCCGGAAGCGAAGCAGGCAGTCGTGATGTCGATTCAGGGACAAATCGCCGACACCAGCAGCGCACTGCTGCAAGTGACGGCCAGCCTGGTCAAGGAAATGGCAAAGGGTTCCAGTACGGGTAACATCGTCAGCACCACGGCTTAGGTTGCGTGGTGTTCAGAGCGAGTGTAGCTCTCAGGGTCGTTGACAAATGACTACAAGGTTCGCATGTAAGATGCCGGCCGCTGTTCAAGGGAATGAGCGAAGGTTCCAGCAGCACCACGGCGTGGGTTTCATAGGTCGTCGTTACGAACGCAGCTCTCAGGGTCGTTGACAAATGACAACAAGGTTCGCATAGTTCGGTCTTCGCAAACGTTTGCGGGGCTCCGTCGATCGCTTATTCCCTGGCGCTGGCGGTGAAGCTTACACCAGCGCAAGCGTTGCTCAGAATAATCATAAGATCGGAGTGAACCCATGAAGCTGCCATTCGCTGGACGTCTTCTTGCTGTCGCTATGCTGGCTGCCGCATCCGCCGCGCTGCCTGTCTCCTCGGCTTTCGCCGAATCCCCTGAAAAGCCCAAAGTCGCGCTGGTCATGAAATCCTTGGCCAATGAATTCTTCCTGACCATGGAAGATGGCGCCAAAGCCTACCAGAAAGAACACTCCGGCGATTTCGAACTGATTTCCAACGGCATCAAGGACGAAACGGACACCGCCAACCAGATCCGTATCGTCGAGCAGATGATTGTTTCCAAGGTCAATGCACTGGTGATCGCCCCGGCTGACTCCAAAGCCATGGTGCCAGTGATCAAGAAGGCCGTGGATGCCGGCATCACAGTGGTCAACATCGATAACCAGCTCGACCCTGCTGTGGTCAAAAGCAAAAATATCAGCGTTCCGTTCGTAGGCCCGGACAATCGCAAGGGTGCACGTCTGGTGGGCGAATACCTGGCCAAACAACTGAAGGCCGGTGACGAAGTCGGCATCATCGAAGGCGTGTCCACTACCACCAACGCCCAAGCCCGCACCGCAGGCTTCAAGGATGCAATGGAGGCGGCGCAAATCAAGGTCGTGTCCCTGCAATCCGGTGATTGGGAAATCAACAAAGGCAACCAGGTTGCCGCCTCCATGCTCAGCGAATACCCGAACATCAAGGCGCTGCTGGCTGGCAACGACAGTATGGCCGTCGGCGCGGTGTCCGCGGTGCGGGCGGCGGGCAAGGCCGGCAAGGTGCAAGTGGTCGGGTACGACAACATCAATGCGATCAAGCCGATGCTCAAGGACGGTCGCGTCCTCGCCACGGCGGACCAATACGCCGCCAAGCAGGCGGTGTTCGGCATCGAAACGGCGCTGAAGATCATCAAGGGTGAAAAGGTCGACAGCGGCGCCAACGGCGTCATCGAAACGCCGGTCGAGCTGGTAACCAAGTAGTCCTTCTCGCGGCACAACGGTGCTCGCCCGTCCGGGCGAGCGCATGGAGATTCTTATGTCAGTTTCCGCACCGAACGCTGTCCTCTCGGTCAGCGGTATCGGCAAGACGTATGCGCAACCTGTCCTCACCGGCATCGACCTGACGTTGATGCGTGGCGAGGTCTTGGCGCTGACCGGCGAGAACGGCGCCGGCAAAAGCACGCTGTCGAAGATCATCGGCGGGCTGGTCACGCCGACCACTGGCCAGATGCAATTTCAGGGTCAGGATTATCGTCCTGGCAGCCGTACCCAAGCGGAAGAGTTGGGCATCCGCATGGTCATGCAGGAGCTCAATCTGCTGCCGACCCTGTCCGTGGCGGAAAACCTGTTCCTCGACAATCTGCCGAGCAATGCAGGTTGGATCAGTCGCAAGCAACTGCGCAAGGCAGCGATCGAAGCCATGGCTCAGGTCGGGCTGGACGCAATCGATCCGGACACCCTGGTTGGCGAGTTGGGCATCGGTCATCAGCAAATGGTCGAGATTGCCCGCAATCTGATTGGTGATTGCCGGGTGCTGATCCTCGACGAGCCGACCGCGATGCTCACCGCTCGCGAAGTGGAAATGCTCTTCGAGCAGATCACCCGCTTGCAAGCGCGTGGCGTGTCGATCATTTACATTTCCCATCGCCTTGAAGAGCTGGCGCGGGTGGCGCAGCGCATTGCGGTGCTGCGCGACGGCAATCTGGTGTGTGTCGAGCCGATGGCCAACTACACCAGCGAACAACTGGTCACCCTGATGGTTGGGCGTGAACTGGGCGAACACATCGACATGGGGCCGCGCAAGATTGGCGCGCCAGCGTTGACGGTCACGGGCCTGAGTCGTGCCGACAAGGTGCGCGACGTGTCCTTCGAAGTGCGTGCCGGCGAGATCTTCGGCATATCCGGACTGATCGGGGCAGGGCGCACCGAGTTGCTGCGCCTGATTTTTGGTGCCGATGTCCCGGACAGCGGCACGGTTGCGCTGGGTTCGCCGGCGCGGGTCGCGACTATTCGCTCGCCAGCGGATGCCGTTGCGCACGGTATCGCCTTGATTACCGAAGACCGCAAGGGTGAAGGCTTGCTGTTGACGCAATCGATCAGCGCCAACATTGCCCTGGGCAACATGGCGGAAATTTCCAGGGCGGGGGTCGTCAACAACGCTGATGAGTTGTCCTTGGCCCAGCGCCAGGTCGACGCCATGCGTATCCGCAGTTCCAGCCCGACGCAAACGGTATCGGAGCTGTCCGGCGGTAACCAGCAAAAAGTCGTGATCGGTCGCTGGCTGGAGCGCGACTGTTCGGTGTTGCTGTTCGACGAGCCCACACGCGGCATCGACGTAGGCGCCAAATTCGACATTTATGCACTGCTCGGTGAGTTGACCCGTCAGGGCAAGGCGCTGGTGGTGGTGTCCAGCGACCTGCGCGAACTGATGTTGATCTGCGACCGCATTGGCGTGCTGTCGGCGGGGCGTCTGATCGAGACATTCGAGCGCGACAGCTGGACCCAGGATGACTTGCTTGCTGCCGCTTTTGCCGGCTACCAAAAACGTGATGCGTTGCTCAACGAAGCAACGCCTAGGGATCTCCCATGAAAACTGCAACGCCTGGCGGTAAACGTAGCGGCAACTTCTACGGTCTGGGCACTTATCTGGGGCTGGCCGGTGCCTTGCTGGCGATGATCGTGCTGTTCTCGATCCTCAGCAGCCATTTCCTGTCGTATGACACCTTCAGCACGCTGGCCAACCAGATCCCGGACTTGATGGTGCTGGCGGTCGGCATGACGTTTGTGTTGATCATCGGCGGCATTGATCTGTCTGTGGGTTCGGTGTTGGCGCTGGCGGCATCGACTGTCAGCGTGGCCATTCTTGGCTGGGGCTGGAGCGTGCTGCCGGCGGCACTGCTGGGCATGGCGGCCGCGGCATTGGCCGGGACCATCACGGGTTCGATCACTGTGGCCTGGCGTATTCCGTCGTTCATCGTTTCCCTGGGTGTCCTGGAAATGGCGCGAGGCGTCGCGTATCAGATGACCGGTTCGCGCACCGCCTATATCGGCGACGCCTTTGCGTGGCTGTCCAATCCGATCGCGTTCGGTATTTCACCGTCATTTATTATTGCCTTGTTGATCATCTTCGTGGCGCAAGCCGTATTGACCCGCACCGTGTTCGGGCGTTACCTGATCGGTATCGGAACCAATGAGGAAGCGGTGCGTCTGGCCGGGATCAATCCCAAGCCCTACAAGATCCTCGTCTTCAGCCTGATGGGGTTGCTGGCCGGGATCGCTGCGTTGTTTCAGATTTCGCGGCTGGAGGCAGCGGACCCGAATGCCGGTTCCGGCCTGGAGCTGCAAGTGATCGCAGCGGTGGTGATCGGTGGCACCAGCCTGATGGGCGGGCGCGGCTCGGTGATCAGCACGTTTTTCGGGGTGTTGATCATTTCCGTACTGGCGGCTGGCCTGGCGCAGATCGGCGCGACCGAGCCGACCAAGCGCATCATTACCGGTGCGGTGATCGTCGTGGCGGTGGTGCTGGACACCTACCGCAGTCAACGCGCAAGTCGGCGGACCTGAGCCATGGCAACCATCAAAGATGTGGCAGCCCTTGCAGGGATTTCCTATACCACCGTTTCCCACGTGGTAAACAAGACGCGTCCGGTCAGTGAAGAAGTACGGGTCAAGGTCGAGGCGGCGATCAAAAGCCTCGACTACGTGCCCAGTGCGGTGGCCCGCTCATTGAAAGCCAAGACCACGGCCACCATCGGCCTGTTGGTGCCGAACAGCCTCAACCCGTACTTCGCCGAGCTGGCGCGCGGTATCGAGGATTACTGCGAGCGCAATGGCTATTGCGTGATCCTGTGCAACTCCGACGACAACCCGGACAAGCAGCGCAGCTACCTTCGCGTACTGCTGGAAAAACGCATAGACGGGCTGATCGTGGCCTCCGCCGGTGGGGATGCCGGTTTCGCCGAAGGGCTGGCGGGCGTGCGTACGCCGATGGTCATCGTCGACCGTGGGCTGCAAGGCGTGAGTGCCGACCTGGTGCGCATCGACCATGAATACGGCGCATATCTGGCGACCCGACACCTTTTGGAGTTGGGGCATCGGGATATCGCCATGATCGGTGGTCCGGCGGACACCAGCGTCGCGCAGATGCGTCTGGCAGGTTATTGCCGTGCCTTGCAGGAGGCGGGCGTCGAAGTGGTTCACGAGCGTGTGCTGCAAAGCGACTTCACCAGCACTGGCGGTTACGTTGCTGCCGCAACCCTGCTGGAAAACAACCCGCCCACGGCGATTTTTGCCGGTAACGACATGATCGGCTTCGGTGTCCTGCGAGCCGCCGCCGAGCGCAACATTCGCGTGCCGAGCGAACTGTCGGTGATCGGCTTCGACGATATCCAGATGAGCCGCTATGTCTATCCGGCGCTGACCACCGTGGGCCAATCGATTCTGCAATTGGGCGAAATGGCGGCCGGTGTGCTGTTGCGCAGGATCGCCAAACCGGAAACGGCTATCGATCAACGGATCGTGACGCCGAGTATTGTCTTGCGTGAATCGACTGCGCCCCTGGCCGGTCTGTTCGCGCAATTGCGTTGAAACTTTGAGTAGCGATGTATGCCAGCAAAAGTAGTGGTGATAGGCAGCCTGAACATGGACCTGGTGACTCGTGCTTCGCGCCTGCCCCGGGGCGGCGAGACGCTGATCGGTGAGTCGTTTACCACGATTTCCGGTGGCAAGGGTGCCAACCAGGCAGTGGCTGCGGCACGGTTGGGTGCGCAGGTATCGATGGTCGGTTGCGTGGGGAGCGATGCCTATGGAGAGGTGCTGCGCGGGGCATTGTTAGCCGACGGCATCGATTGTCAGGCCGTCAGCACCGTTGACGGCTCCAGCGGTGTGGCGCTGATTGTGGTCGACGACAACAGCCAGAACGCTATCGTCATCGTGGCTGGCGCCAATGGTGCGCTGACGCCGGCGTTGATCGATCAGTTCGACGCGGTGCTGCAAGCGGCGGACGTGATCATCTGTCAGCTGGAAGTGCCGGATGCCACCGTCGGGTACGCGCTCAAGCGCGGCCGGGAGCTGGGCAAAACGGTGATTCTCAATCCGGCACCGGCCAGTCGGGCGCTGCCGGCGAACTGGTATGCGGCCATTGATTACCTGATTCCCAACGAGAGCGAAGCATCGACCTTGACAGGGTTGCCGGTGGACTCACTGGCAACCGCCGAAACGGCGGCAACGCGGCTGATCGCCATGGGGGCGGGCAAGGTCATCATCACGCTCGGCGCGCAAGGCTCACTGTTTGCCGACGGCCAACGCTTCGAGCACTTTGTCGCGCCGAAGGTGAAAGCGGTGGACACCACGGCCGCAGGCGACACCTTCGTCGGTGGTTTTGCCGCCGCACTGGCCGGCGGCAAAAGTGAACGCGAGGCCATCCACTTCGGTCAGGCTGCCGCTGCACTGTCGGTCACCCGCGCGGGGGCGCAACCCTCGATTCCCGATCTGTCTGAAGTGCAGGCCACAGCATGAAAAAAACACCGCTACTCAACGTCGCCTTGTCGCGGCTGATTGCATCCCTGGGGCATGGCGACTTGGTCGTGATCGGCGATGCCGGACTGCCAGTGCCGCCGGGTGTCGAGTTGATCGACCTGGCCCTGACCCAGGGTATTCCTGATTTCGTCAGCACCTTGAGCGTCGTGCTCAGCGAAATGCAGGTCGAGCGCCATGTACTCGCCCGGGAGATCCTGGATAAGCAACCATCCGCTCTGGTTGCGCTGGACAGACTGCATGCCGAAGGTGCGCTGGGCCAGCGCGAGTTGCTCAGCCATGAGCAGTTCAAGGTCTTGAGCCGACAGGCGAGGGCGATTGTGCGCACCGGCGAATGCCAGCCGTACTGCAACATTGTTCTGGCGGCCGGGGTCACCTTTTAAGTTGCTTGATCTTTCCCCCTGCACAAGGAGTGCACCATGTACCGCAATGTCCAGAAACTGCTGCTTCGGAGCCTGCTGCTTTTGTCCCTGATATCCGCAACGAGCGCCCACGGGGCACAAAAGATCGACCTGATCATCGACACCGATCCCGGTGCCGACGACGTCGTGGCCTTGCTGTTTGCCCTGGCATCACCGCAAGAGTTGAACATCCGTGCGTTGACCACCGTCGCTGGCAATGTGCGCCTGGACAAGACCTCGCGTAATGCGCGGCTGGCTCGTGAATGGGCAGAGCGCGAGGAAGTGCCGGTGTATGCTGGCGCGCCAAAACCACTGATGCGCACTCCGATTTATGCGGACAACATTCACGGCAAGGAAGGCATGTCGGGCGTCACCGTGCATGAGCCTAAGAAGGGGCTGGCGCAGGGCAATGCCGTTGATTACCTGATCGATACCCTGAAAACGGCCAAGCCCCATAGCATCACCATCGCCATGCTGGGGCCTCAGACCAATCTGGCCCTGGCACTGATCCAGGCGCCGGAGATCGTTCAGGGCATCAGGGAGGTGGTGATCATGGGTGGCGCGCACTTCAACGGTGGCAACATTACGCCGGTGGCTGAGTTCAATCTGTTCGCTGATCCGCAGGCTGCAGAGGTCGTGCTCAAGAGCGGCGTCAAACTGAGCTATCTGCCGCTGGACGTGACGCACAAGATTTTGACCAGTGAAGCGCGCCTTAAGCAGATCGCCGCACTGAACAACAATGCCAGCAGGCTGGTGAGCGATATTCTCAATGAATACATCAAGGCCGATATGGAGCACTACGGTCTGACGGGTGGGCCGGTGCATGACGCTACCGTCATCGCCTATCTGCTCAAGCCTGAGTTGTTCAGCGGTCGTTCGGTCAATGTGGTGATCGACAGCCGCGAAGGCCCGACCTTCGGCCAGACCATTGTTGACTGGTACGACGGCCTGAAGGCGCCAAAGAATGCTTTCTGGGTTGAGAGCGGTGATGCCCAGGGCTTTTTTGACCTGCTGACCGAGCGTCTGGCTCGCCTGAAGTAAGCCAAAACCCGCAGGCGACGGCCTGCGGGTTTACTCCCTTTCGTTGATTTCGGCGCCCTGGTAGCCCGCCGGGTATTTCTCGAATACTTGTGCGATGAAGGATTGCGCGGCCTCGGTTCCCAGTTCCTTGACCAGCAAGTCGACACTGATGATCGCCAGTTCCTCCGGGCTGCCCGGGCTATACGAACTGTGGCCCAGCGGCCATTTGGCCTTGATGTCGGCGTCTATGTTTACGGTGGTCATGATGGCGCTCGTGAATGGGGTGAAGTCTGCATGAAGTTAATCATTTTGCCGCTTGTTTGGCACTCCGACTTAGGCATGAGGGCAGGGCTGTGCCACACTGCCTCATTGATGATTTTTCAAGGACCGTGTTGTGCAGATCGATTTGAATGACGGCCTGACCCTGGAGGCCGTGCGCCAATTGCTGGCCAGTGCCAGCGATGATGAGCATACGCAGTTGCGGGTAACCAAGGGTGGCATTGCCTACATTTCTTCGGGTGTCGTGGGCGGCACCGACATCGATGGCCTGCTGTTTCGCCTCGAGACCTGGGCCAAGGGCTCCGGATACGTGGGCCGGGTTGCAGCCAGTGATGAGGTCTGGGTCACGCAGATTTTCAACGCATTGAAAGACAACTGGCCGAAGCCACCCTTCGATTACATCGATATCTATTAAGCGCCATTCATATCCGGTCACGATTGAGAAGTGAATGACGGGATTGGCTCAGGCAAACTTGTCGATCGACCGGATCGAAAGCAAGGTGCTGGCACCTGGTGAAACCAAACGCCGGATTGGCGGTCGCACGATCTCAGCTCAATCAATTGAATAAAGGAGGCTTCATGCCTTGGAAGCTCGCGTCATTGGGTACTTTGCTGGCCGCTAGCCTGCTGGCTGGTTGCAGCAATACATCCACCGACTCGGCCACGGACCCTGTTGCGGCGACCGACACCGGTCATAGTCGCTGCGAAGCAACGGCGGCCGAGTTCGCAATTGGCAAGAAGGCTTCGCCTGAGCTGCTGGAGCAGGCACGCGTTCGCGCAGGCGCGCAAAACGCCCGAATCCTCAAGCCCAACGATATGGTGACCCTGGAGTACCGCTCCGATCGCCTGAACCTGAGCACCGATAACAGCCTGGTCGTCAATCGCGTCAATTGCGGCTGACACCGCACCCGCTTTTTCATCACCCATAAAAAACCCCGTCACATGGACGGGGTTTTTTTAGTGCGCCTGGAAATTACTCTGGGCGAACTTGTGCAGCTTGCATACCCTTTTGGCCTTTCTCAGCCACGAAGGAAACGGTTTGGCCTT
>Ga0308165_1006034_pt1 | contig 10906 bp, 8 predicted proteins | sample PhyWR2_FD_201032 | JGI IMG/M metagenome (GOLD analysis project Ga0308165, IMG submission 201032) | Phyllosphere microbial communities from UC Gill Tract Community Farm, Albany, California, United States - DLSLW.R2 | ecosystem: Host-associated > Plants > Phyllosphere > Unclassified | place: USA... | reverse complement strand
GCGATCAAATAGTTCATTAATTGTGCCTGGTGAATATCGGTTATTACTTTAGCTGTTTTTAATTCAATCACAACTTCATTTTCAACAAACAGGTCTACAAATAATCTCCAACAACCTGATCATCATAAAAAACTTGCAATGCATGTTGTTTTGTGACGATTAATCCAGCTTTTTTTAGTTTCAACAAACAATGCATTTTCATACAACTTTTCTAAAAAACCACTCCCAAAGTATTTGAAACTTTATATGCAGCTCCAATTATTTTTTCGGTGATTTCATTTAGATTATCCATAAAACCAATTTATTAGAAATATTTCAACACAGGTGATGAAAACCCAAATCTGTGTTTATCCTTCTATCCGTGTTTAACTAGTTCAGCAGTAATGAGAATCTGCTCCATTTCTTTTTGCAGTTTCAATGCTTCTTCCCTTGCTTTTTCGGCAAAATCTTCTCCATTACCGGCATAAATAATTCCTCGAGAAGAGTTGATCAGTAAGCCACATTGCGAATTTAATCCATATTTACATACTTCATTTAAATCGCCACCTTGTGCGCCAACACCTGGTACCAAAAGAAAATGATCTGGTGCAAGTTTACGTACATCGCCAAATGCGGCACCACGGGTTGCCCCTACTACATACATCATCTGTTCATCTGTGGCCCAGGTTTGGGAGGTTTTAATTACTTTTTCGAAAAGTTTATCTTCACCAATCTCCTGCAATTGAAAATCGGCATGGCCTGCATTTGATGTTAAAGCCAATAGAATTACCCATTTATTTTTGAAAGTTAGAAACGGAGTAACCGAATCGCTTCCCATATAAGGTGCTACAGTTACCGAATCGAAACTCATTTCGGAAGATGCAGCATTAAAAAATGTTTCGGCGTACATGGCCGAAGTGTTGCCAATATCGCCACGTTTTGCATCTGCAATAGAAAAAATATCTTGCGGAATATATTTCCAGGTTTCGATTAATGTTTCCCAACCCTTTTTTCCATAACATTCATAAAAGGCAGTATTTGGTTTGTAAGCTACGCACAGATCTTTTGTTGCATCGATGATTTGTTTATTGAATTCCAAAATTGGATTTTCGTACTTCAACAGGTGTTTTGGAATCTTATCTAACGAAGAATCTAATCCGACACATAAAAAAGAACGTTTTTTTTGTATCTGCTCGAAAAGTTGTTGCTTGGTCATATATGGGCTTATTTGCTGCAAATATGAAGATTTTTAAGTTTTCTGAGCGACAAAATAATCCTCACATGAAATATTTTTATAAACATTTTAAACTTTTGCTTGCAGATTACGTTTCAAATACATACAATTGCAACATAATTTCTCAACCGTTTATCTGAATATCCCAGAAAAATTTATCAAGACTTGTTTTTTGTTACCATTTTTTAAAAGCAAAATTTGCTTTTTATTCAGCTTATAAACAATTATGAAACAATGTGAGCATTTTCTCTAATGAACTCATTTAATGTTTTATAGCCTTAAGAACTTATACACAATGAAACTGCCAGGCATACGCTAACACAAATATATTTAAGCCTGTGTAGATTTATAACAGAAAACATCCGTTATAAACAAATGAAAAATTTCTTGAAACATATATATTTAGAATGTTTAGTAAAACAGAATTAAATGATAAGCTCACAACAGAATTACGTGAGCTAGCAAAAAGCTATGGCATTGAAGGTGCCGACTCCCTAAGAAAAATCGACCTTGTTGAGGTTCTTTTACACCAACAAGAAATTATAAATGCCGCTAAAGCCGGTGCAGACCCTTATAGCGAAATTGAACCTGTTGCAGCAACTCCTGCACCTAAAACAAAAGCTACAAAAACTTCTAAAGTTGCTGCAGCCGCTGCCGCTTCTGTAGCAGTAGCAGAAAACGCAACCGTGGCTGATAAGCCTGTTGCAGCAGATAAACCTGTTGTTGCAGATAAGCCAGTTAAAAAGAGAGCCCGGTTAAGTAAAGATGAACCTGCTGCTCCAATTGAAAGAAGAAGAGATGCCGTAACTTTGTTTGATGAGCCGCAACACCATCAGCAGCCAGACAGAATTGTTGAATCTGAGGAAAGTGTAAAACCCATCTCAGCTTTAATTGAAGAAAGTGCAGAAGTACTGCCTGTAGCGCCAAAACAAAAGCAAGAGCCAAAAGAGAAACAGGAAAAACAACAACGTGATGAAAACCGCCCGCAAAAGCAACCAGGGGGAGGCAATCACCACAAAAATGAAAACAGTTATTCAAACCTGGATTTCGATAATGTAATTACAAACGAGGGTGTTTTGGAAATTATGCCTGATGGTTATGGTTTCTTACGCTCTGCAGATTATAACTATTTAACCTCTCCTGATGATATTTATGTATCACAGTCGCAAATAAAACTTTTTGGCTTAAAAACCGGAGATACTGTAAAAGGTAGCATCCGTCCGCCAAAAGAAGGCGAAAAATATTTCCCATTGGTTCGTGTTGAAACCATTAATGGCAGAATCCCTGCCGAGGTTCGCGACCGTGTTCCTTTCGATTATTTAACACCGCTTTTCCCTACCGAAAAATTAAATTTATTTACGGATAATAGTAACTATTCTACCCGTATTATGGATTTATTTACACCAATTGGTAAAGGACAGCGTGGTTTAATTGTAGCGCAACCTAAAACAGGTAAAACCAATTTATTGAAAGAAGTTGCCAATGCAATTGCCAAAAACCACCCGGAAGTTTATTTAATTATTTTATTGATTGATGAACGCCCGGAAGAGGTTACCGATATGGCACGCAGTGTTAGGGCTGAGGTTATTGCCTCAACTTTTGATGAACCGGCCGAGCGCCATGTTAAAATTGCCAATATTGTTTTAGAAAAATCTAAACGTTTGGTAGAAAGCGGCCATGATGTGGTAATCCTTTTAGATTCGATTACCCGATTGGCAAGGGCTTACAATACAACTGCACCAGCATCAGGTAAAATATTATCAGGTGGTGTTGATGCAAATGCATTGCATAAACCTAAACGTTTCTTTGGTGCGGCACGTAACATCGAAAATGGTGGATCGTTAACCATTTTAGCTACTGCATTAACCGATACAGGTTCTAAAATGGACGAAGTAATTTTCGAAGAATTTAAAGGAACCGGTAACATGGAGTTACAGTTAGACCGTAAATTATCTAACAAACGTATTTTCCCTGCTATCGATATTACTGCATCGAGTACCCGCCGTGATGATTTATTACTTGACAGAGATATTTTACAACGTGTATGGATTCTACGTAACCACCTTGCTGATATGAACAGTCAGGAAGCGATGGAATTTGTTCAATCTCAAATTAAAGGAACAAAAAGCAACGAAGAGTTCTTAATTTCGATGAATAGCTAAATAAGTTTGGCGTTTGGGGTTTGGAGTAATGCGTTTCAAACCCCACGCGCTTAGCGCCCAACCCCATGCTAAAAAAACATCTCCCTAATGCGATTACCTGTGCAAACCTTTTATCAGGCTGTATCGGAATCGTTTTTGCATTTAAAGGAAATTTAGAAACCGCAGCTTATTTCGTTATTTTTTCAGGAATTTTCGATTTTTTCGATGGTATGGTTGCCCGTTTATTAAATGTTAAATCGGCAATCGGTAAAGATCTCGACTCTTTGGCAGATATGGTAAGCTTTGGTTTTTTACCTGGTGTAATTATGTTCCACCTTTTAAAAGCAAGCGATTATTCATCTGATTACCTCCCTTATTTAGGTTTTCTGATCACCATTTTTTCAGCCTTGCGTTTGGCTAAATTCAACAATGATGAAAGGCAAACAGAAGATTTTATTGGTTTAAATACGCCAATGAATACCTTATTTATCTGTTCATTGCCTTTTATTGCTAAAGATTATCCTCAAATTATTTCTTCCAGTATTTTACTTATCGCCATTACTGCTATAACGAGTTTTTTACTGGTAAGCGAAATCAAAATATTTTCATTAAAATTCAGCAATCTCAGCTGGGCAAAAAATAAAATTAAGTTTATCTTTCTTATCCTATCAGCCGTATTAATTGCCGCATTAAAATTTGCTGCAATTCCGTTTGTGCTGGTTTTATATATTGCTTTATCTTTTCTGCATTTTAAGGGAGCTAATGCGAATAATAAGGTATAATTAAGAAAAAGGTCAAGCAGAGCAGGTAATCTCTTTTGATTTTCACTAATAAAATCCTTTTACTCCGCTTATACTTACATTAACAGGAGATCAACATTATTAATTTATAAAATCAAAGCTTTTTAACCTCCAGTTGATCTTCGATGTTTCGGCATATTGATAGCATTGTTTCGCCCAGTACAGGGTGTACAACATCTGGTGCAATCTCTGCCAAGGGTTCCATTACAAATTTCCTTATTTGCATGTGAGGATGTGGCACCTGAAGTTTAACGGGAATATTGATGACTTGATTTCCAAATAAAACAAGGTCAATATCAATCAAACGTTCGCCCCACTTATCTTTTCTAACCCTGCCCAATTCCTGTTCAATACCCAACGCTAAATCCAAAACTGCTAATGCACTTAAATGAGTTTTCAACGCTACCGCCTGGTTTAAAAAAGCTGGCTGATCGGTTTTACCCCAGGCTGCCGTTTCGTAAAGGGATGAAACAGATGTTACCTTGCCAATTTTATCGTTTAAAAGTTCGATGGCTTTTTTTAAATTTCCTTCCCTATCCCCTAAATTTCCACCAAGTAACAAATAAGCAGTGTGGTACTCTAAAGCTTTATTAAGCATCATGTATTTTTATATCTTTACAGCACAAAATTAAAACATTTAAATGAGAGAATTCTTTAAGTATTTATTTGCCTCCATGTTGGGCTTTTTCTTATCGATGGTGATTATATTTATTATCTGCTTCGTTATTGTTGTAGGTGCCATATCATCTATCGATAGCGATAAAACAGTTGTAGTATCGAACAATTCGGTACTGTTTTTAAATTTAGACCAGCCCATTACAGAACGTACACCAAAAAACCCTTTCGGAAACCTTCCAATAGTTGGTAGTGAAGAAAAAGATGGCATTGGTTTAAACGACTTTTTAAAAGCGGTACAGAAAGCCAAAACAGACGATAATATTAAATGTATTTACCTAAATGTAAGCAGTCCGAATGCTGGTTATGCCACCTTACGCGAGGCGAGGAATGCATTGATTGATTTTAAAAAATCACATAAAAAAATTATTGCATATAGCGAAGTATATACACAAGGTGCTTATTACCTGGCATCAGTAGCAGATAAAGTATATTTAAATCCAGAGGGTGCATTAGAATTTAAAGGATTTAGCTCAGAACTTACTTTTTTTAAAGGAACATTGGAAAAAGTTGGTGTAGAAATGCAGGTTATCCGCGTAGGAAACTATAAAAGTGCTGTGGAGCCATTTATTTTGGATAAAATGAGCGATTATAACCGCAAACAGGTTACAGCTTATGTTGGTGGTTTGTATAACACTTTTTTAAGTGACATTGCACAGAGCAGAAACATTGAAAAAGACAGTTTATACAACATTGCTGATAACTATAAAGTACAACAGCCACAGGATGCGGTAAACTTTAAGATGATTGATGCATTAAAGTATAAAGATCAGATTTTAGAAGAATTAAAAGGATTATCAGGCCGAACCAGGGGTGAAAACATCCGTTCGGTTAGCATTAACGATTATGCAAAAAACAACACCGATACCGGTGAAGGAAAAGATAAAGTAGCAGTAATTTATGCAAATGGCGAAATTAATGGCGGCGAAGGTTCTGATAACCAGATAGGTTCGGAACGTATTTCAAGAGCCATCAGAAAAGCACGTTTAGATGATGACATTAAAGCTGTTGTTTTGCGCGTAAATTCTCCCGGAGGTAGTGCTTTGGCTTCGGATGTAATTTGGAGAGAGATTGTACTCACCAAAAAAGAAAAACCTGTTATTGCCTCTTTTGGAGATGTGGCCGCATCTGGTGGTTATTACATCGGCTGTGCAGCAGATAGTATTTTTGTTCAGCCAAATACAATTACTGGCTCTATTGGTGTGTTTGGCATTATCCCGAACTTTCAAAACTTAATGACCAACAAGTTAGGAATAACCTTTGATGGGGTTAAAACAGGTAAATATGCCGATATTATGGCTACTAACCGCCCTATGACAGCAGGTGAGCGATTTATTATTCAGAATGAATTGAACCGAATTTACAGCGGTTTTGTAAGCAGAGTGGCCGATGGTAGAAAGAAAAGCAAAGCATATATCGACAGCATTGGCGGTGGCCACGTTTGGATTGGAACTGATGCCGTACAAATTGGTTTAGCAGATAGAATAGGAAGTTTTAACGATGCGGTTAAGGCAGCAGCTAAAAAAGCTAAACTGAAAAAATATAAGGTGGTAGAATACCCTGATGTTATTGATCCATGGAAATCGTTGATGGATGAAGGTACAGATAAGGTTAAAACCTATTACACTAAACAAGAACTTGGCGACAATTACATGCTTTACCAGCAAATGAAAAAGGTAATAGCGAGTTCAGGAATTCAGGCCCGAATGCCTTTTGAAGCAGTAATTAAATAACATAAAACCCCGCAGACCAAAAAACCTGCGGGGATTTGTAATAACAGGTTTCATTAAACGCTCGGTTTGCGTTAGGGATTGTAAGGGTTCAGTGCCGATTTTTCATCGGTACCGGAGCGTAGCGCAGCCCTGAAAAGCCCGCCCCTTGCGTAGCTTGGGTAACGCCCAAAAGAAAAATAAGCAATATCGTTCCTTTAAAATAGACAGAAAAACTCCAGATCATTTGTCTCGTCCATGGTAAATAGCTGATAGCCATGTTGTATGTCACCGCAAGCAATTGACCATGAACCATTGAGCTATGAGCTAATTAACTTCCTTTCTATTCTATCAATTTCCACTCCGGATGCAAAGTAAGGTAAGTAGCATTAACCGAAGTATTGACCGGATGAATAGTGATGGAAATACATCTGCCTTTTAAAAATTCAAAGCCTATACCCTCTTTTTTAGCATCATAAACGGCAACTGTATCTTTATCTGCATTTAAATAGGCTGAGAGTTTTTCAATAGCTGGGAACATCTTCTTTGTTTCTTCAATCGTGCTACCAGTTGTCAGGCCATCCCGGGTTTTAAACTTATCTGAAGTAATTCTGATTTGTTTAACATCTTTCACCCGCATGCTGGTATCGCGATAGGAAGAATATACGGCAATTTCGTTGCGCTGATTCCCCGTAGAATCGTCGCTGTACCAAATGCCCCAGGCTTTTCCCATTGCGGCATCACTTGCATTTGGCCTTCCTAACTTTTTCCCAACCTGCTCCATATCTTCGCCAAGCGTAATTTCGCCAACAGCACGACCAGCTACAATTAAAAATCGTTCATCTAAAGTTTGTACTGAAGCAGCAGTTGTTTTAACTGATGAATCAGCCTTGATTTCACCTGATTTAGTGTTGGATTTACATGCCGCCAAACCTATAGATAACCCTAAGAGTGCAAATTTTATATTTTTCATGAGTGTAAAACAACACTTTACTAAAATTGTGTTTTAATTTATGAGCACTGAACAGGATTTGAGGCATTATTTCCTAATTTTACCCCTTATGGAAAATAAAACCATCGCCCGCACCTTACGCCTTTTATCGCAGCTCATGGAACTGCATGAAGAAAATCCTTTTAAAATAAAATCTGTAGCAAATGCCTATTTCAAAATAGACAAATTGCCAGTGGCTTTAAAGGATAAACCTGTTGATGAAATTGACAAAATTGATGGTATTGGTAAAGGACTGGCCTCCAAAATTATTGAGCTTTTACAAACGGGAGAGCTGAAAGAGTTGAACGAAATTCTGGAAAAAACGCCTGAAGGAGTAGTAGAAATGCTGGCCATAAAGGGAATCGGACCGAAAAAGATTTTCATCATCTGGCGCACCCTGGGGATAGAAAGTATTGGTGAACTGTATTATGCCTGTAACGAAAACCGCTTAATTGAGGCGAAAGGTTTCGGTTTAAAAACCCAGGAAGAAATTAAAAATGCCATCGAATTTAAACTGGCTGCAAACGGGCGGTTTTTATATGCCCAGGTAGAAGGTTTTACCAAAATGTTGTTTACTCAACTAGCTGCGTGGACGGCAAACATTGAAACTGATGCACTTTTAGCTTTCGCTGGTCAGTACCGCCGTGCCTGTGAAATTATTGATGAATTAGAAATTGTAATCGGTGCAGCACAAATTGATGCCATTAAACAAAACTTACCTGCTTTTGAACCACTTTCACTCATAGAGACAGAAAATTCTTTCATCTGCACCACTGAAGCTGGTTTTAGAATAAGAATTTACACAGTTGAAAAAACTGACTTTTATTTGAACTGGTTTAAACTAACCGGAAATACCGAACACGTGCAAAAGGTTTTGGCTTTGGCTGGTGAAGGGCCTTTTGCCAGCGAAGAAGAAATTTACAGTAAAGCGAGTCTATCATTTATTGCGCCCGAACTACGGGAAGATTTCGACGAGATTGAACTGGCAAAAGCAAATAAATTACCTACATTAATTCAATATGAAGATTTAAAAGGCAGTTTGCACAACCACTCTACCTGGAGCGACGGTGTACATACCCTCGAACAAATGGCGGTATACTGTAAAGAAAACTTAAATCTTCAATATTTAGGCATTTGCGATCACTCCAAAACCGCTGTATATGCCAAAGGATTAAATGAACAACGTGTATTTGGCCAGCACCAGGAAATCGATGAATTAAATAAAAAACTAGCCCCTTTTAAAATCTTTAAAGGTATTGAGAGCGATATTTTAAGCGATGGCTCATTGGATTATTCGGATGATATTTTAAAAACATTCGATTTCGTAGTGGCCTCGGTTCACAGTAACCTGCGCATGGATGAAGCCAAGGCAACAGCGCGTTTGTTAAAAGCGATTGAAAATCCATACACCACTATTTTAGGTCACCCAACTGGTCGTTTATTGTTAAGTAGGGCCGGATACCCGATCGATTATAAAAAAATTATCGATGCCTGTGCAGCAAACAAAGTAGTGATCGAAATCAATGCCAATCCTTTGCGTTTGGATTTAGATTGGCGCTGGCACAGATATGCATTAGAAAAAGGTGTATTGCTTTCTGTAAATCCCGATGCACACCGAACCGAAGGTTTCCACGATATGCATTATGGTGTTTTAGTAGCCCGCAAAGGTGGTTTAAGTGCTGATAAATGTTTGAATGCTTTTACCTTAGAGGAGATAACTGCATACTTTAATCATAAAAGGCCAAATTAACCACGGATGAAAAGGATGAACACAGTGAAAATCTGTGGTAAAAAAACATAACTTTGCCCCATGATAAGTGAAATTGCCAACCGCATATTTAATCAGGTAATTACAGACTACCACAAGTTTGATGATATTGACCATCCGGTTGAAAACCCGTACGACGCCGAAAGTTTGGAGCATCTTTTTTATGTTAAAAACTGGATCGACACAGCGCAATGGCACATGGAAGATGTAGTGCGCAATCCTCAGATTGATCCTGTTGAAGGATTAAGCTGGAAACGACGAATTGATGCACAAAACCAGGTACGCACTGATATGGTCGAATTTATTGATGGCTATTTTTTAAATCTTTATCAGGGGATTTCGGCTTTGCCAGATGCTAAAATCAATACTGAAAGTCCGGCCTGGGCAATAGACAGGCTTTCCATCCTGGCACTGAAAATTTACCACATGCAGGAAGAAGCTGCGCGCGAAAGTGCCTCAGCAGATCACCGTGCACAATGCCAAACAAAATTAAATGTACTTTTATCGCAGCGCGATGATTTATCAAAAAGTATAGATGAATTATTGGCCGATATTGAAGCAGGCAAAAAATACATGAAAGTATATAAACAGATGAAAATGTACAACGACCCGAGTTTAAACCCGGTATTGTATAAAAAAGGTTAAAAAAAGAAAAGGACCAAGCTGAAAGCGGAAAGCATGTCATCAACCCAAAAAATTATCGTTTTACGTTTTTCGGCAATGGGCGATGTTGCTATGGTTGCCTCCGTTTTACGCGAGTTTACTGAGCAAAACCAATCTGCAGAAATCATCATGGTTAGCCGGCCTGCTTTTAAATCGTTTTTTGATGGGATCCCAAACCTGATCTTTCATGCAATACAACCTAAAACCAATCATAAAGGAATTGATGGTTTGTATAAACTTTATCAGGAACTTCGCAGCTACAAGCCAACAGCAATTGCCGATTTACATGATAATTTAAGAAGCAGAGCGATATCTACTTTCTTTCGTTTAACAGGATTGAAAATTAAGCGGATAGATAAAGGAAGGGAAGAAAAAAAAGCACTAACCAGAGAGCACAATAAGATTTTTAAACCCCTTCGCCAAACCGTAGAGCGTTATGCCGACGTTTTTCGTGCATTGGGATTTAACATAAAATTGAGTCATCACATTACTAAATCACCCCAGCCTATCCCGGCGAAGGCCGAAAACTTATATACCAGCAAAACCAGCAAAAAAATAGGGATCTCCCCTTTTGCGCAGCACCTTTACAAGGTTTACGCTTTAGAAAAAATGGAAGTCGTAATTGCTTCATTAAGTAATTCAGGCTATGATCTATTTATTTTTGGTGGCGGAAAATCGGAACAGACTGTTGCCGAAAAATGGGCGGAAAGATATTCCAACACCTATAATTTAATCGGTAATTACAACCTTAAAGAAGAACTGGCCATTATTTCCAACCTCGATCTGATGCTAAGCATGGATTCTTCAGGCATGCACATGGCATCTTTAATGGGCGTACCAGTTGTATCAATTTGGGGCCCAACACATCCTCATGCCGGCTTTTTAGGATACGGACAATCGGAAAGTGATTGTATCCAGATTGATCATCCATCAAGGCCAAATTCTA
>Ga0308165_1006032_pt1 | contig 10907 bp, 9 predicted proteins | sample PhyWR2_FD_201032 | JGI IMG/M metagenome (GOLD analysis project Ga0308165, IMG submission 201032) | Phyllosphere microbial communities from UC Gill Tract Community Farm, Albany, California, United States - DLSLW.R2 | ecosystem: Host-associated > Plants > Phyllosphere > Unclassified | place: USA... | reverse complement strand
CACCTGTGCCAGCTGAGCACTGGCGTTGCAGATTGATGACTATAAAAATTACCGCATCAGCGGGACCTGGAATAAATCAACAGAAAGAATGTTATCATTACCAGAAAAAGCGTCCATGCTTGAAGCACCAGATTTCATGCTTCAGAGTACAAAGCTTCAGCTCAATACTGTCTGTCAGCTCAATACTGTGTGACTGTAGACAAAATCCTACCGGGTAGAGAAAGCGTGAAACAGATGCGTATTTATAAAACAACGCACCTGCTGCACCATGATAAATTTTCGCACTCTATTTCATGACCTGTCGGACAAAAAACATGTTCAACTGGACTGTGGGAATAGATGATTCACGTACAGCTCTAAAACCAACCTATTGATTACAGACATATTAATTCACTTAAGTAATATTCAGAATATTAATGTTCTGCATACAACAACCCAAACGCCAAAAATTCTAACCTTGAATATTCGGAAAGATGATTTAAAATGCAAATTTATCTAAAGTGAGAATCATCTCAATTAAAATACCAGGAAATGAAACCACCACTTAAAGAACATGAAGGTATACCCACAAGCCTAAAGAAAACCCTCTCTCTTTATAATTCATGGGCGTTCCTATTGCTTGTTAATAAAATCCGGGCGTTGTGAATATTGACGTCGCGAAAGTTCAAATTTGAAAACACATACTGACATCAATATTATTTAACTGAGAATGACAGGCTATGGCAAGCACCACCTTCTTTGAAATTCTGATTATCGCGATGTTAATCATTATCGCTTTAAAATGGATATCGTTCAAACTGAACGCACCTCCCTCCATACTGTTAATATTGGGCGGTGGCGCACTGGCCTTCATCCCGGATTTACCGGTCATAGAACTGGACCCGGAGCTTATGCTACTGATACTCCTGCCACCGCTGTTAATGGATGGGGCATATTTTACTGCTATCGCATCTTTTAAAAAGCACATTTCCGGCATTCTGTTGCTGGCTATTGGCGCGGTTATTTTCACTACATTATTTATTGGTCTTGTAACACATATATTATTCCCCTCTCTTCCCCTTGCCGCCTGCTTCACCATGGGCGCTATTGTCTCCCCTCCGGATGCCATATCCGCGCGCGCAATACTTAGCCGGGTAAGATTGCCTCAGCGTATATCGACGCTTTTAGAGGGTGAAAGCTTACTTAATGACGCTACAGGTTTAGTTCTTTTTAGATTTTCCGTAGCGGCCTGTCTTACAGGTTTCTTCAGCATTGGAGACGCCACGCTCAGCTTTGCCTGGCTTGCTACAGGCGGCGTCATTGTCGGTGGCGCCATCGCCTGTCTGTGGATCGGTTTACTGAAATATCTTAAAAATGATAATTTAATGATCCTTGCCTCAGTGCTTCTGTGCTGGGTTGCCTATATTGTTGGTGAAAAACTTCACGTTTCAGGGGTGATATCAACCGTTTCTGCCGGTTTAATTTATGGCTGGCACCAGCATAGAATATTCAGTGCAAATGTCAGGATCAGAACCACTTTTTTCTGGAAGATCATGGTATTCATGCTGGAAGCCATGGTATTTATGCTGATCGGTTTCTCTTTAAAAGGCGTTTTAGAACGCTCAGGGGGAATCGATAACATCCTGTCTACGTTGAGCGTTCCTGTCATTATTATCACCCTGTCGGTAATCGTCTCTCGCTTTATTTGGGTTTTTTCTGTAAAGCTGATTGCCACAGCGCTTCATAAATTTGGCCTGTCTTTCAAACCACTCGATTGCCGCTGGTCAATTATTCTGAGCTGGGCAGGAATGCGAGGCGTGGTGACTTTAGCGGTGGCACTGGCTTTACCGGAGACATTCCCCGGACGCGATATCATGTTAATCTCCGCATTTTCAGTAATACTGGTCACCGTCATCATTCAGGGTTCAACACTGGGTTATGTCATAAAACTACTCTCTCCGAAAACAGTGGATGAGATAAGCCACATGGACATCGATACTGTCAGAAAAGAGATTGCAGCGGTAAAAATGAACGTGCTTAAAAATCTGACAGACGAAAGAAAAGAAAACAGTAATTATGCCAAACTGGTTACCAATTATCGTTCGATGGTTGAAAGCGTTAACAAACATAATGAGATGGTCAAAAACACCAGTAAAAATGAGATTATTAACCTGTCAGCCTTACTGTCAGGAGCGGCCCGAACAAAACTCATTGAACTTCATCGGGCGGGTACATTGAGTGACGAAGATATGCACAGAATTGAAATGGAGATCGATCTGAACGAAATATCACAAAAGAGTAAGGCGTAAAGGTATCTCACCCTGAGGGGATAAGTGCCCCTCACTGTTAAAGCCACCCCCCCTTAGTATTTAATCCAATTTAGCAGATTATTAGTTCAATCGGTAATAGTTATCTTTAAACAAACCCTTTAGAATATCCATTTATTACTTTTCACCCGGAATTTAACGCGGTGTTTTCAATCAGGGATTAAAAAATTGCGCTATGAAATAATTGCAATTGTCGTTTTGCTTATCGTCAGCATACACTCATTTTGTAGTTACATTAAAGACATCAGGAGAGATAAGTTCCTGACCATAAAAACTAAGGGTGCAAAGAATAAAAAAAAGGGAGTGAGAAAAATAATAACCGGGGTCTATATAGGAACAGTGTCCCTGCTAATCCCCTACGCACTACTACATATTTTAACTCAATAATTTTATCACAATAGACATATTGGATGCGCAGTACACTAAAAAATCATTTTTTTGCATCTGTAAAGTAGTAAAGATAACATCAACGGAGAATGTATAATTAAACTAAAAGCGATATCATTTATTGTTGGCATGGCCTTCTTCTCGCAGTTTTCACACGCAGGAATTAGCATTGGAGGGAATATCGATAATAACGTGGGGACCGGCGGAAAAAGCTCAGTCAACGTAGGTATAAACACTCAGATCAACAATGGAAAAAATGCCACGGGCGTCGTATATAGTGATAAAAATGTCGCAGTGCAAAAACGCCGCAATGAGATTTTAAATAAAATGTGTGGTGAGTCGGTCAGGAAGAAATCGGTATCCATCTGCCAAACAGACGTTGGCGATTTATACTAAGTTTGAAAAATACTACGTTGCAACCCGATTAGCAACGTAGTAATTAACGCCTCACTCCGCTGTATTTATAACGCAGCGGAGTGATTTTACCAGCAATTTTGCATACAGCTTTTGATTGCTACCCACGTGAAGCTTCCTCATCGCACTACGTTTATGTGTGCTCACCGTTTTAATGCTACTATTATCTAATAAGGCTATTTCTTGTAGGCTTTTACCGAAGAAAAATCGCTGTACAACCTCGAATTCCTTTCGTGTTAATTTTGTTTCAATGCCCGGCTCGATGAGTCTTCGGCTGTAATATCTTGTATTAGAAAGCCACCGATCAACTTTGGTTTTAACCGCATCCACAGATGAAGACTCAGCAATAAACAGGAAGTGGCTGAAGTCGGTTTTTTTAGAGAGTATTTCATAGTCATCGTCCTTACAGATAAAAATACAGTTATCCGTTCTTTGGATCGATGAAATAATCCTATACGCATAAACAAAATTAACGTTATTGATAAAATACACGGATATAGAATTCATAGCCGTGGGTTTATTGCTCAAAACCTCCGTAATTATTGCTTCAATACCCAGTTTAAAATAGTAGTCCCCATTAAAAAATGAATGAACTTTGAATTTTTCATCTTTTCCACACTGGCATTTCTCTAACATCATGAGCCCTCCTGGCAGTTACTTAATAAAATCAGTGCAATCTTGCATCATCAGGAAACAATTCAAGCGCCTTCTCTTTCATCAGCATCGCCTGTCTGTTTTTACCCTGATGCTTAAGTATCAAATACAAATTAACGTAAACATTCCGGTCAACATAACTTTTCAAATAGTTGTTAGCCCAATAGACATACATATCAAGATAGTTTTCATTTTTGGTTTCATTGTATTGCAGCAGGTAATACATATGTAAATCGAAGTTTTTCCTTTCAGCTGTCGTCAATCCAGAAAGAACCGACATTTCCTGAAAGGCGCGAATATCTTTAAAGCCAGACTTTTCGAAGTTTGTTAAAATAAGATTACCTGTCATATTACCAGCGACAATAACAACAGAGAGTAAAGCGCCCGCAGTGAGCACAATCGACAGCGTGAACTGACGACAGTCACTCTTCTTTTTGATGGCGTGACTATAGGGACACGGCGTATCTAAGAATGAGAGCAATATAATAAACAGAGAAAAATGGGCCGCAGATAAATAAAACGGATACTCTGTTTGCGTATGCAGTGCCAGAGGTATCAGCGCCAGCATGATACCTGCGGAGCACTGAGCGTCGTTGGATAAGGTTTTTTTTATGTATTTTCTAATCGTGGACAGCGCGAGCAGTATACCCACAGAAAAAAAGACTAAGACGTTTATCAGGCCCACTACGCCCCCTTCCACCCACCAGAACAGAAGCTCATTATGAGGATGAGAAGCCACGCCTACGCCGATTGTTGACTGGTTCAGGCTGGCGCGGAACTGTTGAAAAGTGTATTCGAAGCCGCCGTATCCCCATCCCGAAAGGGGTTTTTCAGCAATCATTGACAGGGCCGTTCGTAACATGATCATCCGGGCGCTGTCGGAGCTGGCATGGCTGACACCGGTACTCAGGCTGTAGAATCCCAGGATTAGCCCAACGGAAACTAAGACAAGAGCAAATGCCGTTCTTCTGGGAAACGGCCTTAAAAAAAACACCCCAAACAGCACTGAGACAAGAGTAAAGCTGACTAAGCCTACCCGGGATTGCAGGATCATTATGGCGACAGAGAAGGTCACGATGACCATACTTAAGGCTGTTGTGCGGGCAACTTCTCTACGGATGATTCTGAGTCGAAATCCGGGCAGTACCAAGGCCGTAAGTGCGAGGGCATAGCCAACCACTATAAAGCTCGCCAGCAAATTCACCTGCGCGAAAATACCATAAGGGCGGCCAGAAACCATGGGATAAGGAATACCGTTCATTAGACTGAAATACTGCATACATCCCAAAGCCGTCTGAATAAACGCAGAGATAATGACGCTGTAAAGGATTATATTTTTATGCAGCTTAGTCAGTGAAAGCTGAAGTAGGGAAAAATAGAATACCGTACCAAGCAGAAGACCGGCCCATCGCCACAGGGCAATACCCCGCCACGGCTCCGGTGTTAAAAGTAACCACCCGCCGAACAGGATGACCCCAAGGAAGAGTAATACGATGCTGCCTGTCATTATCAGCCGACGCTGTTGAACAAACATCGCCACGCCAACAATAAATATCACCGCAGACATCACCATCCAGGTAATATTATTTTGAGGAAGGCTAAGTCCCATCCCTCCGGCATTAGGCATATAAAAGTGCATGGCAAAAACCAGCCAGAAAGAAATAAAAAATACGGCCAGGGATGACGGGCCGGGCATACGCATTTTTTTCTCTGATAAAATCATGAAAAGCTCATTGCTAAATTAAAATAATAAATAACTATTGTATTGACAATATGGCTACCCCAGATCCTGAGAAGGTCCCGGGAGCCACGGTGCCGCTGGTCATCAATGTCGATGAAATATTAATACTGGTTCCCGACGTTCCCGGAACGGTGAAGGTGCTTCCGGCAGAGCCGTTGGCATTATTGACTTTCAGCTGTGACCGCAAACTTCCGTCGCTGCGCAGATTGACAACATCCCCTCCGCTGTTAGATCTGGCCGTCACTTTTACCGTCGCCTGCCGGCTACAGGTCACCCGTTTTGCCACCGTTTTAACGTTCCCGCTTACCTCATCGGCGTTCAAAATACCGTGCGGCAAATCTATATTGCCGTCGATGGAACATGAGACGGGGGGTGGGTCGGGAATCACCGGCGGCGGGGGCGTAATAAATCCGTCACCGGTACCGCCGACTCTGGTCAGGGAATAGTCAGAACCAATACCGCTACCGCCAATAACATAAAGATCAAATGTTGCTTTTGGGTTCGCCTCAACAGTAGCGCCAAGATTAAACTTCGTACCGGATTTGGGTAAAGATGCTCGAGCCCATGTATCCACAAGATACTTCATTGTTCTTTTCCCTTTAACATTTACAACATCGCTAGAGAGTAACATCCCCCCAACTTTGCTTGGCCCACCGAATGTAAACTCAACAGTACACCTGTTCCCTGTCAACAAATTCCCGCAATCAATATCATCTTTGCCAAATTCATCCACCGTTGCAGATTTCATAGTCCAATTGTAATTTTTCCCCTTAACATCCCAATCTATAACCATTCCGGCCCTGACATTCTGAGATAATAAAAACAAAAAAATAACAAAACTTATCTTTATCATTGATTTATATAGCCGCATGGTAATTGCCATCTCAAACCTGGATTATTAACAGGGTTTAGTTATAAGAAATTGTAAATAACGCGACCGCGGAAAAATAACCGACCTTGACGGTTTTATTCGCAATCGCCTCTGGCTCACCCTGAACATAGGCTGAGAAGGGCAACACCGTGCTCGCCCCTTCCAGTGGAAGTGTGGGGCTTGCAACATTCAGTTTTAAAGGCTTTCCATCTTTTGTTTCGAACCCAATAGCGATCCCGCTTGCCTGGCTGGAGGGATCGATAGCCAGCAGCCCCGGCAATTTCCCGCTTTCGCTGCCGCTAAAACTTATTTTTACCCCACTCGAAATCTTACTGTCACAGCCAGACAGCTTGATAAAAAACGTTTTACTCTCCGTGCGACTGTTGCTGTAAAAGCTTTTCGCTGTTACCGGATCAAACTCCACCTTTATATCTTTATCTCCCGGATTAATGGTGCAAGCTTCGGCGACCAGGGTGCCATGAAAGTACAGGTTATCAACATCCAGCGCACTGGCCTCTATTGAATTAAATGCGTACACCAGAAAGCCGCACAGCATCTTTATTTTCACTGAGCCCACACTCACCTCTATTTCAGTTATACATTGCCAGTAATGTGGCTGACGCATAAAAGCCGCCTGCTTTCAAGGCGCTGCCGGGCCTTTTGATCAACACAACGTCCAGCTTAGGCAGACTCGTCGGATTGATTTCAATTCTTTGATCCAATTTAATTGGCTTATCGCCAACCAGAAACTTAACGCCTAAGTCAGAATTACTGGTTTCTATTGCTGAACCGTCCCAGGTAAATACCTGTCCAGATATCACTAGCCCCAATCCTCCGCCCGGCCCTGCCGATGTACAGTCAAGCATATAGTTTATATTTTTACGGTAGTTGATACCGTCAACTTTACCCACGCCAATATTCGGACCGAAATCAATATCAATGACCCTGTTGTTATTCACAACGCACTCGGTTCGCTCAACCAAAGCACCACTGAAACTTAGGTTTTCAGCATAAGCACGACCAAATGACACAACTATTAAAAATAAACACAGAAGGTATCGCATATTAACATCTCCTGCCTTTCTCATTATTGAAACTCAATGACCAGAGTTGCACTGGCGAAAAACGGTCCCCCTTTAAGTACACTGCCGCTTCGTTTCACGGGTGTAGCAATAAGAAAAGGCGCGCTCTCAGACGAGAATGCTAAAGACTGACCAATTCGTAATAAGGTTCCATTAGCCCGAAAAGCAATACCTAAATCACTTTTGCTTGTATCCAGTGCATCCGTATTGATGAAAGGGGTGCCATCAATTCTCATTTTCAGCCAGACATTACTTTTTTTACAGTCATAGGAGTATTTAACCCTCTGACTGAAATTCGTTCCATCAATATCCAGTGTCAATAAGTCTGTCCCAAAGTCAACGCTCACCGTCCCCCCGCCATTTACCGTACACGCAGGCGGCGCTAATACGGTACCTGAGATTGAGATTGCTGAATCCGCTTTAGTTGACATCACTGGCACCATAAATAACGCCATAGCGATAAGCAAATTAAATGAAAAGAGCGTGGGATAATCTCTTCGATTAGGTATTGCCATATTATTCATAACTCAGATGTAGATTGATAACTGAATAAAATTTCCCCGGCGTTAATCTTGAAGCTGTTCGCTCAGTCATAACGCTATACGCCAGTTCATTTTGGCCCGGAGACAAATGAATAGCCTCTCCCTGGCTTCCTAATCTGATGTCTCTTCCCGCACCATCTTTCATCCGAAGAGCAATACCGGACACACCCTGCACGCTGATAAGCGTGGCATTGCTCTTATCTGCTTTGGCGAGGAAGCTGACCCTGACCGCCGGCTGATCCGGCGACCACAGTACGCTGCCGGTGCGTTCATCAATCATCGTGGCGGAATCATTCACACAGTCTTTCAGGCGCAGATAAAAGTGCAGGGGCTTCCCCTGCGCGCCTGTTTTTTGCAGACTGCCCGTTCCGGCATTCTCCAGCTGGATATCCTGATGCGAAGAGGGCATATCCAGCCTGCACGCACTTTCTGTTAATGCACCGGAAACATATAAACTGCCGTTGGCCCCGTCCACTGTCCAGTTATCCTGAGCATAGGCCTGAACAACTAAACACAGAACGGCCAGCAATATCACTGGAACTGAGGATATTTTTTCAAAGGCTTTACTAATTTCACGAATACAGGCTAGCGCTCTTCCCTTCATTTTTTTTCCTGGTCATCTATCAGCGCATTATTAAAAACGGCTACTCGCCTTGCTTGTTTTTCTCGGGTATCAGATTGCAACTGTTCGTTTCACAGCTAAACGTTAGCTGTGGACGGCCACCGTAATCGTTTATATAGGTAAGCACCGGTTTTTTCCCCAATGATGCAGCGGAAACATTTAAAGTTGCTGAGCTCATTGGTGGGATCATAAGCGGCTCAAAGTTCTTAGCGCCTGAGAGCCCCTTGCTAACGGCAGCGTCAACAATAGTTAAATAATAAGGCGTTGGGTTCGTCACCTGATAGTTATCGCCGACTCTTTTCATTGTCGTTTTATCCTGCCACGGTGTCGCCATATCTCCCCGGGTTGGAACTATCGCAGCGGGCCGGTAAAATAATTTGATCCGCGTTTGCAGCGCAATTTGCAACGTATTAGGTTTGTCACTTTTTGGCGGAATTTCGCGCAGGTTAAAATAAAACAGCGACTCTTTATCCTGAGGTAATTGCCTTGCCGCCGGCAGTGCCTGTATTTTTATCTGGCTGGGCTTCCCCGGCTCAACTCGCTGCAAGGGGGGCAGCACCACCAACGGCCCCTGCAACTTCTCCCCCGCCTCGTTCTCTAACCATGCCTGTGCAAGGTAGGGTAGCTGTTTATTATGGTTGCTGATATTTAAGCTGACAGAGTTTTGGCTACCGTCAAAAATTATCCGCGTGCGATCAAGGGCAATTGCCGCCTGAGCCTGATGACTGGCTATACTGCCCACGATGACAGCAAAGAAAAGAATGTTATTTGCCATTTTTGGCAACACCATTTTTACAACCTTCATTATATGACCTCTGACTAAATTTTAATTTCACTCGTTTAACGTGGGCCAGGCTCTGTGCAAGGCAATAGCAGGCTACCCGCCAGTTCAGCTTTGGGTAGACTCTTCGGGAAAGTGATTTGACATTGTTCATCACTGCCCCACGTTAACGTCATTGACTCTTCGGCTCTGATGCCGCTCAGATAAATACTTCCACCGTCATTCATGATCCCGGTTTCCTGTCCGGAAGCGTTCGTTGCCGTGGCACCGAACGGCGGTGAACTGCCATCGGCAAATTTGACCACCGCCATGGCTTTCTCTCCAGATATCACCTCAAATCTGCGGTAGCCAATTGCGCCTTCTGTCAACGTGGCCTGCACCACAGACTTGACGGCCTCTGCCTTATCACCCAGTAAATTCAGGTCGATACTTGCACTGTTTCGGTAGTAGTTGTTGACATCGGTGACCACCGCTTTTCCGAATCGGTTAGTCATCGTTGCATCGCCATAACCGCGAACGGGAACGTTCTCTACTCCCGACGTGTCCAGCATCAGACGGGTTCCTCCCGGCATCCCAATCCTGTGCAGGGCTCCGCCTTTTGCGGTTAACGTCCCTCCCCCCTGAAGTGACAGCCCTACTGCGCTGTATCCCCCTTCCTGGAAGCCAACATTGCCACTGACTTCAGCGATATCCCCTGCGTGGCTAGCATATCCGTCGAGGCTGGTTCCCTGCCGCGAGTTGCCGACTGAAACCTGATAGCGATTGAACTGATCGTGAGCCCCTGAATAGCTGACTCTGTTCGTGGTATTGTTTCGATCGACCGATGCGTTGTAGCTAATATTCCCACTATTCCCCCAGGGAACAGACAACGACAGGTACATTCCATCATCTTTAGTGTTCTGATAATTATTACGATAGCCCGTCAGCGATAGGCTCATATTTTTCATATTCATGAAATCAAAGTATCTTGATACGCTCAGGCTATAGCGGTCATTCTTAGGACGGTCCCAATAGGTTTGATGGTTGTAATTTAAATATATCGATAGCGCCAAATCGGTTAACTGCTGATTAAAGGTTATCGTATACATTTCTTTATTACTTCCGACCCGTCCTCCGTAATTCCGCGCATCCAGATATTCGCTCATGCTCATAAAGTTTTTATCGGAGAAGCGATAGCCTGCGAACGTCACCTGGCTACGTAACTCGTCAAAAATTTTCGAATAGCTCACCCGGTATGAGCCGCCGCGTAAGCTTGAATTTTTGTCACCGAAACGCGCGCTGGACTGAGTTGCATCAAAGGACAGCGCCCCGAGTACCATCAGATCCCGGCCTACACCCAGCGTTAACGCCTGGTATTCGTTGCCGCCCAGCGCACCACCATAGAGTGACCAGCCGCTGTTAACTCCCCAGGACATCTCACCGACAGCAAACATCGGCCCATTAACTTTGTGCTGCCAGTCCGTTGGCCTGCCACTGGAGAATTTGTAACGTATCGAGCCAGGACGTG
>Ga0308165_1006029_pt1 | contig 10914 bp, 9 predicted proteins | sample PhyWR2_FD_201032 | JGI IMG/M metagenome (GOLD analysis project Ga0308165, IMG submission 201032) | Phyllosphere microbial communities from UC Gill Tract Community Farm, Albany, California, United States - DLSLW.R2 | ecosystem: Host-associated > Plants > Phyllosphere > Unclassified | place: USA... | reverse complement strand
TTCGCACCAATGCGAAAACGATATTGATAAGATTTAAGCAAGCACTGTGCGATGGTGGCGGAATTGGTAGACGCGCTAGCTTCAGGTGTTAGTGTTCTTACGGACGTGAGGGTTCAAGTCCCTCCCTTCGCACCAACTTGCTTAATTCCTCTCCTTCTATACCCTTCCCAGATTTTCATTGATTATTTTTCTAGCTTAAATTCATAATAATTAACAGCAGTCCACTCGCGAACACGACACACGACGGTAATAATACAAAGTGACGTAACCGTTTGTGATATAGCATAATTGTAGTTGTCAGTAAGCCAGCCACAATCAGTAACCGCCACTGATCAAAGCTTAATTCAAGTAAGGTTAATAGCGCCACAGCCAGTGCGGCAACCATGATACTCCATCCACCTTCAAGCCGTCTTTGTAGCATCATCCCAGACATTCCCAATTACGATAATGATAATCACTATCATATGATAACTTATCTCAGTTGTCAGTGAAAAAGTCTCTGATAAATGCCAGCTATCACTGATATTTAATTATTAAGTAATGACATAATATTTATAAGGTGATAAATTCAGTCGAAAATGGCGTTACTTTAATAAACAACACTAAGAAAGTGCCTATAATAAGTTCGTATTTATTTTAAACCCATTGACGACCAACAGCACGTTATCCTATGACTATAAACCTGCTATGACATCATATATCTGGCATGTCTTACTTAAAAATAAGCATATGCTTTCATTGTGCTTATTTATCCTTCTTAATGGATTAACGGCCGTTGCGGCTCTCTTTTGCCCTTTGTATTCCCAACAGGATATCACTCTGCCTGTCATCCTGGTTATAGCGAGCAGTATTATTTTACTCGCTCTAACCTTATTTTATGCTAGTAGATTGATTAATATAAATATAATTGCATTTTTTTATGGCCTATTCTGGGCATCTCAGCTTTTTATTAAAAATGATTTACCAGCAGAATATCAACATGCAGTGCTCATGATAAGTTTGCTGTCAGTCTTATTGATCGCAACACTTTCATTCATTAATAATATTAATGCCTTTATTCTCTATTGCCTGCCTGTTTACCTGGCCATTTTCTGGTTAGATGACAGCAAAAATGGACTATGGCTGGTATTCATTACCCTGTTACCCGTATTAGGCATTACTTTCCAATACCAAATACAAAAGCGCCATGCTGAATTTAATCAGCGCATGATGAATAAACTTCAAGAAGAGCAGGAAAGGCTCAACGATCTCAGCATGTTAGATCCACTAACGGGTCTTTATAATCGCCGTGGTTTCCAGAATCGTTTCGATAGTATTATGGCGCAGGGGAAAGGTAATCACTTTATTTTGTTGTTAGATATCGACCGCTTTAAATCCTATAACGATCACTATGGTCACAGTATGGGTGACCAGACACTGATTCGAGTCTCTGCGGCTATCCGTGATGCGGTACGTGCCAAGGATCTCGTCGCCCGTTATGGAGGGGAGGAATTTTTAGTGATGCTGACAGATATTCAAGGCACCCATGCTTTGCAAACCGCTGAACGTATTCGTCAGTATGTTTATGACCTTAATATTACCCATCAGTTTAATAATGAAATAGATGAGAATATTACTATTAGTATCGGGATTACGCCGTTACAAGGGAATGATCTTGAGCAAGCACTATTGCTAGCAGATCAGGCGCTATATAAAGCTAAAAATCATGGAAGAAATAAAATATTACCCACCGAGCTGTTTGATCTACAATAATCGTAATTAATTATTCTTTATTATTGTGACTCGATAAGTTTCACTCAATTTTTAGTGGGGTAGTCTGAAGTATGACAGACCCAGATTACAGTTAAGTGAAGTGAACTGTTCTTTTTTTAAGCATAAGTTAACGTTTTAACTCGACTTCCCCTTCCGCACAATAATTTATTTTCTGATTACTCAAAAAACTGCATAAATATTGATCTCGTATACTTAGGTCTGGCCCCCCGTATATGCTAATAATAAGGCAAATAAAAAACCATCGTTCATATCTCTTAGGGTTCGTTATGCAAACTGAAACATCTCATCACCATGAGATAACCCGTTTATGCATCCAGTGTGCGATTTTTTTACTTCAGCATGGTGCCGAAAGCGCATTGGTTGAAGAGCTTTCTACCCGGCTGGGTAAAGCATTAGGTATGGACAGTATCGAGCTCTCTATCTCCGCAAACGCTATCGTACTGAGTGCGATAAAAGACAACCATTGCATAACAACCACACGTAAAAATAACGATCATGGAATTAATATGCATATGGTGACAGAAGTTCAGCATATTGTGATTATGACTGAACATAAACTGCTTGATCATAAAGATGTGTCAAAACGGTTTTCACATCTGAAACCGCTACGATACCCACGCTGGTTAATGGTTCTCATCGTCGGATTATCCTGCGCTAGTTTTTGTAAATTAAACCAGGGAGGATGGGACGGTGCTTTAGTGACATTTATTGCCAGTTCGGTCGCAATGTATATCCGCCTGCTACTCACTCAACGACACCTTCACCCACAAATTACTTTTGCCATTACCGCTTTCATTGCCACCAGCGTTTCTGGCTTATTAATTGGCAAAGGGATATTTACTCATACCTCAACCATTGCCATCGCATCCAGCGTATTGCTGCTGGTTCCCGGCTTCCCCCTGATCAATGCTGTCGCAGATATGTTTAAAGGCCACGTAAATACTGGCCTGGCGCGTTGGACAATGGCGAGTTTACTGACGCTGGCGACCTGTATCGGGATTGTGACTGCACTTTCTTTATGGGGGCTAAACGGATGGTAATAATAGAATTTGTTCTTGCGCTCATCCAGGATATGTTGCTGGCAGCAATACCTGCTTTAGGTTTTGCCATGGTGTTTAATGTCCCTGTCCGTGCTCTCCCCTATTGTGCTTTGCTAGGAGCAATTGGCCATGGTTCACGCATGATAATGCTATCTCTGGGGCTGAGTATTGAATCAGGAACCTTTTTATCCGCTATCCTGATTGGGATCATTGGTATCCAATGGTCACGCTGGTATCTCGCTCATCCCAAAATATTTACCGTCGCGGCAGTCATTCCCATGTTTCCGGGTATTTATGCTTATACCTCTATGATTTCTATTGTTAAACTGAGTCAGTCTGGCTATAGCGAACCCTTATTTATCCAGGCGGTGATGAATTTTCTTAAAGCCTCCTATATTGTCGGCGCGTTATCTATAGGCCTGTCACTTCCCGCATTATGGCTATACCGTAAAAAACCGCGCGTATAAATTGTCACCACCGATTAGAAAAAGAGTGCTGTGTTAACTGTTCAATACAGCATTCCTGCTTAAAAAATTTGCTATTTAATTCGCGACTATTTACAGTCAGAGCAATGAAAACGACTTTATCCACGACAGATACATTGCAATTAGACAATCAGCTTTGTTTCGCCGTTTATTCCACTAATTTAGCCATCAATAAGCATTATCGTCAGTGGCTTGCTCCATTAAAACTAACCTATCCGCAATATTTGGTAATGCTAGTTCTGTGGCAACAAGATGATGTCACGCTATCGCAAATTGGTGAGCAACTGTTTCTGGACTCGGCGACATTAACCCCGCTGTTAAAGCGACTAGAGAAAGCAGGATGGGTGTTACGTCATCGTTCTCGTAATGATGAGCGTCACGTAGTTATCACCTTGACTCCTGAAGGCTTGGTTCTGAAAGAAAAAGCAAAAAATATTCCCGAATTACTCCAGCAAGCACTCACTTGCCGCGTCGATGATATTTTCGTTCTCAAGGCACAACTTGAGCAGCTACGTCAGCAATTGAATAGCAATATTTAAAAAAAAAGCATATAAATAGCGCGCTATAATATAGTGCAGTATTAAAAATCATCCGTTCAACACCGCAGTAAAATAAGTCATCTTCTGTTGAATACTCAGGGCAGTTTCATCCGCATAATAGCCAACCCTAAAGTGAAAAAATGCTTCATCAAAAAAACAGTGACATCAGGCTATAATGAAATCAGGAATTTGCTATTACAGCAAAAAATAGGGATAGAAAAGATGAAAAACGCATACTGGATCACTTGCAGCACTGCACTAGCAATTACATTAATATCAACGAAGTGCATTGCTATCAGCTGGCAGGATCGGTTAGCGAATTCATCCGAAGAACAAATTGATCACAATCTCGTAGCGGGAACACAAAGTGGTGGGCTCTCTCTTTCATCCCTCAGTACCCTGCTTGAGGGTGGAAATACTGCACTCAGCGCCAATACCATGGCGAATGCTGCAGGCGTCATAGAATACTGTGTCAAAAACAAACTTTCCTCGATGGACAATGCTGAAAAAATACGGCATCTGTTAGTCCATAGATTACGTCTCACTCAGTCTCGTAATAGTACGGCGACAAAAGACTATACCCAAGGCCTGTCGGGGCTGCTCAATACCCGTAATGGTCAGCAACTGGATATGAATGACTTAAGCCATTCGGAACTGGCTGCACAAGTAAAAACTAAAGCCTGCGACCTGGTACTCAAGCAGGGTATGAATTATTTAGCGCATTAATTCCTGAGCCAGTTTGCAGTCCATATCGAGTAATTCTTCTGCGCTTCCTAAGGTAAGTGCCGTTAACTGTATTCGAGTTGCCAGTAATATAGCCTCATCATCATCTGTCACTAAACGTACTAAACCGTAGTTTTCCATACTGTCCCCCTCAGCTTGCAGATACTGTGCCAGCGCGATAAAAGGATCGGTTGTCGCAGGAACTTTGATAGCAAGATAGCGATGACCCACGAGTGGTCTTTCAAGCTGCTGCCATTGCTGACCGATATCCGTTTTAAGCTGCGAAATAGTCTGATAAACATCCGGTTTCAAGCAAGCAAGGTGCAGATGAAGCTGATTCTGAGTTCGTCCATAACGAGAATTGACGGCCAGAGCCAGATAGCGATCAGGTACTGGAAACGTCGCTTTTTGCTGTAAGAAATAACGTGTATCCCACCCGTGCTGAAAATAGTTTTCTACTTCGCTATTCAGTAGTTCCGGGCTTTCAATACCGGTTATCTTATCGGTCGGGATCAAGAGCGTATGCAACGGGCCATTAGCATCATTAAATACCGTGTAGCGCTGGGCCATATTGACCAGCAGGCAAGGTTCCGGAGAACCAGAGAGCTGCTGCTCAGGAACACAACGCTGGCTCACTATTTGCCATAACTGCTGGCTATTATAATGTAGCCATGCCAGATAAATTGCAGGCAGCAGAAGCAGAATGACGCTAATGGCCACCAGCGCGAATAGCGTTTTTTTCAGTCGTGAGCGTGAGGCGTGTTGAGAAAGGGAGGTTTTACTCTGGGTCATGATTATCTGACGCGTCCGAGCCTGTCGAGTTGAGTCGCAACGAACTCAATATCAGTTCGTTGCTGATTTGATATCACAATGCGGGTTTAGCTGTGGCTTTGGATTTTTTTGATGATATTTGTGGTCGAACAGCCATCTTCAAAGTTCAGTACCATCACTTCACCACCATTCGCCCAGACTTCCTGACTTCCGGCAATCTGATCGGGTTTATAATCGCCCCCTTTCACCAAACGGTCAGGTAGAATTTCGCCGATTAAACGCTGGGGTGTGTCTTCCTCAAACAGCACCACCCAATCGACGGCCTCCAGTGCCGCCAGCACCACCATGCGCTGATCTTGTGGATTCACCGGACGCGTCTCACCTTTCAGGCGTCGGGTAGACGCATCGCTATTAACCGCGACGATCAGTCGGTCACCGAGTTTACGCGCATTGGCCAGATAAGAGACGTGACCGGCATGAAGAATATCAAATACCCCATTGGTCATAACAACCCGCTCACCCCGTTTACGGGCAGCTTCTACAGCAATTTTCAGCTCAGCTTCACTCATCACCCCAAATCCAGTGTCTGAACGTCCACGTACTGCATTTTCCAGCTCAATTGGGGATACTGTCGAGGTGCCCAGTTTACCGACTACCACTCCGGCGGCGGCATTAGCAAAATAGCAGGCTTCTTCCAGCGAATGACCCGAAGCCAGCGTTGCTGCCAGAACACCAATTACCGTATCACCCGCTCCGGTAACATCGTAAACTTCTTGAGCCTGAGTGGGTAAATGGAAAGGTTCGCTACCCGGGCGCAGCAAGGTCATACCTTGCTCTGAACGGGTTATCAGTAAAGCAGACAATGAAAACTCATCGATAAGCGCCATACCACGCTTCACTAATTCATCTTCATTATGACATTTACCCACGACGGCTTCGAATTCTGTCAGGTTTGGGGTCAGTAACGTGGCCCCGCGATAGCGCTCAAAGTCAGTCCCTTTCGGGTCGATAAGTACCGGAACATTAGCTTCACGCGCCAGACGGATCATCTGTTGCACACTTTCCAGTGCACCTTTGGCATAATCAGACAGAACCAGAGCCCCAATATGTGGCAGCGCCTGACGAATGCGCTCATGCAATGGTTCAGGATCAATACCCGCGAATCCTTCTTCAAAATCCAGACGAATAAGCTGCTGATTACGAGAAAGCACCCGCAATTTAGTAATAGTCGGATGTGTGGGTACAGCAACAAAATCACACTTTACATTAACCCCTGCCAGAGTCTGGCTCAGTGCACGAGCGGCGTCGTCAATACCGGTGAGCCCGACTAAACGAGAAGTTGCACCTAGCGAAGCAATATTCATTGCCACGTTTGCCGCCCCGCCAGGGCGCTCTTCAATAGTATCAACTTTGACAACCGGTACTGGGGCTTCCGGCGAAATGCGGCTGGTTGGACCGTACCAATAGCGATCCAGCATCACATCACCAACCACCATGACACCAGCACGACTGTATTCCGGCAGTGTTACTTTCATTCCTGACTCTCCAGCGAGGGATAAAATTCTGCCTGAGATAATAACATACGAGAGTGACAGCAATCCTTATTTTGTCTTTGGCGGTAAATAGCCCTGTTTACCACGAAGAAGGAAAAATATTATTTTCCTTCTTCGTCTGATTAGCTGCCTATGCGTGTCCCAGCCAATTCTGCCAGCTACGATTTACCTGCTCGCGTTCCTTAACAAATACGTTCAATGCCACATTACCCGGCAGCGTCTGCAGAGCCAGATGATGTAGTTCATCGCGTAAGGTCACATACGCATGAGTGAGCGCCCGGGACTCTTCATCACTGATGATATTATGCTGTGACATTAGCGCCAGAATACGCACATTATCAGGCCAGCGAGTCAAATCAGGACTGGTTGCCGCATAGCATAAAACCAGATACTGGGTAATAAACTCAATATCCGTAATACCGCCCTCATCCGCTTTGATATCAAAACGCTCACGTTTCTTATTACCTAGGTGCGCGCGCATTTTTTCACGCATCTCTCGTACCTCAGTTTGTAATACCGCACCATCCCTGGGCCGACATAGAACTTCATGACGAATAGCGGCAAACTGTTGGTTTAATACCGGGTCACCATAGACAACCCTGGCTCGGACGAGCGCTTGATGCTCCCACGTCCAGGCTTCATTTTTCTGATAATCCGCAAACGCTTCCACCGTAGTAACCAACATACCCGCAGCTCCAGATGGGCGTAAGCGGGCATCGACCTCATACAAAATACCCGATGCAGTGCGGGTGCTGAATAAGTGCAAAATACGCTGTGCCAGGCGCAGATAGAACTGACGACCATCAATTTCACGCTCACCATCAGTAGTATCACTCGCTGGGCAGCTATGTAAAAAGACCAGGTCGAGGTCAGAACTGTAGCCCAGTTCCAGACCGCCCAGTTTGCCATAGCCAACTACCGCAAATCCGCGACTATTTTGTCCCTGTAAATGACGCGGCTGGCCATAACGTGCCACCATCTGAGTCCAGGCTTGCTGCACCACGGCATCAATAATCGCTTCCGCCAGCCAGGTTAAATGATCGCTGACTTTCATCACCGGCAACGTTCCCGTAATATCAGCTGCTGCGACACGCAATAACTGCACCTGTTTAAACTGCCGCAATGCTTCCAGTTGCTGTTCTTCGTCATCGTGAACCCGCAGTAAGTACTGGCGTAATTCATCCCGATAGGCGTCAGTCGCTGTCGGCTGATACAGGGTGTTAGGGTCTAGTAGCTCATCCAGTAATAACGGATACTTTGCGAGTTGTTCAGCAATCATCGGTGAAGCAATGCAGAGCATCACCAACTGTTTGAGCGCGCTGGGATATTCAGCCAATAGTTCCAGATAGGTGGTACGGGTGACAATACTCAGTAACAGTGGGATCATACGAGAAAGCGCCAACGGTGCGTTCTCATGCTGGCATGATTCACGTAATAAGCTTGGCATCAGTTGATCCAGCACTAACCTACCTCGGGAACCAATCGTACGCTTATTAGTATCCTCACGAAAATCAGAGATATATCTAATAACCTGACTCCGAACCTCGGCAGTTAAATGGTTAAGCACAGGCGTCGTTTCGTCACTGTCCAGTGCATCCAGCCACAGCTCGCGCCAGGCTTCAGATAAACTATCTTCTCCGGCCTCGGGTTCATCATCCCCAATCAACTCATTAAATACCTGGCGGACATTGTGCATATGTCTCTGTAGCGTTTGCTCCAGTTCATGCCAGTCTGCCATTTGCATCCCCCAGGCCAGACGGGCACGATTTAGCTCATCACTCGGTAACGTCTGAGTCTGCTCATCGTTAATGCTCTGTAGCAAGTTTTCCAGCCGACGGAAGTAAAGATAAGCGGCACGTAATCTGGCAGCGTCATCAGCGGGTAACAGATTGAGTTGTTCAATTGCCTCGAGGGTGGGTAGAAGTGCCCGAGACTGCAACAAGGGTTCACGCCCGCCGCGGATCAGTTGGAAGACTTGAACAATAAACTCCGTTTCACGAATCCCCCCCGCTCCGAGCTTAATATTGTCAGTCAGCCCGCGCCGCCGAACTTCACGCGCGATCATCCCTTTCATATTACGCAAAGACTGAATCACGCTGAAATCGATATAGCGTCGAAAGACAAAAGGACGCAACATTTTGCGTAACTCATGACTCCAGATATCATCGTTATCGCCCATCACGCGTGCTTTAACCATCGCGTAGCGTTCCCAGTCGCGCCCCTGTTCCTGGTAGTAATCCTCCAGTGCGGCAAAACTCAGCACTAAAGGACCGCTGTCGCCAAACGGTCGCAAACGCATATCCACACGATAAACAAAACCATCTGCGGTAGGCTGGTCGAGCACTTTAATCAGTCGCTGACCAAGACGCGTAAAGAATTGCGCATTATCCAGTTCACGACGACCACCAATGGTTGAACCATTTTCTGGCCAGGCAAAGATAAGATCGATATCAGAAGAGAAGTTAAGTTCACCGCCCCCCAGTTTCCCCATACCTAAAATCAACAACGGTTGTGCGATACCCTGCGCATTCACCGGTGTACCCCATTCGCGACAACAAGCACCATACAGCCAGTCACGAGCGGCAATAATTAAGGTTTCAGCCAGCACACTCAGTTGCTGGAGAGTCTCGAGAGTATCGACGTACTCCAGCGCCTGGGACCAGGCAATGCGTACCATGACTCGACGACGGAACTGACGCAAAACACGCATCAGAGTCACTTCATCCTGCACCTCTTGTAGCTCAGTCTGTAGCCAGCTAGCATACTGTTGCCACTCTTCTGCCTGAGGTGCCGTCTGCTGTAAATCATCAAGCCAGGTAGGATATGCCGCCATACTGTCGCTAACAAAATCACTGACAGAGAGTACTGCTCGTGCCTCATCGGTGAGTTTTCGGGCATCAATATCTTCAGGCAGATGTGATAACACAACCTGCAGGTGGTGCTGTAACAACGGAGTAAGCGGCATCATGCTGGAGTTCCTTGCCTGTCAGTTATTTTCCGCTATGCAACCAAAAGGGCAGTTGCGAAATAGCTTCGTTACGATAATGTTCAATCTCAACCACTTGGCGCGTCACGATAGCGTTATATAGCCCTTGCCAGTTTTCCAGCCACGGCAATGCTTGCTGGGCCGGATAGATCCCAGCCAGCAGACGTGCAGCGTCTAATTCACGCACCAGACGCGTTAACTTATCGGCATAAGCATCGCCTAGTGGACGCTGAAAAATTTCTTTTAATTCAGCTGCATGGCGTGAAAGATTGACATCAGCAAAGCGTTTTAAAGAACTGTCGAGCTTGGTACGCCCTTTCTCATCAACAAAATCGCGCCACTGGGACTCGAACAACCAACGTGTTAACGTCAGTTTGGTCACACTTGCCTGAGCGCTGAACAGGACAGAGTCACCCTTGTCATGTTCTGCAAGGCTTGTTTCAAAAGTGAGGAGCAAGTCGCGTAACTGCGAGCTTGCCTTACGTGGAATAATGCCGCCTAACAGCGCCAGAACATGACGAATATTGCCGGCCGCCAGCATGATATGCTGCTTTGCTGCTCGGTTACCGCGTAACCAGAGTTCTTCATGATAGAGCCAGCTTTCCAGAGCCTGGGCCAGCGAAGCTTCAAGACCTTGTTCAATGGTTGTTTTGGGGGCCAGAGATAACAGGCCGAGCGGCTTAATTTCACGCTCTGCTGCACCTTGTGCAAGATGGTAGCCACGTGCCGCCTTACTCAAACTCCCCATCCGTAAACCAGGCTCATTCACTAATTGCTCAGCCAGGATAAGCAATGCACTCGCTTCACCTTCCAGCAGCTCCAGCTCTAACTCGCAAATAGGCTCCTGTAAGGAACCGGCAACGACTTCGCCCTGATCAAGAGCCAGTTCAATGCGACTGCTTCCCTGCTGAACAATCCATGTTTCGCGATTGAAGTTAGTGCTAAATAATGGACTCAACTGCTGTTGAAGCTCAGCGACATCGATCCCTTGTGGCCAAATCTCTGCCGGTAGTAGCGCCAGATCAAGCGTTGGCTCGCTCAACG
>Ga0308165_1006026_pt1 | contig 10917 bp, 8 predicted proteins | sample PhyWR2_FD_201032 | JGI IMG/M metagenome (GOLD analysis project Ga0308165, IMG submission 201032) | Phyllosphere microbial communities from UC Gill Tract Community Farm, Albany, California, United States - DLSLW.R2 | ecosystem: Host-associated > Plants > Phyllosphere > Unclassified | place: USA... | reverse complement strand
GGGCCTGGCCCGACTTGCGGCACTGCGTGCCACCAGGGAAAACCTCGCGCTCATGCAGCGCATGCTGGAACGCATCAATAAGGTCAGCCCGGATGACCGCGATCTTAACGAACTCTGGGACAGCGCCTTTCACCGCGCCATCGCTGAGGCCGCCGGAAATCGCCTGATGCTCGGCCTGTTCGACGCCATTGATGCCGTTCGCCGCGATCCAGGCTGGCAGCATTTACGCGAACTTGCCCGAACGCCGGAGCGCGTTGACAGCTACAACGACCATCACGACAAAATCATGATGGCGATAATCAATCGCCAACCCAATGAAGCCGCCGCCGCCATGCGCGAGCACCTGCTCAGCCTGCAAACAGCCCTGATTCAGGCCATCAACCTTGAGGATGATTCCCTGTTATGACGACGATCCCTTTTAAGGAGGCCGCGCCCGTCCTTCGCCTGCACAATCTCAACGTGAAATTTGCCGGCTCGCCGGTCAGCGTGCTCGACGGTATCACTCTGACCGTCAAATCGGGTGAAACCCTGGCGCTGGTGGGCGAATCCGGATGCGGCAAAAGCATCACCTCTCTCGCGCTAATGGGGCTGTTACCGGCCAGCGCGCAAATTGTCAGCGGCGACATGCAGTTCCGCCGCCACGATCTGCGCAAGCTGTCACCCCGCGAATACGCCGATTTGCGTGGGAATGAACTGGCGATGATTTTCCAGGAACCGATGACCTCGCTGAATCCTGCCTTCACCCTGGGCGATCAGCTTAGCGAAGCGGTCATCCGCCATCAGAAAATGTCCCCTTCAGACGCCATGGCAGTGGCTCTGCAAATTCTCGAAAAAGTGCAAATCCCTGCGCCAGAAATGCGTCTGAAATCGTATCCGCATCAGCTTTCGGGTGGGATGCGCCAGCGCGTCATGATTGCGATGGCGCTTATCAATCATCCGCGTCTGCTGATCGCCGACGAACCGACGACTGCGCTGGATGTAACCATTCAGGCGCAAATCCTGAGCCTGCTGAATACCCTGAAAGCGGAAACCGGCACCGCGGTATTAATGATCACCCACGATCTGGGTGTTGTCGCAGAAGTCGCGCAGCAGGTGGCGGTGATGTATGCCGGACAGGTCGTCGAGCAGGGGAGCGTCGAAGCGATATTTGCCGATCCACAGCATCCTTACACCATTGGTTTGATGGGTTCCATTCCCTCGCTCGGTGCGCGCAAAGGCCAGCTTTCCACCATTCCAGGTGCCGTACCGCTGCCTGAATTTATGCCGAAAGGCTGTCGTTTCGCCACTCGCTGCCCGTTCGCGCAAACCCGCTGTCACGATGAAAAACCTGTGCTGAACACCCTGGGCGCGGGGCATCAGGTTGCCTGTTTCCGCGTCCCCCTTGAGCAACATATCGCGCTGGGAGAAATCGCATGACCGTACCCATTCTTGAAGCTCGCGATCTGAGCAAACTGTTCCCTGGTCCTAAAAAACTCTTCGCACCAGCGAAATTTGTGACGGCGGTCGACAGGGTCTCGCTCTCAGTCATGCCTGGCGAAACGCTGGCGATTGTCGGCGAATCCGGCTCCGGAAAATCCACCCTTGGACGCTTGCTACTGCGTTTACTCGCAGCGAGCGAAGGACGCGTTTTTTATCAGGGCGAAGAGATAACCCAGGCTTCAGGTTCGCGCCTGAACCAGCTGCGCCGTGAGCTGCAAATTATCTTTCAGGATCCGTTTGCCTCGCTCAATCCGCGTATGACGGTGGAGCAAATCGTGGGTGAACCGCTGTGGCTGCATCAGAACATGAAAAAAGCCGATCGCCAGTATCGCGTGGCGGAACTGCTGAAAACGGTTGGATTGCCCGCCGCCTGGGCCGGACGTTATCCGCACGAATTTTCCGGTGGTCAACGCCAGCGCATCGGTATTGCGCGTGCGCTCGCGTCGGGGCCAAAGCTGTTGCTCGGTGATGAGCCTGTGTCGGCGCTGGATGTTTCTGTGCAGGCGCAGGTCGTGAATCTACTGGAAAGCCTGAAGCATCAGTTGGGCCTGACGATGGTGATTGTGGCGCACGGTCTGGCGGTGATCCGCCATATGAGCGACCGCGTGGCGGTGATGTATCTCGGGCAAATCGTTGAGCTGGCAACCGTTGATGAAATTTTTGACGCACCGCTACACCCTTACACCCAGGCGCTGATTGCTTCCGCGCCGCAAATGCAGCCGGGTGCGCAACGCGATACGCCGTTATTACAAGGTGATTTGCCAAACCCGGCAAACCCGCCAACCGGGTGCCGGTTCCACACTCGCTGTCCTTACGTCACGGATGAATGCCGCCAGGTAGAACCTATCGATCAGGTTCTGGAAGGTGGACGTCAGGTCGCCTGTCATCGCTGGCAGGAGATCAACCGCGATCGCAGTGTTATTCAGATAGCACCGCCATCCGCAGCCTTTTTGCGCCGCCGCGCGCTGTTCGAACATGCGGCAACTCACTCGTCTCTTCCAGCAAGGAACTCATGATAATGACAATGCGTAATTCTCTTTTGACCGTACTGGGAAGTGTAATGTTGCTTGGTGCGGCCGTTCCCGCGCACTCAGAAAGCGTCCTACGAATCGGCCTCGGCGCTGACCCGGATATGCTCGATCCGCATCTGGCGCGGACCTACTATGGCCGCTTCGTGTTTGCCTCTCTGTGCGACAGGCTGGTGGACGTAGATGAAAACCTGAAAGTCGTGCCGGGCCTGGCAAAAGACTGGTCATGGAGCGATGACAACAAAACCCTGACCATGAATCTGCGCGAAGGCGTAACCTTCCACGATGGCGAAAAGTTTGATGCGAAAGCCGCGAAATACAACCTTGACCGCGCCTTAACGCTGAAAGGCTCGCTGCGTAAAAGCGAAATTTCGTCTATCGAATCCGTGGAAGTGAAAAGCCCAACCCAAATTGCGATTCACCTGAAAACGCCTGACGCCGCGCTGCTGATGCAGTTAACCGACCGCGCAGGGGCGATGATGGCGCCAGAAGCGGCGGCGAAGCCCGATTTTGCTGCGCATCCGGTCTGTTCCGGGCCCTACAAATTCGACAGCCGCGTGTCGCAGGATCGCATCGTTCTGAGTCGTTTCGACAATTACTGGAACAAAGGCGCGTATCACTTCGACAAAATCATCTATCTGCCAATCCCGGATGCCTCTGTGCGTCTGGCGAACCTGCGTGCGGGCGATCTGGATCTGACCGAAGGCGTGGCGGCAAGCGACGTTAAAACGGTAGAAGCGGACAGCAAGCTGGCGCTGGCGAAAGTCACCGGGCTGGGATATCAGGGCATCACGTTCAACATTAATAACGGCAAAGTCCCGGCGAACGATCCGTTCAAAGACGCCCGCGTGCGTGAAGCGTTCTCGCTGGCGATTGACCGCGATGCGCTGAATCAGGTGGTGTTTGAAGGGCTATACACTCCGGCAAACCAGGCGTTCTCACCGGTTAGCCCGTACCACGTTAAAATGCCGGTTCCGCCGCGCGACGTTGAAAAATCAAAAGCATTGCTGAAAGCGGCAGGCATCAACGCCCCGCTGAACGTCAATCTGCTGGTGCCGAACAACCCAACCTCGCAGCAGGTGGGACAGGTCTTACAGGCGATGGTGGCGGAAGCGGGCTTTAACCTGAACCTGCAAATGACCGAATTCGCCACGCTGCTGGATCGCCAGCAAAGCGGCGATTACCAGCTGAGCTTCTCCGGCTGGTCTGGTCGCCCGGATCCGGACGGCAGCATTTACGGCTTCATTAACAGCAAAGGCAATCTCAACGACGGTCGTTATAGCAACGCGCAGGTGGATGAATGGCTGACCCAGGCCCGTCTGAGCACCGATCCGGCGGCGCGCCAGCCGTTGTACGACAAGGTGGTTAAGCAACTGCAAACGGATATGCCGATCGCTTATCTCTATTTTGAGCCGCGTATTTTCGGCCTGAATAAAAGCGTGCAGGGCTTCAAGCCGTATCCGGACGGCATCGTGCGTCTGGCGGGCTTACAGCTTGCGAAGTAATTAAGGGCGTGAGGAGAAACCATGCTGGAACTGATTTGTAAACGCCTGCTGCTGGCGATCCCAACGTTACTGCTGGTCAGCATGATGGTTTTCGGGCTGCAAAAATTGCTGCCCGGCGATCCGCTTATCGCCATGGCAGGGGAAGAACGCGACCCGGTGGTCATCGCTCAACTGCGCGCGGAACTGAACCTGGATGCGCCGCTGCCGGTGCAGTATTTCGACTGGCTGACGCGCGCGTTACAGGGCGATCTTGGTGTCTCCTTACGCACCCATGAACCGGTGACGCAGCTGATCGCCAGCAAATTGCCGGTCACGATGGAGCTGTCATTGCTGGCGATGATCATCGCGCTGGTGTTTGGCATCGGCATGGGGATCCTCGCCGCGGTCAACAAAAATACCTGGGTCGATCACGGGGCAAACTTTGTGGCGATCTCCGGGATCTCGATACCGCACTTTTGGCTGGGGATCTTGTTGATCCTGGTGTTCTCGGTCAATTTGCAGTGGCTCCCCGCCTCAGGCTATGTGCCGTTTAGCGAGGATCCGCTGCAAAATCTGCGCACGCTGTTACTGCCTGCATCCGTGCTTGGAACGGGGCTGGCGGCAACGCTGATGCGACACACACGCGCATCAATGATTGCGGTGCTAAAAGCGGATTACATTCGCACGGCGCGAGCCAAAGGATTGCTGCCAAAAGCGGTGATCCTCAAGCACGCCTTTCGTAACGCGCTGGTGCCGGTTATCACGCTCACCACACTGCTGTTCGGCGAATTGCTGGGCGGTGCGGTGTTGACCGAACAGGTCTTCACGATCCCCGGTTTCGGCAAAATGATTGTCGATTCCGTGTTCAACCGTGATTACGCGGTGGTGCAGGGTGTGGTGCTGATCGTCGCAATAGGTTTCCTGCTGCTGAACCTGCTGGCTGACGTGCTTTACGTTCTCATCAACCCGAAAATGCGAGGCTAACCATGGCGGAAATGACCACTCAAACCGTTGCGCCCGTGCTGCCACGCGCGCAAAACCGGGTGCTGAAGAAATTCCTCGCCAATAAAAGTGCGGTGATTGGCGCCGTCGTGGTCGGCATCTTTGTGCTGATTGCGCTGCTGGCGCCGTGGCTCGCCCCGTTCGATCCGGTCAAAGCCAACTTTCTGGCGGTGCGCAAACCGCCATCTGAACTGTTCTGGTTTGGCACCGACGAACTGGGGCGCGACATTCTCTCGCGCATTGTCTGGGGCGCACGCACGTCGCTGATGGCGGGCTGTATGTCGGTGGTGATCGCGGTGGTGATCGGTGTGCCGCTGGGGCTGGTGGCCGGATATTTCCAGGGCATCTGGGACGGCGTCATTTCGCGCTTTATCGAAGCGCTGCTGGCCTGTCCGTTCCTGATCATGGCGATCGCGCTGGGGGCATTTTTAGGTCCAAGCCTGACCAACGCGATGATCGCTATCGGTTTATCAGCGATGCCTATCTTTGCGCGACTGACGCGCGGTCAGGTGATCGCCATTCGCAACGAAGAGTACATCGACGGGGCGCGCGCAATTGGTCTGCCGGATCGCTGGATTATCATCAAATACGTGCTGCCCAACGTGATGTCGCCGATTCTGGTGCAGGCCACGCTGGCGATTGCTTCCGCAATTATCGCTGAAGCCAGCCTCTCGTTCCTCGGCCTGGGTCAACAGCCGCCAAACCCGTCGTGGGGCTCGATGCTTAACACGGCAAAAGGTTTTCTTGAACAGTCCCCTTGGATGTCCATTTTTCCTGGCATCGCTATTTTCCTCGCGGTGCAGGGCTTTAATTTACTCGGCGACGGGCTGCGCGATGCGCTCGATCCGCGCCACGACTAAGGAGTCATGATGACCAAAGCGCTTGATTTTACGACCGGTTACGCGTCACGACGCCCTCCGATGATGGGCCACAATGCGGTCGCCACCTCTCAGCCGCTGGCGGCGCAGGCCGGGATGCGCATGCTGCAGCTCGGCGGCAACGCCGTTGATGCCGCGATTGCAACCGCCATGGCTCTGACCGTCGTCGAGCCGACCGGCAACGGAATTGGCAGCGATGCGTTTGCCATCGTCTGGGACGGTAAAAAACTGCACGGTTTGAACGCCTCAGGCCGTTCGCCTGCCAGCTGGCATGCAGATCTGTTTGCTGGCAAAACCGCCGTGCCAGAGCTTGGCTGGGATGCGGTTACCGTACCCGGTGCGGTGTCTGGTTGGGTGGCATTAGCGGAGCGTTTCGGCACGCTGCCGCTGACGACGCTGGCGCAACCGGCCATTGAATACGCGCGCAACGGTTTCCCGGTTTCACCGCTGATTGGTCATCTGTGGCAGCGCGGCTATCAAAAATTGAAAGATCAGCCGGGCTTTAGCGCCTGTTTCGCCCCCGAAGGCCGCGCCCCGCGCGTCGGCGAAATCTTCCGTAATCCGGCGCAGGCCAATTCGCTGGAACTGATTGCCAAAACCAACGGCGAAGCGTTCTATCGCGGCGAACTGGCGCAGAAAATTGCCGCCTTTGCCAAAGAGCACGGCGCGCATTTGACGGCTGAGGATCTGGCGAATCATCGCGTTGATTGGGTTGAGTTGCTGTCGCGTGATTTCGCGGGCGGCTCGGTGCAGGAGTTGCCGCCGAACGGTCAGGGGATCGCCACGCTGATTGCCCTCGGGATTCTGGAGCAGTGCGGTATTGAGCGCCATCACCCGGATTCCGTGCAGTCGCTGCATTTGTCTATCGAAGCGATGAAGCTGGCGCTGGCCGATCTGGATCGCTACGTGGCTGATGAAGAACACATGGAATTCGCGGCGAAAGCGTTGTTGACCGATGAGTATCTGGCATCGCGCGCGGCGTTGATCGACCACGATAACGCGTCAGATTTCACCTACGGCGCGCCGACGCAAAGCGGGACGGTTTATCTTTCTGCGGCGGATGCCAGCGGGATGATGATCTCCTTTATTCAGTCGAACTTTATGGGCTTTGGCTCCGGCGTGGTTGTCCCGGATACCGGCATCAGCCTGCAAAATCGCGGCTGCGGATTTGTGCTCGACCCCAAACACCCGAATGCGCTCGCGGGCGGCAAGCGTCCGTTCCACACCATCATTCCAGGCTTTGCGATGGATGGAAACGGTCAGCCGCTGATGTCATTTGGCGTGATGGGCGGCCCGATGCAGGCGCAAGGGCATATGCAAATGGCGCTGCGCATCATGCTGCACGGACAAAACCCGCAGGCAGCGATCGACGCGCCGCGCTGGCGCGTGGTGCAGGGCAGGGAAGTGATCGTTGAGTCGACGTTTGATCGCAATACGATTGCGGCGCTGCGCGAGCGCGGGCATCAGATTGTGGTGGAAGATCCGTTGCAGGAATACAACTTCGGCGGAGCGCAGGTCATTTACCGTCTGCCGGAAGGGCATTACGTTGCCGCAACTGAAAGCCGCAAAGACGGACAGGCGTTAGTGAGCTAACGATTGAGACGCCCTCTCCCTGTGCGGAGAGGGCTGTTACGCAGGGAAATATTCACCCGATACTAAATGGGTCCGCATCCTGCCATGCCGGAAACTTCTCCCGGTACTCTTTCAGCGCGGTCAGCGACAGCTCGGCGTCAATGCGCGTCGCCTGATGTGCCTCCGCCGTCGCCAGAATTTCACCCTGAGGATTCACCACCCGGCTGTCACCGCGGTAGTGGTGTCCATTACCGTCCGTGCCGACGCGATTGCAGCCGACCACATACGCCTGGTTTTCAATTGCGCGCGCCACCAGCAGCGCCTGCCAGTGCAGCGAACGCGGGGCTGGCCAGTTGGCGACGTACAGCGCCAGATCGTAATCGTTGCGATTGCGTGACCACACCGGGAAGCGCAGGTCGTAACACACCAGCGGCAGGATCCGCCAGCCGCGCCACTCAAAGATCACGCGCTCGTGACCCGCTTCGTAATGATGATGTTCATCCGCCATGCGGAACAGATGGCGCTTGTCGTAAAAGTGCAGCGTGCCGTCCGGCTCAACCAGCAGGAAACGGTTAACGGGGCCGCGCTCGGTTTGCAGCGCCGCGCTTCCGGCCACCAAAGCGTTCGTTTGCTGAGCCTTGGTGTGCATCCAGGCGACCACTTCGTCCTGCGGCAGAGACTGTTTTGCCGCCTCCATGGCGAAGCCGGTCGTGAACATTTCTGGCAGAACAATCACATCGCGCCCGGAAATTTCTTCGAGCTGGCGATCAAAATGGCGCAGGTTGGCAGGGCCATCCATCCACACCAGGGGTTGTTGCAGTAGGGTAATCTTCAAACCAGGCACAATTCAGACTCCTCGTCAGACAGCATTTTCACACTGTAGCACGCGGCAAAGAGAATATGTGGCAATAAAAAACCCCGCACAGGGCGGGGTGGGTGGGAGCGGAGCGGGTTATGCCGCTTCAGGTTTGCGGACCTGCTCCGGCAGCTTTACCGGCTTGGTCGCCAGCTCGTCGTGCTCGAAATCATCGACGTTGATACTGCGCAGACGGCTCTCTTCGGCTTTAATCAGCACCGCGGCTTCGGTGTGATCGATAATTCCACCCGCCAGCGCCTGTTCTGCCAGCGCATCCAGACGCGTAAACGGCAGGTTTTTGCCCAGCTGTTTGCAGATCTTCTGATGGATAGGATCGGCAGCCATGACGTCCAGCAGCGCCGCTTCCAGTAGACCGACCGGATTGTGCTCGCTAGGCGTCAGGTACTGACCACGGCCAATACGGGAGCGAGTCGCGCTTGGGACTTGCAGGATCTTCGCCACTTTATGATCCAGCTTATCGGACGGGGCGAGATAATGACGACCGGTCGGGAAGATCACCACGCGCAGCGCGCCTGCAACGAGTCGATTCGGGAAGTTCGCCAGCAGATCGTCAATCGCCTGTTCTGCTTTATACAGTGCATCCTGTACGCCCCAGTGCACCAGCGGCAGATCCGCTTCGTGGCGGCCTTCGTCGTCATAACGTTTCAGCGTGGCAGACGCGAGGAACACCTGGCTTAACACATCGCCGAGACGCGCAGAGATACGTTCGCGGCGCTTGAGGCTGCCGCCCAGAACGGCCATCGACACGTCAGACAGCAGCGCGAGGTTAGCGCTCAGACGGTTCAGGTGCTGGTAATAACGTTTGGTCGCATCACCGGTTGGCGTGGCGCTGGTCAAACCGCGCGTCAGGCCGAGCCAGAAGCTGCGCATTTTATTGCTGCCTACGTGGCCGATATGCTTGAACAGCAGTTTATCGAAGGCGTTGACGTCGTTATTCTGCGCCGCCGCCATCTCTTCCAGCACATACGGATGGCAGCGAATTGCGCCCTGACCGAAGATCATCATGCTGCGGGTCAGAATGTTCGCCCCCTCAACGGTGATGGCAATCGGTGCGCCCTGATAGCCGCGTGCCAGGAAGTTGCTCTCGCCGAGCATAATGCCTTTCCCGCCCGCAATATCCATCGCATCAATAATTGACTGCTGTGCGCGGTGGGTACAGTGATACTTCACGATAGCTGAGAGCACAGCCGGTTTTTCGCCAAGCATGATGCCGTAAGTGATCAGGGACGCAGCGGCGTCCATCACATAAGTGTTGCCCGCGATACGCGCCAGCGGCTCTTCGATACCTTCCATTTTGCCGATAGAGATTTTGAACTGGCGGCGAATGTGCGCGTATGCGCCGATCCCCATCGCCACAGACTTCAGGCTGCCGGTCGAATTTGACGGCAAGGTGATACCGCGACCGACCGACAGACATTCCACCAGCATCCGCCAGCCCTGACCGGCCATGCTCGGACCGCCGATGATGTAATCAATCGGTACAAAAATATCTTCACCACGGGTTGGACCGTTCTGGAACGGGACGTTCAGCGGGAAGTGGCGACGACCAATCTCAACACCCGGCGTGGAGGTTGGGATCAGCGCGCAGGTAATGCCCAGATCTTCTTCATCGCCCAGCAGTTTGTCGGGGTCAGAAAGCTTAAAGGCCAGACCCAGCACGGTCGCGATAGGTGCCAGGGTGATATAGCGTTTGTTCCAGGTCAGACGCATACCCAGCACCTGCTGACCCTGCCAGTCGCCCATACAGACCACGCCGGTATCCGGGATCGCACCGGCATCAGAACCCGCTTCCGGGCTGGTGAGCGCGAAGCATGGAATTTCCTGTCCACGCGCCAGACGCGGCAGATAGTGATCTTTTTGCGCTTCAGTACCGTAATGTTGCAGCAGTTCGCCCGGGCCTAATGAGTTCGGTACGCCAACGGTGATTGCCAGAATTCCGGAAACGCCCGCCAGTTTTTGCAGGACGCGAGCCTGAGCGTAAGCGGAGAATTCCAGGCCGCCGTACTCTTTTTTGATGATCATCGCGAAGAAGCGATGCTCTTTCAGGAACGCCCACAGCTCCGGCGGCAGATCCGCCATTTCATGGGTGATTTTGAAGTCGTTCGCCATGCGGCACGCTTCTTCAACCGGGCCGTCGAGAAAGGCCACTTCTTCGGCCGTTAAACGCGGCTGCGGATAGTTGTGCAGTTTTTTCCAGTCAGGATTGCCCTGAAACAGGTCGCCTTCCCACCAGGTGGTGCCCGCATCGATCGCTTCTTTCTCAGTGCGCGACATTGGCGGCATCACTTTTTGGAAGCCTTTAAATACTGGCGCGGAAATCATCGACTTACGCATCGCCGGCACGTTGAGCGGCAGCAGGAGGATGGCCAGCGGCAGGACAAGCCAGATAGTCCACAGGCCCGAAAGACCCAGCGCAGCGGTCCAGGCCAGTAAAATCAGGCTGCTCAGAAGTAAACCTACGCGGTGATAAAACAGCACACCGAGCAGAACAACAGTTGCGAGAATGCTCAAAATCATCATAAAGAAAAGCTCCCTGTCTTGTAGGAGGTCTGACCACTTGTGATGATATGGTTGTAGTGGATGTTATTTCTTTTAGC
>Ga0308165_1006022_pt1 | contig 10925 bp, 11 predicted proteins | sample PhyWR2_FD_201032 | JGI IMG/M metagenome (GOLD analysis project Ga0308165, IMG submission 201032) | Phyllosphere microbial communities from UC Gill Tract Community Farm, Albany, California, United States - DLSLW.R2 | ecosystem: Host-associated > Plants > Phyllosphere > Unclassified | place: USA... | reverse complement strand
TTATTTCCGGTGTGTTTGTCGATTCAACGCTTCGCACTCCCTGACAACTTGAATCATGATGGGTGAACCAGGGTAGCCACTATGTCTTTGTCACGACTCTTTCCATACACTAGGAAACTCGCCGCGCTTGCTGTACTTATCGGTGCCACCAGCATGGTTACGCCGACGTTTGCTCAAGACTATCCGCTGCCTGCAGCGAACAGTAAGCTGATTGGTAAAAACCAGTATCATGTTGTTGAAGATGATGGCGGTTCACTGGAAGCGATTGCTAAAAAGTACAATGTCGGTTTTCTCGCGCTGTTACAGGCCAATCCTGGCGTTGACCCCTATGTACCGCGTGCTGGTAACGTACTGACTATCCCGACAGAAATGTTGCTGCCTGATGTACCACGTGAAGGTATCGTGCTTAATCTGGCAGAATTGCGTATGTACTACTTCCCTGCCGGACAAAATAAAGTCACCGTTTATCCTATCGGTATTGGCCAGTTAGGCGGGGATACTCTGACACCAACGATGACCACGAAAATTTCTGATAAACGTGCAAATCCAACCTGGACCCCTACCGCCAATATCCGTGCTCGCTACCTGGCGCAAGGAATTAAGCTGCCTGCCGTAGTTCCAGCGGGTAATGATAACCCGATGGGCCATCACGCCATTCGTCTGGCAGCCTATGGCGGTGTTTATCTGATTCATGGAACCAACGCTGATTTCGGTATTGGTATGCGCGTCAGCTCCGGCTGTATCCGTTTGCGTGATGGCGATATTAAAGAGCTGTTTGAAAAAGTCCCCGTTGGCACATCCGTGCGTATTATTAACGAGCCAATAAAAACCTCGATTGAACCGAATGGTCATCGTCTGGTTGAGGTTCACCAACCGCTTTCAGAATCCATCAATGATGATCCGCAACTGCTTCCTATTCAGCTTAATGGAAAAATGACACAATTCCGCAGCGCCCAGCAGACCGATGCGGGAGTCATGGATCAAGTCATGGAACATCGTTCAGGTATGCCAGTAGACGTCAAAATCCATACGCCAGTCGTGGAAAATATCTAATCCTGAAGGTATCAGCTGCTGTCTGATACCTTCCTTCTTTAAGCCTGGGTTTTGTTCCTCATAAACTCAGGCTTAAATTTTTCCATATCAATATGATACCCTCTGCGTGACCTCTTTAGCTCAAACGATAGCGAAACAAACAGTAGCAGATGATTTATTCTATAAAACAAAAATAACTAGATGATTATCTCTTTTTGCGGATATTTAAAGATGAATGCGTCAGGCTTTTTCCTTTCTTAAATAACCACAGCGTTTTTTGCTATTTTTATTATATTGATTTTTTTAAAAAAAATATTACTCCCATTTGTAAAAATACCAATATAGATTGTTTTAACCCTTACTGTCCTGGATGAAAAATTTATCATATGATGATTAAAAATTAAGCCATCTACGATGGTAATAAAATAACGCTCTCAATATCTATTCTGATCTTGAAAAAAAGCTCTGCCTTTAAGTCAATATAATGGATAAAATACTTTTCCCCAGAATTCTCTGCCTGTCGGTTTTCAAAAACTTGTACAGAGTAAATTTAAAGTTACCAATAAAAGGATACTAACCCGCCAAAATAAAATAAACGTTAAGCCACTCATTTTTTAATGCCAGACTCGTGACATCATTAAATAACGAGAATTCTACGCTAAAAAATGTGTGTTTTTGTTTATGGAGATAGTCATGTTTATAAGGAGCTATATATGTTCAAAAAATCCCTATTAGTCCTGTCATTAATGACCTTGTCAGGAACAGTATTATCGGCACCACCTATTGCCAATCTCAGAGTCATCGGGTCAATCACCCCGCCTACCTGTACCCTTAACGGCATGGAAGAAGAAACCTATACCTACGACTTTGATATTTCACCCGGTATCTTTCCTCCTAGTGGCAACTTAACCCTGGCACCGCAATCACAGAATATTGAAGTTGTCTGTGATGCAGCCACCTACCTGACATTTACTGCTACAGATGAACGAGCAGGTACCGAACTCACCACGGGAAATAACAATTTTGGCTTAGGGACCTACGACACGGATACTAACATTGGCTTCTACACGGTAAGGATGGAAAATGCCACTGTAAAAGCCAATGCAGAGGCCAGTGCAACAGATGTCGGTGTCCTCTCCGGCACGACCTATGCGGTTACGGGTTTAGTGAATAAAACTCAGCTTTCAGGCTGGGCAACCAGTGCAAATCAGCTAGCTGCCGGCCAAATTTTTGCAGCTGATTTCTCCGTCACGCCCACGATTAATAGCGTAATGAAAAACAGTACAGGTGATGCAGAGCTGGATGGTCTTACCGTGCTGACATTTGCATTTGGTCTTTAGATTCGACGCTCAGGATATGTCAGTAAGACTCTCAGTGGCATATCCCTGAGCTCGTTTGCTATCCAGGCTCTGCCGGTAAGGGACACAAAGAAAGGATTTCTTTGATGAAAAAACTGTACTGGAATTTGCTATTACTGGCAGCAAATCTGCTATCTTCAGCCTGGGCCGCAGTGCCAGTGGCAAATATTCAAATAAACGGAAAGATTACGCCGCCCACCTGTACCGTCAATGGCGCTGCTCAGTCTGATGTTATTTTTGATTTAGGCGCCATCTCTCCCTCATTAATACCTATATCAGAACCTTATATCTATCCCCGAAATATCAGAAGTAATAAAATCATCATTGAATGTGATGCAGTTACTTATTTAACCTTTAACGCAACAGATACCTATGCGACTTCAGCATTAACGTTTCCCTCTAATATTTCAGCCAATATACAACCACTGATTTTCCGGTTAGTAGATACCCAGGATACAAGTAAATCAGTCGGTGGGATTATCTATTACTGGTGGGGAGCTCAAGTTGATGGTAACGACGTATTTGTAAGTAGATCCAATGATATCAACGCAAATGCGGGTGGTGGAAATAACCTATTAGTTGCCGAAGCAACCAATGGCTGGACTCATGTTCAACAGATGAAAACCGATATCGATAAATTAGATCTTAGCCCGGGTAAAGTATTCTCACTGTCATTTTCAACCACATCAGGAACCGCCTCTTACCCCATTTTCATCATCTCGCAACAAGAGTTAGAAACAAAAGAAATTGATATTTCTAACGGATTAGATTTTACCGGTGAAACCGTTTTAACCTTTAGGTTTGGCATCTAAACAATGGAACACAGAAAAATTCACAGATTAAATAATACATTCATTGTTTTTAAGGAGTAGCTAATGCTTAAAGTATTTATTTTTGCCTTAACATTAATGGTTTTATCTGGAACCGTTCTATCAGTACCACCTGCTGCCAGACTTGCGATTAGCGGGTCAATTACTCCTCCAACCTGTACCCTTAACAGTCAGACAGAAGAGACCTATTTCTATTATTTTGATATTTCGCCGGGTATTTTTCCGGCAAACGATAATTTAACTTTAAAGCCTCAGACACAGAATATTGAAGTCATCTGTGATGCAACCACCTATCTGACCTTTATCTCCACAGATGAACGAGCAGGCTCCGAATTGATTACCGGAAATAATTACTATGGATTAGGCCTCTACAATACTGATACTAAAATTGGCCACTTTACTATGACGATAGCAAATGCCACCGTGAAAACCACCCCTGATGCCAGCGCAATATCAGTAGGCATCATTAGGGGTTCTTACTTTGGTAATACTTCTTCTATTAATAAAACCAACAACATAGGTTGGGGGGTCAGTATGGGGCAGCTGGCCGCCGCCCAAATTTTTGCTGCCGATTTTACCGTTACACCCACCATTAACAACACAATGAAAAATAGTGCTGGTGATGCAGAACTAGATGGTTCTGTATTACTGACGTTCGTTTTCGGTCTCTAGCTCCAACAGTTAAGAATATGAAACCTAGGGTTAACTCTATTAAAACCAGATAATTTATTTTTCGTTGAGGAGTGACAGATGTTTTACAGATATCTCTTAACCCTGAAATTAATAGTCTGGTCAGTAATGGTTCTTTCAGCACCGCCTATTGCAAACCTCAACGTGAGTGGATCAATCATTCCTCCAACCTGTACTCTTAACAACCAGATTGAAGATATCTATACCTATCGATTTGATATTTCACCAGGTATTTTTCCGGGAAACGGTAACTTAACTCTACGTCCACAGACTCAGAATATTGAAGTGATTTGTGATGCAGTCACTTACCTGACATTTATTGCCACGGATCAACGAGCGGGAACAGAATTACTCACAGGATCAAATTTCTATGGATTAGGTACCTACAACACGAATACCAAAATAGGTTACTTTGCCGTTAGAGTGGATAATGTCACGGTAAAAAGTCATGCAAACTCCAGTGCAACGCAAGCCGGTATCATTAAATACAATGTCTTTAATGATTTCGCCTTATTAGGTAAAAATATTTTATTAATTCTGGCAACAGGTAACAATCAACCCGCCGCAGCGCAAATTTTTGCAGCTGACTTTACTGTTACTCCAACCATTAACAGCACGCTAACAGACAGTGTCGGTGATGCAGAGTTGGATGGCCTGGCGGTACTGACTTTCGCATTCGGTCTCTAGCTGAGGTGATTATTCGCTAGTTTGCCTTTATTGGGATTTAGCAAAAGGAGTGGCTAAAAGCAAAGAAATGACAATTATATTAAACCTGTCAACGGTATTTAAATATAAGCCCCGTTTTAAACCTTATTGGTTTATTGGCGGCCTTTGGTTTTCCATCAATTCCAGCGCCAGTTTGCCCTTTTCTGGGGCAATAATCGAGGATATCTTGACTGATAATCCCATAGAGGTGTCTTGCACCAGCGTAGTATCTGATATCGAATATATATATCCCCAACTGTCCGCCAGTTTATTTCAGAAAAATAAACCAACCTCCCTGCCATCTCTTTCTCAAACCTGGCAAGTAGTCTGCTCAGCGCCAGTGACAGCCCTGTTTCTGACCGTTAATGCGGACCAGAGATCGGACAGCCTGTTAACCAGCGATCCGACGCACTTTGGCTTAGGTTTGGTTAATGGCCGCGGGCGACTGGGCTATTTTCAAGTCACCCTGAATAATGCCACAGTCGATGGCTCCCCGGTCCAGCTCTATCAGACCAGTAACGCCACTCAAGTCGGTTCTCCACAATCAAGCATCATACTCAATTCAGCCGTTTTTCAGGGCTGGACACGTGATGGTCGCCTTCCCGCGAGGGGGCAGCACTATTCAGTACAACTCACCGTTACCCCGACACTGAATAGTTTGCAAGAGACCCAGGGAGCGCTGGTAAATGGTGGCGAATTAAATGGCGAATTGATTTTATCCTTTCCATTTAATTATTGAGATTAATTTAACTTTATTCCGGACTTGAGATGCTGCGATGAAATCAATAATAAAAAAATATCGGTGGTGTTATGGAATTATAATCACAGGGATCTCTTTAGCCCATGCTCAGCATAATAATACTGTAGAGATAAAAACACCCCATGAAGCATCTGCCGTTAATTTTGATGTCAGTACGTTAAAATCCCTGGGATACGGTGTTGAAGTGGCCGAATATTTTAAGTATGGCAGTCAATATTTACCGGGGAAATATGATGTCACCTTGGTTATAAATGGCAACAGGCGTTATTCAACGACCATTACAGTAGGAGACGAGGGTAAACTTTGTATCACCCCCGCCTTACAGAATACATTAAAACTGCGCCCCATTCCCATGATATCAAGCTGTTCAGATCTGACTCAATTATATCCTGGGGCACAAATTAAAGCCTACCCGGGCAATGCCACCGTTGATATTTTACTGGCAGAAAGTGCGTTTGACCCACAATTGCGTGGCGATCAATTAACTTATGGCGGTTTTGCCTTACTGAGTAATTATCGTCTTTATGGAATGCAAATAAGCGGATCGGATACACAGCATTTTTATCAGGGACAATTTGAATCTGGGGCAAACTGGCAAAACTGGATCCTGCGGAATAACAGCAGTTTTTCCGCGGGGAAAAACAGCTCAAACTATCAGTTTAATGAAACAACCTTGAGTCGCAGTATTACCTCGTTACGCGCCCAATTACAATTAGGGCAAATTAACGCGCAAGGGAGTCTCTTTGGCGGCACACCACTCAATGGCGTGCAACTGTATTCTGATTCGGCTTTACACAATACTGCTCAGCTCGCTGTTCCAATAACCGGAATTGCTCAAACAGCAGCGACCGTGGAAGTCATGCAGAACGGTCGTTTATTGTATCGAACCCTGGTGCCTGCCGGACCTTTCGAGCTGGACAGTCTCAGCGGCGTCACCAGTGGTCAGCTGTTACAAGTCAGCGTCATTCAGGAAGACGGGCAGCGCCAGCAATTTAGCGTCGTTGCGTCAAATCGCCGGAATAGTGACGTTATGGGGGAACCGCTTTATCAGCTTGCCATAGGACAATACCGTAGCCGCTCCGGAAATGATGATATTGAAACACCGGTGGTTTTCAATATGGAAGGCAGCCTCCGTTCTCATCAAACAGATTATCTGACAGGATTTCAGTTTACTGAACGTTATCAATCTATTGCTGGAAGACTTAACCATCAGTGGGAAGAACAACTCAGCGGCAGTTTAGGCGGGCAGTATGCGCATAATTCAGAGAAAGAAGGACAGGTCTGGGATGCCTTTATCAGTACCCCTTTAGGCCCTCTTTCATTCGGTATATCAAGCCTGTATCGAACACGTGATTATCCGACGTTAGAAGATACCCTACACAAACCCCCGTCAAAACTGAACACAGATGATGAAGATCTCTTTTTATGGTGGCGTGACAGTGAAACCAAAACAGCAAATTCGACCTCCATCAGTTGGGGCGATGCTGACTGGGGACGACTCAGTTATACCCTCGGATATACCCATTATTATGGAGATCGATCCGCCACGGTGATGCATACAATCAGCTACGGCAAAAAAATTCAGTCAGTTTCACTGAATGCAAGCTACCAGGGAGGAAATGACAACGATCACCGCCTGTTTGCAAACCTCACGATTCCATTCGGGCGTAATGCTTCACTGAGTACCAGAATGCAGCACTATCAGGATGATACAACTCTGACGACCACTTTTAACCATCGGCCAACGAATTTACTGGGTTACACCCTGGGCGCTTCTCACGGCGATAATACTCAGCGAATAAATGGCAGTGTTAATGCCACCACGCCCTATAGTCAGCTCGCCGGCAGCGGATCATGGAGCAATGATAATACCCATTCACTGATGTTTTCTTCTTCCGGTTCCGTTGTTTATGCCGATGGATTGCTGGCGACATCACCGGTTGCGTTAGGCGATACCTTCGGTGTGTTACGTGTTCCCGGACAATACGGAGTCCAGGTTAATACTACAGGCGGTGGCACTACGCTGACCAACCATTCGGGTACCGCAGTCATACCGACATTACCGATCAACCGTAAAACGACCGTGCAGCTGAACACCCGCAACTTACCGCTCAACGTACGTTTAGACACCACCTCATTTGATGTCGCGGTGGCACGAGGCACCATTATTTCTCGAGAGATACCCGCCACGGTGATGAACCAGTTATTACTGAATATCACCCTCAAAGACGGCACGCCTGCTCTGTCAGGAAGTAGTGTTATCGACAATAAAGGCCAGTTAATAGGCGTCGTGATGGGGAATGGAAACGTCCTACTCAGTAATGACCAAATAGGACGGTCTATCCGTCTGCGTATGGCTAATCAGATGGAATGCCAGGTGAACTACGCGGCCCCGGAACGAATCGATTCCAGTCAATTATATGAAGAAGTCGATGCCCGTTGTCAGTAAATCAATCCTACCTACACAACAAAGGAATGAACCCTAATGTATAAAATGATTATCAATATCCTGGTCGGTAGCGTTGTTGCAATCAGCCCCCTCGCTCACGCCAGTTTTCAGCTAGAAACAATGACGGTTATTTTAAATGCCAGCGAGCAGCGTAAAGTTTTTAACGTCAGAAATACCGGTAAAGAACCGATACTTCTGGCAACAAGAGTCACCGATATTGATGGAAGCAGTAAAATTTCACAGCATGTGATGACCTCTCCTCCCATTACACGTATTGAGCCACAGCAGAGCCAGCAAATTAATTTTGTCTTAAAAAATGACGTTAATATTTCTCATGAAACGTTATTAAAAGTCTCCTTTCAGAGCATTGGCGAAACCAAAAAAAACACCACTAAAATGCCTGTCCGCCAGGAAATCGCGATGTTAATTGTTCCAGCAGACATGATGGTGAGCCCCTCGCCATGGGATGCATTAGTGGTCAAACAACAGAATAACCAGTTAACACTCAGTAATACCGGAAGACAGGTGATCCGCCTGTCGCGCAATTTTACCGCGTTACCAGGTAATGAGATTTACAATTTAGAACAGTTCTACCTGCGGCCTGGGGAAAGCAAAACAGTGACGACAAAGCAGCCTGTGGCCGAAATTAAAATCAGTCCACTCAGCCGCTACGGCTTTAAAATGCAAAATGAGCCCGTGATCAGCGTCACGCCCTGAAGAGGTGAATAATCGGAACAAAAAAAACCTCCTGTCCGTTGATAGCCACAGACAGGAGGTAAATGCTCATAGCAGATTAATTTGACGAATTACAACAAAGAGGAGAGGTAATAATGAAGACTGAGACTTACTGATAAACAATTGCAGTGCCGTGCAAAAGATGGTTACCCACTGCTGAAGTCACTCGAAATGAAGAACCCCCTAACCTGTCTGCCTTTTCACCCAGTTTTTCTTCCAGAGTACCTAAATCGCTCAGCGTGGTGGCACCAACAATGCCAATTTGCTGTTGATTCTGTGGCGCTTCAGAAACCTGTACTGCTGCAACACTTGCAAAAGAGAGTGAAGATAAGATTCCAGCAGCAAAAAGTGTAGTGAGTTTGTTCATGACGTCGTGTCCAGTAGAAGATATGAAAACTTTAACCGCTTTAATTAACGATTGATAAGTTAATCATAATAGTGATCCAGATCACGTGTCAATATTTAATTATCGATCGTTAATCAATTTGATCATACGTGCTCTTTTTCGGAAATAACACATTCTTATCTTGCATAAAAAGCCACTGGCTACTGTGCTGTATTATTTTTATAATGATTGTTCATTAATAGTTTTGACAGGGAAAACGGCAAGATGGAAACGACAGTCTGTACCCATAAAAAAAGCCGTGGCCGGCCTAAAGTATTTGACAGAGAAGATGCGCTGGACAAAGCCATGACACTGTTCTGGCAGCATGGATATGAAGGTACTTCACTGTCTCATTTGGTTGCAGCCACGGGGGCAAAAGCGCCCACACTGTATGCTGAATTTACCAATAAAGAGGGGCTGTTTCGTGCCGTACTCGAGCACTATATCGCTCGTTTTACCGACCAGTATGAAACCTGTTTATTCGGTGCGACAGCTCCCGTTGCCGAAGTTCTGGAAACCTTTCTGACAACCATAGCCAAATGTTTTACCGCGGAAGGAACACCCTCAGGCTGTTTTATTGTCTCGACATCCTCAGGGCTGGGAGCCTCTTCGCAAGAAATCGCTGACACCATCAAAGCACGACATGCTCTGCAAGATGAATCACTGGCACGCTTTTTATCTGAGCGACAACAACAAGGTGAACTGCCCGAGCACTGCGATGTCAGCCATGTAGCGAAATATTTAAGCTGTATTATTCGTGGAATGTCGGTTTCCGCTCGGGATGGCGCCAGCAGTGAAGAGTTATTAAGCCTGGTGGCAACAACAGTCAGACTATTGCCCGGACTGTTCAAAACAGCATGACAGGTAGCTCAGTCTCTGTACAACCCCAGACCTGACAGTTGATTTTCCAGGTCTGGGGTAAGTTACTATGCGTTCCGAATACGTGCTTTCGCCCAGTAAGCCATAAAGTTGACCGCTTCCTGGTTAACGCCACGCTCGCCAATCAAATAGCGACGCAGTAATTTTACCGCGGTCGACTCTGCGGCGACCCAGCCATAAAATTCGCGGTTATCGGAAGTGGCTTTATCCCACAGCAGTTCACCTTCAGCTTCTTCCTGAATGACATTATGCTGGAAACCTTCCGGAAGCCAGACCTGCTCCTTCACCGCCTTCACCAGACACTCACCATAACTGGCATTAACTGACGCGCGCGGTAACCAGTGTATTTGTGCAAAGCTAAAGGCACTTAAATCAACACAATCAGCCGCTTCTGGTACTTCAAAGAAAGCCTGAATTTGTGGAGGTGCTGGCAGTTTTGCCAGTAATTCAAGAATGCCGCGGGCCGCGGGCAAAGCGGTTTCATCGGCAATAATTAAACCATGACGTAAACCAACTGGAGGTGTCCACTCATAACCCCCGCTGTCTTCAGCATATTCAGCGTTAGGCGCCACTATCTGTAACGTCGCACCAGGCTCGGCATTAATCGCAAATGTCGATGCAGGCCCTTCAGTTCCATGGCTGACAAACTCCACAGTAAATTCTTGTTTTTCACTGTCTACATGCCGCAAGGTATAGGTACGCAGGAGCGGACGCTTCTCTTTATCCATCGATTGCAGCGTATCGTACCACTGGTCATTGTTTGACAACGCAGAGGGTGTACCGTCTAGTGAAGGTAACAGCAGCTTGATCCGCTGATCGGGCGAGTCACATTTCATGTAACTGACGTCAGGCCCCGTGAAAACCAAACTTAACAGTGAAGGGGAAACAGCTGACTTACGTGCCAGTTGGACATTAAACAGGCGATAGCCCTGAACTCCTGCCATAACTTTTCTTACCCTTTGTTTTTAAATCAAAATAATCATTCATTACCACACTAGCGCTTACCCGCTAACAGCAAAATAGCGCCGACTATCATCAGTCAGCAAACCAGCATGACTCTTAAGAGAACCCCCCACACTTTGTCAGTGTCATCAGGCTATAA
>Ga0308165_1006019_pt1 | contig 10926 bp, 10 predicted proteins | sample PhyWR2_FD_201032 | JGI IMG/M metagenome (GOLD analysis project Ga0308165, IMG submission 201032) | Phyllosphere microbial communities from UC Gill Tract Community Farm, Albany, California, United States - DLSLW.R2 | ecosystem: Host-associated > Plants > Phyllosphere > Unclassified | place: USA... | reverse complement strand
TGAAGAACACCATCAGGTGCGACGCGACTGCGGGGTGTTCGATGTATCTCATATGACCGTGATCGATGTCACCGGCCCCCAGGCCAAGGAATGGCTCCAGTACCTGCTGGCCAATGATGTCGAACGTCTGCACGACTGCGGTCGTGCGTTGTACAGCGCCATGCTTAACGAAAAGGGCGGCGTGGTGGATGACATGATTGTCTACCGCACCGAGTCCGCTTATCGCCTGGTGGTCAATGCCTCCACGCGCGACCAGGACATGACGTGGATGCACGCGCAGCTGGGCAATTACCAGGTGCAGCTGCATGAACGCCCTGAGCTGGCCATGCTCGCTATCCAAGGCCCTCACGCCCGGCAGAAGATTGCCGAGCTGGTTACCCAGTCTCGCAGCACGCTGATTCACCAGCTCAAGCCCTTCGAAGGCCAGGCCGATGGCGATTGGTTTATAGCGCGCACGGGTTACACCGGTGAAGACGGCCTGGAGATTGTCCTGCCGGCCGATCAGGCACCGGGCTTTTTCAACGACCTGGTAGGTGCCGGTATTTCACCCATCGGCCTTGGCGCCCGCGATACCCTGCGCCTGGAAGCAGGCATGAACCTCTACGGTCAGGACATTCACCAGGATATTTCGCCCCTGGCGTCGAACATGGCCTGGAGCATTGCCTGGGAGCCCGCCGAGCGTAACTTCATTGGTCGTGCTGCGCTGGAAGCGGAAAAAGCGACGGGTGTCCAGTTCAAACTGGTCGGCCTGGTACTGGAAGAGCGCGGGGTTTTACGTGCTCATCAGGTGGTTCGTATCGCCAATATTGGCGAAGGGGAGATCACCAGTGGTAGTTTCTCTCCTACGCTGAGCAAATCCATTGCCCTGGCGCGTGTACCGACGGCCACTGCCGATCGGGCCGAAGTGGAAATCCGCGGCAAGTGGTACCCGGTTCGAGTGGTCAAACCGACCTTCGTGCGCCATGGCAAAACCTTGATCTAACCTATTTTCGGCAGGCCAATGGCCGCTGACATTACCTCTTGAGGACACAGATTATGAGCGATATCCCTGCCGACCTGCGTTTCGCCGAAAGCCACGAATGGGCACGCCTGGAAGCCGACGGCACCGTGACCGTCGGTATTTCCGACCATGCACAGGAAGCGTTGGGTGATGTGGTGTTCGTTGAGCTGACCGAAGTCGGCAGCGTGTTTGACGCGGCGGCCCAGGCGGGTGTGGTGGAGTCGGTGAAGGCCGCTTCGGATATCTACTCGCCGGTAGCTGGCGAAGTGATCGCGGTGAACGAGGCCTTGAGCGACGAGCCAGAGCTGTTGAACTCCGACCCGTACGGCGCGTGGATCTTCAAACTCAAGCCAAACGACCCGGCTGATCTGGAAAAACTGCTGGATGCTGCTGGCTACAAAGCCGCCATCGGCGAGTAAACGCCAATAGCTGGACCGGCTCAAAACAATGTGGGAGCTGGCTAACCTGCGATGCGGGCACCTCGGTGTATCAGTGATACCCAGGTGATGCAATCGCAGGCTAGCCAGCTCCCACAGTTGATTGTGGCTAGCCGGCTTTCAGGACCGCCTTCACTGCTGCCACCGACCGCTCCACATCCGCTTCTGTCATTGCTGTGAACATCGGCAACGACACGATCAAACGACCTACCTTTTCTGCCACCGGGAACATACCTTCCTTGAACCCCTGCGCGCGATAAAGGCTCAGCAGGTGGATCGGTGGGTAGTGATAGCCAATGCCGACGCCGTGGGCCTGCATCTGCTCCATGAAGGTGGCGCGGGCCGGCAGACCGTCCTGGCGTTCCGGCAGCACCAGTTGGAACAGGTGCCAGTTGCTGTTTTCGAAGTCGGCCGGTGGCAGTTGTGCGCCGTATTGCTCTTCAAAATCACTGCCAAAGCATTTGAAATAATGCCGCGCCAGATTCTGACGATGCGTGGTGATCTGCTCGATATGGGCAAACTGCCCCAGGCCAATGGCGGCGGCGATGTCGGTCATATTGAATTTGCCGCCCAGCACATCCACATCCAAACCGTCGAAGCCGGTGCGGGTAACGCCCTGCAGACGATATTTTTCCGCCAGCCGCGCTTCCTCGGCGTTGTTCAAGACCAGGCAACCGCCCTCGGAAGACGTGATGTTCTTGTTGGCCTGGAAGCTGAAAGACACGAAATCACCGGTGGCGCCGATACGCTCGCCATCCCAGCTGGAACCCAGCGCCTGAGCAGCATCCTCGACGATGCGCAGGTTGTACTTGTTTGCCAGCGCATACAGCATCGGCATGTCCAGGGGCAGGCCGGCCAGGTAAACCGGGATGATCGCCTTGGTGCGCGGGGTAATCGCGGCCTCCACTTGGGCCAGGTCGATGTTGCGGGTGACCGGGTCGATATCGGCAAACACCGGCGTGGCGCCCACTTCCAGGATCACGTTGGCCGTGGCAACCCAGGAGATCGGCGTGGTAATCACTTCATCGCCCGGCCCGATCCCGGCAATGCGCAAGGCAATCTCCATGGTGCAAGTCCCGGAGTTGAAGGTGCGCACCGGCCGGCCGCCAAAGTATTCCGACAACTGAGCCTCGAACGCCTGCACTTTCGGCCCACTGGTGATCCAGCCTGAGCGCAGTACATCGCCGACCGCCGAGATGGTGGCTTCATCGATGGTGGGTTTGGAGAACGGCAGGAAGGGCTGTTGGCTCATGACGACGAAGGCATCCGTTTCAGAGTGGCGTTGAGTGGGCGAGGTAGCAGTACCGGCATGGTTGCACGGCTTGACTGAATATAGCCTGTCGCCTGTGAATGAATCGTCGTCGGTTGGGCAAAAAAATGCCGCTTCAACAGCGGCATTCTCTAATGGGACTCAGAAGGTGTACCGCGCTTCCAGGAACACGTTCTGCTCTTTGAGCTTGCCTTTGAGTTGTTCATCACGAGCGTTCACACGGTTTGCGAAGGTGTTGTAGCCGGTTTCCACATCACCCATGGCGATGTAACGATAGCCCGCTCCCAGACTCAGTTGCTGGCTGACCTTCGCTTCCAGACCCATGCCTACGCTATAGGCGAGGTTGTGTTGGCGGTTGTTGGCGAAACGGCGGCTTTCATTGGTTTGATAGCCTTCGGCTTCAATGCGTGCGACGCCGACACCTGCCATACCGTAAAACGACAACCACTGGTTGATAGGGATATCTTTATAGCCGTTGAGCATCAAGCGTTGGCTCTGGACCTGCAAACTGTTGACGTTGGCATTAAAGGGGGCCCAGTAGGATTTGAATGTCGAGTTGTTCGGCAGCGTGTATTCCCCTTCCAGTCGCCAGCCATTGTCAAAGCTATAGCCAGCGGCGAAAGAGGCCACGAATGACTTGCTGCTGTCCGGGGCGTCCACCCGTTCAGTCACGCGAGGGCTGGTGAGCAACGAACTGGAGAGGTTCTGGCGGGCATTGTTGAATTTGGCTGATCCGTACCAGCTTTCTGCCTGGGCGTAGGCGGTAGCAAATGCAGAGAGCAGCAGAGCGTAGGCAATCTTGTGCATGGGCAGTGATTCGCTTTATTCAAAAAGGAACCCTTAGCTTGTTGCCCGGCAGGAAGAGGCTCCACAGGACTTGTCCGTATTCAGCTGTGAAAGCAGGAACATTTATGTAGTGCTCAGGTGCGATGACCGTAGGAGCTGAAGACAAAAAAATGCCGCTGTTTAAAGCGGCATTTTTTATCGAACCCGAGTTATTCGGTAACTGCGTTTTTCGCGAGAATGGCGTTGGCCAGTTCCATATCCGTGGCTTGCAGGCCAGGGTTGTCGGCGCGGACTTTCTGCATGGCCGCTTCCAGGTACGGGCCGCGGATGCCGCCGTCGCTGGCAACAAAGCTGCCTGCGTCATCCTGGGCGGCGACCACCAGCTTGTGGTCCTTGAAGGTCAGGTACGTCGAGCCAGTGGTGGCGCCCGACGAGATGACATTGCGCCAGAAACTGTCGGCCATGGCTGAACCGACAGGGAGGGAAAGCACAGCGAGGGTTGCGACAGCATATTTGAGACGCATGATGGGTGACTCCGGGTGGGTTATCTGTACATTATGATTGTAGTTATCCCGACCGAGTTCCCTCACTGACTAAACAGTTTCAACCCTTAACACCACGCCTTCTTGGCCAATCACCCGGACTTGAGCACCTGCAGCGCTGTCCGGGCCGGTGACCATCCATACGCCGTCACCGACCTTTATCTTGCCTCGCCCATCCACAATTGCCTGATGCACCACGAAGGTGCGGCCGATCAGCTCCGAGCCACGCTCGTTCAGTCCCGGCTGGTCGCTGGCCTTGGCACTGCTGCGCTGGCGCCTCCACCAATACACCGCGGTCAGGATCGACAACACGGCAAACAGTAGGAGTTGCCACTCCAGCCCCAAAGGTGGCACCAGGAACTTGATCACACCCACGGCCGCCGCCGCGATGCCCATCCACAGCAGGTAACCACCGGCACCGAATACCTCAAGGATCAACAGCACCGTACCCAGTGCCAGCCAATCCCAAAACGACAGATGCTGCAGGAAATCCCACATGGCGCTGGCCTCAGCCTTTCTTGTTGTCGAACGTTGCCTTGACGATCTCGCCGATACCACCGACTGCACCGATCACCTGGCTGGCCTCCAACGGCATCAGGATGACCTTGCTGTTGTTGGCCGATGCCAGCTTGCCCAGTGCATCAATGTATTTTTGCGCGACGAAGTAGTTCACCGCTTGCACATTGCCCGACGCGATCGCTTCCGACACGACTTGCGTCGCACGGGCTTCTGCTTCGGCCTGACGTTCGCGGGCTTCAGACTCCAGGAACGCCGCCTGCCGGCTACCTTCGGCCTCAAGAATCTGCGCCTGTTTCTTGCCTTCGGCGGTCAGGATTGCCGATGCTCGCAGCCCTTCCGCTTCAAGGATCTGTGCACGCTTGATTCGCTCGGCTTTCATCTGGCCCGACATGGCGGCCATCAGGTCGGCGGGCGGGCTGATGTCCTTGATCTCGATACGGGTGATCTTGATGCCCCACGGCGCGGTGGCTTCGTCTACGGTCTTCAGCAGTTTTTCGTTGATGCCATCACGCTGGCTGAGCATGGCATCCAGCTCCATGGACCCGAGTACGGTACGGATGTTGGTTTGCAGCAGGTTGCGGATGGCGTGTTCGAGGTTGTTGACCTCGTACGCGGCCTGGGCGGTGTTGACCACCTGGAAGAAACACACGGCGTCGATCTGCACAGTGGCGTTGTCGGCGGTGATGACTTCCTGGGGTGGGATATCCAGCACGCTTTCCATCACGTTGATCTTGCGACCAATGCGGTCCATGACCGGGATGATGATGTTCAGGCCAGGTTTGAGGGTGTTGGTGTAGCGGCCGAAACGCTCGACCGTCCACTGGTACCCCTGTGGGACCACCTTGAAGCCCATGAATAGGATGGCAATGGCCAATCCTACGAAAAGAAGCAGTACGGTTCCGATCTGCATAGCGATTCCCTATCTGAATGTTTCAGTGAAACGACGTTGAGCCGATTGTAACGGTGTTGTCACCGATAAGAACGGTTTCACTGCTTATCAAACAAAGGATTTGTTACCGAATCCCCAGGCGTTACTCGTAATACTTCTGCCATCGTGGTCAGCCCCGCCTCGACCTTTTTCACGCCGGCCATGCGCAGGCTGCACATCCCTTGGGCAATCGCTTTCTGGCGCAGGGCGTGTAGATCGGCGCCGGGTGTGATCAGGGTTTTGAGTGCTTCATTCAGCACCATGATTTCGTAAACACCGGCTCGCCCCCGATAACCGCTCTGTCGACACTCCCCGCATCCGACCGCCTCATGGGCGTCACCCAGCGTCCGCTTGCAATGAGGGCACAACACCCGCACCAGCCGCTGCGCCATCACCCCCAGCAAGGTGGCCTTGATCAAATAATGAGCAATGCCCAGTTCCTGCAAACGGCTGATGGCGCTGGGGGCGTCGTTGGTATGCAGGGTCGACAGCACCAGATGCCCAGTCAACGCGGCCTGGATCGCCATTTCGGCGGTCTCTTGGTCGCGGATCTCGCCAATCATGATGATGTCCGGGTCCTGGCGCAGCAGGGCGCGGATGCCGCTGGCGAAGGTCAGGTCGATGTTGTGCTGCACCTGCATTTGGTTGAACGTGGGCTCGACCATCTCGATCGGGTCTTCCACGGTGCACAGGTTGACCTCCCGGGTCGCCAGTTGCCTGAGTGTGGTGTAGAGCGTGCTGGTCTTGCCCGAACCGGTCGGGCCGGTCACCAGGATGATGCCGTGAGTCTGGCGTGTCATGGATTGCCAGCGTCGCTGGTCATCCGCCGACAGGCCAAGCTGGTCAAAGCCCTTGAGCAACACCTGCGGGTCGAAAATCCGCAGCACCAACTTCTCGCCAAATGCCGTGGGCAAGGTGGAAAGGCGTAGCTCAACCTCAGCGCCCGTCGGGCTTTTGGTTTTGACCCGGCCGTCCTGGGGCCTGCGTTTTTCTGCCACGTTCATGCGGCCCAGGCTTTTCAGGCGGCTGACTACCGCCATCGTTACCTGGGGCGGAAACTGGTAGACATCATGCAGCAGCCCGTCGATACGAAAGCGCACACGCCCCTGTTCACGGCACGGTTCAATGTGGATATCACTGGCGCGCTGGGCGAAAGCGTACTGCAGCAGCCAGTCGACGATATTGACGATGTGTGCGTCATTGGCATCCGGTTCCTGTTCGCGGGCGCCGAGGTTGAGCAGATCGACGTTGCCAGGTGCCACCACCTTTTGATCGGCACCGCTGACGGACTTCGCCAGCCGGTAGAAATCACCGATACAGCGCGTAATGTCCTGGGGATTGGCGACCACGCGTTTGATCGAACGCTTGAGCACCTGCGAAAGCCCGGCTTCCCAACTGGTGACATGGGGCTGGGCGCTGGCGACGGTGACGGTTTGGGCATCCACCGCCACCGCGAGGATGGCGTGGCGTTGGGCGAACGCGTGGGACATCAGTGGCACTACCGTCGCCACGTCGATTTTCAATGGGTCGATGCGCAGATAAGGTTGCCCGGCCCGTTGGGCGAGCCATTCGGTCAGGGTTTCCAGGCACAGGCCTTGGGCTGCGATGCTCTCCAATGGGTGCAGGGTGTTGCTGGCCGGCAGCGCCGACAAGCGTTGGGCGATTTCTGGCGTGATCAGCCGCCCTTCGACCAAAGCCGGCAACAGTTGATGCAGTTCCAATCGTTGATCAACCGGCATGAAGGTTTTCCTGGGTGGCTGAGGGCGTAAGTCCCAGGCTAGCCAGCCGCTGAATATCTTCCTCCCAGTGTGTATTGCAGGCTTTTACTGGGCGACCGCCACCACCGCTTGAGGCCCTACGGAATCAGCCGACCACATATCCAGAGTGCACACGCTGATCAGGTTTCGAATCTTTTCACCGATCACCTGGGCCCGGTGCCAGCTCAGGCCGTCCATCACGATGTCGATGTTCAGCAGGTCCTCTTCGCGGTTCACCATGACCTGTCGCGGCGTGAGGAATTGCAGGGCGAAATAGTTGAGGACCCGGCACAACAGGTCGGGCTCCGCCTCGGCGACGATTCGGTAATGCGCCTGGCAATGAACGCTGTTGACGGCCCACGCGTCGACGCGGGTAGCGGGGTGGTTGGTTTCGACGGCGTGCATGGGAAAGCTCCAGATTCGACTGGAGAAATTTTTACATTCGCCAGCGGAGATTTCTTATCTAAGATGAGCCTGTTTTAGGAATAATCGAATTGATCAATTCAAGATAGGCACCATTGAAGGTATTTATATGCACAGCGAGTTGGACGCTTACGACCGCCGTATCCTGGCCTTGCTGCAAGAGGACGCCTCGCTGTCCAGCGCACAGATCGCCGAACAGGTGGGCCTTTCTCAGTCACCTTGCTGGCGGCGTATTCAACGTCTCAAGGAAGAGGGCGTGATTCGCGGCCAGGTGACTTTGCTGGATCGCAAGAAGATCGGCCTCAATACGCAGATCTTCGCCGAGGTCAAACTCAACGCCCACGGGCGCTCCAACTTCACCGAGTTCACCGACGCGATTCGCGGGTTTCCGGAAGTGCTGGAGTGTTATGTGCTGATGGGGGCGGTGGATTTTCTGCTGCGCATCGTTACCTCGGACATCGAGGCCTATGAGCGGTTTTTCTTCGAGAAGTTGTCGATGGTGCCGGGGATTCAGGAGGTCAATTCGATTGTGGCGTTGTCGGAGATCAAGTCCACCACCAGTCTGCCAGTGTTGCGCTGACAGGGCCGGCCTCATCGCGGGCAAGCCCACAGTGGATTGAGTTCACAGCTATCTGTCTGTGAACACAATCAGCGTGGGAGCCGGGCTTGCCCGCGATGACATCGTTACAGACGCAACAAAGTCTTCCAGGCCCGGTTCTGATACACCGCAATCGCCTGATGCATCCGCGCATCCAGCGACTCATCGGTGATCGGCTGGTTGGCCAGTTGGGCCAACTTGTTCAGCTCACCGTACAAACGGTCCAGCTCCGGAATGTCCACCACCTGACGCGCATGGTGCAGCCAGGCCTGGATGCGTTCGATACGCGGCAGTTGCTCGGCCAGGTCTTCCGGCTGTTGCTGGTAGCGCGGCAGTTGCAGGGCGACGGCGTCCTCGGCGAGCAGGCGCGGCAGCCAGTTGGTGAGTTGCGCAGCGCCCTGGCGGTTGCCACGCACGTTGCGGTCTGCGGTCCAGGTACGGGCGAGCAGCCAGCGCGAGGCGTTCAGGGAAAACAGGCCCCAGCGCACGTCTTCCAGTTCTTCGGTGAACTGTTCCGGCGCGGCTTTGCGGATGTCTTCGTCGTCGTCACCGGCTTGAACCAGTGGGCGCCAGTCTTCCAGCAGGGCATCCAGTGCGCTGCGCAGTTCGCTGGTGGATTGACGCGGTGCGGCCTGGCCGAGGCTGCCGACCAGGGCGCGCAGTTCGCCGAGGTTGTCGACCCAGTCTTGCAGCAGGCGCCAGTGGCCATTGAAGCGGTACTGCTCGGCCAGGCGCTGGCTGCTGCCCAGCAGGTGCCACATGATCGCGGCGAAGGCGTCGTCCAATGGCATTTCGGCGTGCAGCTGTGGCGCCGGCAGGCTCAGGGAATAGCTGCTGGCGTCGTACAGGCGGTAGCCGCGCTCGGCCTTGCTGATATCGCATGGCATCAGTGCCAGGGTGGCGGCCAGTTCGGCGGCCAGCTCCAGCAATGCAGCCGGTTCGCCTTCGCGCAGTTCCAGTTCCAGCTCACAGATCTCTTCTTTCTGCTTGCCGACGACCACGTGGCCCAGGTCCAGGGCGGCTTCGATGACTACCTTGGCCTTGCCGCGGCCCCAGGCGATTTCGGCGCGTTCGCGCACGAAGTCGGTGGTGAAGATCGGCTTGAGGGTCTTTTTGTCCAACTCGGCCAATTGCTCGGGCCAGCATTCGCCGTCGAGTTTTTTCACGTCGAGCTTGGCTTTGGGCAGGTCCCAGTTGTATTCGTTGCGTTCCGACAAGCCGGCGACGCTTTGGCCGCGGGTCTTGAGGGTCTGGATGATGTCGTCACCGTCCTTGCGCAGGCGCAGGGCGACTTTGGCCTGGGCCAGATCGCGCTCGGGGGTGTCGAAATACTGGTTCATCAACTCACGGCGTTCCCAGCCACTTTTGTTGCGTTTTTTCAGGAGCGGGTGCTCACGCAGCGCCGCGAGGGTCTCGCGGCTGACGCGGAGTTTGATTTCAGTTTCTTTTTGCATGGCCGGTACATCCAGGATCGGGAGCGCAGCCGGGGAAAAGAGTGGCTGCCAAGGTCGTGCAGTGTACAGGAGTGAGCCCGGCAACGTGCCGCAACGGTTTATTGTGTCGTGCAGATGGCTCTATAGTGAGGTTCATCCGGGAAGCTGAGAGACCGCGCATGCCGTTACCGTCCATGAAAGAGCAGTTCGCCGCATTGATTGCAGCGCCTTCTGTGAGTTGCACCCAGGCATCTCTCGACCAGACCAACCGCCCGGTGATCGATTTGCTTGCCAGTTGGCTGGGGGACCTGGGGTTCGCCATCGACATCCAGCAAGTCAGCCCTGGCAAGTTCAACCTGCTGGCCAGCTTCGGCAGTGGTCCCGGTGGCCTGGTGCTGGCGGGGCATAGCGACACGGTCCCCTATGACGCCGCACTGTGGAAGACCGATCCGCTCAAGCTGACGGAAGTCGACGGCCGCTGGGTGGGACTGGGCAGTTGCGACATGAAAGGCTTTTTCGCCCTGGCCATCGAAGCAGTGCTGCCCCTGCTGGACCAGACGTTCAAGCAGCCGCTGCTGATCCTCGCCACCTGCGATGAAGAAAGCTCCATGTCCGGTGCCCGTGCATTGGCCGAGGCAGGGCGTCCGCTGGGCCGTGCAGCGGTGATTGGCGAGCCGACCGGGCTCAAGCCGATCCGCTTGCACAAAGGCGTGATGATGGAACGCATCGACATTCTCGGTCAAAGCGGCCATTCGTCGGATCCCAGCCTGGGCCACAGCGCCCTCGAAGCCATGCACGACGCCATCGGCGAACTGCGTGGCCTACGCCTGGGCTGGCAGCGCGAGTATCGCAACCCCCAATTCAGCGTGCCGCAGCCGACCATGAACTTCGGCTGCATCCACGGCGGCGATAACCCCAACCGCATCTGCGGCCAGTGTTCCCTGGAGTTTGATCTGCGGCCTTTGCCGGGCATGGATCCCGAGGTGCTACGCGCCGCGATCCGGCAGAAGCTTGAACCGCTCGCCGAGCGCCATCAGGTCAAGATCGACTACGCGCCACTGTTCCCCGCGGTCCCTCCCTTCGAGCAACCGGAAGACGCCGAACTGGTGCGGGTGGCGGAACGATTGACCGGCCATCGTGCCGAAGCAGTAGCGTTCGGCACCGAAGCGCCTTATCTTCAGCGCCTTGGTTGTGAAACCCTGGTGCTCGGCCCCGGCGACATCGCGTGCGCCC
>Ga0308165_1006018_pt1 | contig 10927 bp, 8 predicted proteins | sample PhyWR2_FD_201032 | JGI IMG/M metagenome (GOLD analysis project Ga0308165, IMG submission 201032) | Phyllosphere microbial communities from UC Gill Tract Community Farm, Albany, California, United States - DLSLW.R2 | ecosystem: Host-associated > Plants > Phyllosphere > Unclassified | place: USA... | reverse complement strand
CGCGTCTTGATGATCTTTCGCAGCCGCGCGTTCACGCTCTCGATCGCGTTGGTCGTGTAGATCACCCGCCGCACCTCGGGCGGGAAGGCGAAGAACGGGATGACCTTGTCCCAGGCCCTGCGCCAGGCGTTGACCACGGTCGGGAATTTCTGGCCCCAAGGCCCCTGGGCAAACGCATCCAGCTCGGCTTCGGCCGCCTCGGCACTCACGGCCGTGTAGATCGGCTTGATGGCCGCCGCCAGCAGCTTGCGGTCCTTCCAGCTGGCAAAGTCCAAGCTATTGCGAATGAGATGCACGATGCAGGTCTGCAGTGTCGTGGCCGGGAACACCGCTGCCAACGCCTCGGGCATGCCTTTGAGGCCATCGGTCACGGCAATCAGCACATCCTGGACCCCGCGGGTCTTCATGTCGTTGAAGACTTTCATCCAGAACTTGGCGCCTTCGGTGTTCTCGATCCAGAGCCCCAGGATGTCACGGCTGCCGTCGGGCAACACGGCCAGTGCCAGGTATACGGCCTTGGAGCGCACCACAGCATCTTCGCGAATCTTGACCCGCAGCGCGTCGAAGAACACGACCGGGTACATGGGCTCAAGCGGGCGTGCCTGCCAGGCCAAGACCTCGCTCATGACGGCGTCGGTGACGCTGCTGATGAGATCCGGGGACACGTCCACCGAGTACATCTCGGCCAGAAAGCCCTGGATCTCGCGCACCGTCATGCCGCGTGCGTACATGGCGATGATTTTGTCGTCAAAGCCGGTGAAGCGGCGTTCATGCTTGCCAATGAGCTGGGGCTCGAACGTGCCCTCGCGGTCACGGGGAACATCGATACGCAGGGCGCCGGCGTCCGTCAATATCGTCTTGGCGCTCTTGCCGTTGCGGTGGTTGGCGCTGGACCCTTCGGGCTTGGCCTGGGCGGGTGCGTAGCCCAGGTGATGGCTCATCTCGGCACCCAGGGCCCGCTCAAGAACCGACTTCTTGAACTGCTGAAAAATACCTTCGAGCTCGGCCGGCGTGACCGGCCCGGGGATGAGCTGCTCGAGCAGCTCGGCTGAGAATTGCGGCTGCGCCGCCCGGTCCGCCGCAGCGGTGGTTTTTGTTTTGCGTGGCATTCATGCTCCTGGATGACAGGTTATGCCTTACACACAGAATTTCTGACAGGCTCAATACACGGTCGAGTTCAAGATCGAAGCAATCAGGCTGTCCGATTCGGTGGGTGGCCATGAGGCCGCACGAAGACTGGGAATCCCCTCGGCGACATTGAGTAACTGGTCGCGTAAGCGCAGGCCCGTGGGCTTGGTGCCGTTGCCTGAGGCCCATGCGCAACCGCTGCGTCGGCCGGTGACCGAGCTGGAAGCCGAGAACAGCCGGCTTCGCAAGGAACTCGCCGATGCGAAGCTGGACGTGGAAATTCTTCGAAAAGCGACGGCGTACTTTGCCAAGGTGTCGCGATGAAGTACGCCTGGATCGAGAACAATCGCGACGAGTACACGGTCAGCCGGCTGTGCCGGGTGCTGTTGGTGTCCCGCACGGGGTACTGTCAGTGGCGCGTGCGGCCGCTCAGCGCACGGGCGCTGGCGAACGCGGCCCTGGATGCGCAGGTGGCTACGATCCATCGTGATAGCCGAAGAAGCTACGGCCGACCCAGGATCACGCAGCAGCTTCGCCAGCAGGGCCAGTGCGTGAGCGCCGAGCGTGTTCGTCGAAGTCTCATGCGTCAGGGCTTGCGCCCGGTCTATCGGCGCGCATATGTGGTGACCACCGATTCGGCCCACCGCCTGCCGGTGGCAGCCAACATTCTGGATCGGCGCTTCGACGGCTGGCAGCCGAATCGAGCGTGGGTGGCCGACATCACCTATGTCACCACGGGCGAAGGCTGGCTGTATCTGGCCGCGGTGATGGACCTGGCGAGCCGCCGGATTGTGGGTTGGTCGATGTCCGAGACAATCGATGCGAAGCTGGTGTGCGCGGCCTTGAGATCGGCCTGCTGGCAACGCAAGCCCGGTGCCGGGCTGCTCGTTCACACGGACAGGGGTAGTCAATACGCCAGTCATGAGTACCGCCGGCTGACGGCGGACTTCGGGATCACGATGTCGATGAGCAGGAAGGGCAACGCTTGGGACAATGCGGCGATGGAAAGCTTCTTCAAAACCTTGAAGGTCGAGCGCATCTACCAGGTACGCTATGACACTCGGGCCCAGGCCCGCCTGGACATCGTGGACTGGATCGAGGGCTTCTATAACCGCGTGCGAATTCACTCGGCCAACGGATACCTCGCCCCGGTGACAAGAGAGCGCAGCCTCTTGGCTGCATGACTTGATGTACGTGGAAACGAGGCACGGTCACTCACGCTCAACAAGCGCCAGAAGCTGGGCGCGTCGGGTTGGCTCTTCAGCCTGGTAGTCAGGGGGCGCGTTCAAAAACCAGTCCACGGTTGCCAAGATTTGCGGCATAAATTCTCCTAAGAAGTGACGCCAAATCATGGCGTCACGACGGGCCAACCGGACATCACGAGAGCCCGTGTTGAGACTCTCAGAGCATCGAAATGGGACGCACCGCGCTCGATGCCTTCCTGTAGCTCTCCGTAAATTGGCCGCGTAAAACGAAGAAATCGGTTTTTACGCGGCCAATTGGATCGGAATTCCGAAGAGCGGTGTAACGCTAGCTAGATACTAGCGGTGCAACACGCCCCACGAAGAAGACGCTAGGTACTAGCAGGGAGCCCCGCTATCCGCCTGCCACTTGATGCGGTTCTTGAGCAACGCTCATCGTGTTGCAACGCTAGTACGTGAACCTACAGCTGAGCAGCAGGAGTGCTGAGACTTCAACATGCCCGGCTTCGCCTGGGTTGCCAACCCGGTGCTGGCACAGCCACAGGCGCTGAATTCGCTAGGACTCACTACCCCTTCAGCTGTCCAAAAAAACCGCGCAGCGGTCATCTACAGGTGACTATGAGCGACCCTCGCCGACAGGCTCTTCCAGAAAAACGAAAGTCCAGTGACATTCTGCATTTTGGATTACGGGTCTCGGGGCGAAGCCCTGAGTTGACTGCGACGGGCGCGAAGCGACCTAGTAGGCGAAATTCCAGATTGGCCCGTTAGGGCCACATCTGGCATCCTGCCCTGAATTTTGATCCGCATGTGCCGTAGATTTGTAGTGAATTTTCCATCGATCTGAGACGGATCTAAAGTGAGGTTTCAGTGCATCCGAGATGACTCTCTGTGCCTTTTGAAATCGATTCCGACATTGCACACACCAAAACTTCGGCGAGCGGCATACATCATCTTTTCCCACCACAAATGAACGTTGATCGTTTAACGGTCGTTTTGTAGACTTTTCGACCAAGCTCTGGATTTGTCATTTTCAGAAGACGACTGCACCAGTTGATTGGGCGTAATGGCTGTTGTGCAGCCAGCTCCTGACAGTTCAATATCAGAAGTGATCTGCACCAATCTCGACTATGCTCAATACTCGTGTGCACCAAAGCGAGGTGAGCATGGCGACGGACACCCCACGGATTCCAGAACAAGGCGTGGCCACTCTGCCTGATGAGGCTTGGGAGCGTGCGCGCCGTCGTGCGGAGATCATCAGTCCGTTGGCGCAGTCGGAGACGGTCGGGCACGAAGCGGCCGATATGGCGGCTCAGGCGCTGGGCTTGTCTCGGCGCCAGGTATACGTTCTGATCCGGCGTGCCCGGCAAGGCAGCGGCCTCGTGACGGATCTGGTGCCCGGCCAGTCCGGTGGAGGTAAAGGTAAGGGGCGCTTGCCGGAACCGGTCGAGCGCGTCATCCACGAGCTACTGCAAAAGCGGTTCCTGACCAAGCAGAAGCGCAGCCTAGCGGCCTTTCACCGCGAAGTCACTCAGGTGTGCAAGGCTCAAAAACTGCGAGTGCCGGCGCGAAATACCGTGGCCTTACGGATCGCTAGCCTTGACCCGCGCAAGGTCATCCGCCGGCGGGAAGGCCAGGATGCCGCTCGTGACCTACAAGGTGTGGGCGGCGAGCCTCCTGCCGTGACCGCGCCGCTGGAGCAGGTGCAGATAGACCATACGGTCATCGACCTGATCGTGGTCGATGACCGCGACCGGCAACCTATTGGCCGCCCGTACCTGACCCTCGCCATCGACGTGTTCACCCGCTGCGTGCTCGGCATGGTCGTCACGCTGGAAGCGCCGTCTGCCGTTTCGGTTGGCCTGTGCCTCGTGCATGTCGCCTGCGACAAGCGCCCTTGGCTGGAAGGACTGAACGTGGAAATGGATTGGCAGATGAGCGGCAAGCCCTTGCTGCTCTACCTAGACAACGCGGCCGAGTTCAAGAGCGAGGCCCTGCGCCGGGGTTGCGAGCAGCATGGCATCCGGCTGGACTATCGCCCGCTGGGACAGCCGCACTATGGCGGCATCGTGGAACGGATCATCGGCACGGCGATGCAGATGATTCACGACGAACTGCCGGGAACGACCTTCTCCAACCCTGACCAGCGCGGCGACTACGATTCCGAAAACAAGGCCGCCCTGACGCTGCGCGAGCTGGAGCGCTGGCTCACATTGGCGGTCGGCACCTACCACGGCTCCGTGCACAACGGTCTGCTTCAGCCGCCGGAAGCGCGCTGGGCCGAGGCGGTGGCCCGCATCGGTGTGCCGGCCGTCGTCACCCGCGCCACTGCCTTTCTGGTCGATTTCCTGCCCATCCTCCGCCGCACGCTGACCCGCACCGGCTTCGTCATCGACCACATTCACTACTACGCCGACGCGCTCAAGCCGTGGATCGCACGGCGTGAGCGCTGGCCGTCCTTTCTGATCCGGCGCGACCCGCGCGACATAAGCCGCATCTGGGTGCTGGAACCGGAGGGGCAGCATTACCTGGAAGTCCCCTACCGTACTTTGTCGCACCCGGCTGTCACCCTATGGGAACAAAGGCAGGCGCTAGCGAAATTGCGGCAGCAAGGGCGCGAGCAGGTGGATGAATCGGCGCTGTTCCGCATGATCGGGCAGATGCGCGAGATCGTGACCACCGCACAGAAGGCCACGCGCAAGGCGCGGCGCGATGCGGATCGACGCCAACACCTCAAGGCGTTGGTTCCGCCGGACAAGCTGACTCCGCCAGAAACGGACGTTGCGGCCGCGCAGGCAGACAACTTGCCGCCCGCCAAACCGTTCGACCAGATTGAGGAGTGGTAGCCGTGGACGAATATCCCATCATCGACCTATCCCACCTGCTGCCGGCGGTGCAGGGGCTGGCTCGGCTGCCGGCGGACGAGCGCATCCAGCGCCTTCGCGCCGACCGCTGGATCGGCTATCCCCGCGCGGTCGAGGCGTTGAACCGGCTGGAAACCTTGTATGCGTGGCCGAACAAGCAGCGCATGCCTAACCTGCTGCTGATCGGCCCGACCAACAACGGCAAGTCGATGATCGTCGAGAAATTCCGGCGCACGCATCCGGCCAGCTCCGACGCCGACCAGGAGCACATTCCGGTGCTTGTCGTGCAGATGCCGTCCGAGCCTTCGGTGATCCGCTTCTACGTCGCACTGCTCGCCGCGATGGGCGCTCCCTTGCGCCCGCGCCCACGACTGCCGGAAATGGAGCAATTGGCGCTGGCCTTGCTGCGCAAGGTCGGCGTGCGCATGTTGGTGATCGATGAACTGCACAACGTCCTGGCCGGCAACAGCGTCAACCGTCGGGAATTCCTTAACCTGCTGCGCTTCCTCGGCAACGAGCTGCGCATCCCGCTGGTCGGTGTCGGCACGCGCGACGCCTATCTGGCGATCCGGTCGGACGACCAGTTGGAGAACCGCTTCGAGCCCATGATGCTGCCGCTGTGGGAGGCCAACGACGATTGCTGCTCGCTGCTGGCCAGTTTTGCCGCGTCGCTCCCGCTGCGGCGGCCTTCCCCAATTGCCACGCCGGATATGGCCCGTTACCTGCTCACGCGCAGCGAAGGCACCATTGGTGAATTGGCGCACCTGTTGATGGCGGCGGCGGTCGCCGCCCTGGAAAGCGGTGAAGAAGCGATCAATCACCGCACGCTCAGCATGGCCGATTACACCGGCCCTGGCGAGCGGCGTCGGCAGTTCGAGCGGGAACTGATGTGAAACCGGCAGCACGCTGGCCGCTGCATCCTGCTCCCAGGGAAGGCGAAGCCTTGTCCTCATGGCTCCAGCGTGTCGCCGCCCGCTACCAGATGGACTTGTATGACCTGCTGGAGCACGACCTTGGTCACGGCCGGGTCGATGACCTGGATACTGCGCCACCTCCGGCGCTGCTGACGGCCCTCTCCCTGCGCAGCGGCATTGAGCTGGAGCGGCTGCGTTGCATGAGTTTCGCTGGCTGGGTGCCGTGGCTGCTGGACAGCCTCGATTCCCGGATTCCAGACGCGCTGGAAACCTATGCGTTCCAGTTCTCGCTATTGCTGCCGAGACGCGGCCGCAAGACGAGATCAATCACGAGCTGGCGCGCCTGGCTGCCAAGCCAGCCGATTCACCGCGCCTGCCCGCTTTGCCTGAACGACTCGGAGGATCAAGCCATACTGCTCGCGTGGAAATTGCCGTTGATGCTGAGCTGCCCGCAACATGGCTGCTGGCTGGAATCCTATAGTGGCGTGCCGGGGCAGTTTCTCGGCTGGGAAAACGCCGATGCGGCCCCACGCACGGCCAGCGACGCGATGGTGGCAATGGACCGACGTACTTGGCAGGCGCTGACGACGGGTTACGTCGAGCTGCCGCGCCGACGCATTCATGCCGGCCTCTGGTTTCGGTTGCTGCGCACCCTGCTCGATGAGCTGAACACGCCACTCTCGCAGTGCGGGCCTTGCGTCTGGAGCATTCGCCATGTCTGGGCGTGCTGCGGCCATCTACTGCGCGCTGGACAAAGCCAGTGGCGTCCCTACGAGATTCTGGCCCCGGCGGTGCAGTTACAAATGCTGGAGGCGGCGGCTACCGCCATCGAGCTGATCGAATCGAGCGTGGTGCGTCCACACGGGGAGTTGGGAGCACTGTTCTTGTCGGAGCCGCACACCGGGTTCACCAATGGCCTGCCCGAGAAGAAACGTAAGCCTGAGCCTGTCGATCACTGGCGGGAGGCGGTCAAGGCGCTCAACGAGGCTATCGCCGAGGCCCGACATAATTGCGAAACGGCCCGCTCACTGTTCACGCTGGCGTCTTATGGGCGGCGCGACCCCGAGTCCCTGGATCGCTTGCGCGACACGTTTGCCCAGGAGGGCATTCCCCCGGAATTTCTGTCACATTATGTTCCTCGCGAACCCTTTGCATTCCTTAGTATGAATGACGGGTTAAGTGACAAAATTTGACGATCAGAACTTTCCAACCCACACTGTCACATAATCGAACGTATACGTGACGGGTGAAAAGGTGCTGATCGGCTACATGCGGGTATCGAAGGCGGACGGATCCCAGTCCACCAATTTGCAACGCGATGCGCTCATCGCCGCTGGTGTGAGCCTTGCGCACCTTTACGAGGATCTGGCCTCGGGCAGGCGCGATGATCGCCCAGGGTTGGCTGCTTGCCTGAAGGCGCTTCGTGAAGGGGACACGCTGATCGTGTGGAAGCTCGATCGGCTTGGCCGTGATCTGCGCCACCTGATCAACACCGTGCACGACCTAACTGCGCGTAGCGTGGGCCTGAAGGTCCTGACCGGTCACGGTGCGGCGGTCGACACGACGACTGCCGCCGGCAAGCTTGTGTTCGGTATTTTTGCCGCGCTGGCCGAGTTCGAGCGTGAGTTGATTTCCGAGCGAACAGTCGCTGGACTTATCTCGGCGCGCGCTCGCGGCAGGAAAGGGGGGCGCCCCTTCAAGATGACCGCCGCCAAGCTACGCCTGGCGATGGCCAGCATGGGGCAACCGGAAACCAAGGTGGGCGATCTCTGCGAAGAACTCGGGATTACCCGGCAGACGCTCTACCGGCACGTGTCGCCCAAGGGCGAACTGCGGCCAGACGGCGTAAAGCTGCTCTCCCTCGGTTCAGCCGCATAAATGGAGGCGACCTGGAACGGGGCGCTGTTCAGTGCGGCAACGATCCGATTACCGGTGTCGACCCAGAGCAGCCGTAGAGCTTTTGGGAAAGCTGTCGTTCAACGCCAGAGTTAGACGGGGGGTAACTACGGCAGCACCCCATGTTGAGGCCGGCGCGACGGAGCACGCCGGACCGAAAGAGAAAACTGTGTGTGGCGCGAGCTGGCACCTGGCCCCCACGGTGCTCGGCGAGGCGACGAGGCTGACGCGATGTACAAAACGTGCCGGCACCGGTTGCCGAAGCCGCGATGGCTGCCGTGAGTGACGACGGAAGATGAAGTCGACTGTTCATGAGCGATCCGAACCGCCTAACGTGAAGTTCAACCGCAGTTTGTAAGCAGCGCATGTGCGAAAAACTTCGCGCAGCGATTCGCTAAATGCGCTGCTTACAAACTGTCGAGTGTAGCGAAGCGAAACGGTGTTGCAACGCCTTGTTATACGATTTATGACTCATAGCTAAATGGCTTTGCAAATGTAAAGGCGGCTATGCTTGGCCCCACCTTTTGCAATAGCTCTAACTTTTCCTTTCCTTCTGTTACAGATGGAATGTGCCCCGCTGGAACCCACCAAAGCACTTGATGAGGCTTAGTCATTTTATTAAACCATGCATTACGATCACGAATTAGTTCAACGTGAAGTGATTTATAAACATAGTTTTTTAATGAATCAATATTTTCCCAAACACTCATATTTACAAGCAATAATGGATCATCGAAAGCTTGTAGTGCAGTAGCGTCGCCGTCTTCAGTTTGAAGCCGCCAGACAAAACCGGGCGAACTATCCGCGAGTGCATTAATTTCAGCCAAACGATCAACAAACCCTTTCATTAAGGCAGAATCCATTGGGGCTTGCGCATGAGCTATATTAATTTGTGCTAAATGATACCGATTCATTTCATTCCTTGCTCTTCGTATAACGGGTAACCGGAATATCTGGTTGATATCTCCTTTGCTGGCAGCCTGTAATTCCCACTTTCTCACCGGAGAATATGGTTGATCAGCCTCCCTTCGCGGGTTAGTATCAGTCCATCTATAGGAGGACGACCTCCCCCACCTTGGGAAGTAATGACCAGGACGACCTGGCCCCGTTATATTTCGGAGGGGTCAATGCCTTGGGTATATCTTCTCGTTGCCGGTGTCCTTGAGATTGTGTGGGCTTACACAATGAAGCAATCTCATGGCTTCAGTCGGCTCTTACCATCGATCATCACGATTTCTACAATGGTGGCCAGCTTCTGGCTGTTAGCAGTCGCCATGCGAACTATTCCACTCGGAACTGCCTACACAATCTGGACGGGAATAGGAGCTGTAGGCGCTTTTCTTGTCGGAATCGCATTTTTGGCTGAACCGGTTAATGCAGCGAGAATCATTGCTGCGATCCTCATTGTTTCAGGGTTGGTGTTAATGAAACTATCCAGCGCCTGACATCGAGGTTATTAATGATGGGTCTCGTTACTGGCCTTATTAACCTCTCAAATTATGAGGTCAGGGACTCCAAGTCGACAGACGACGAAATGCACTTCCAGGTGGACGCACCCGATCCCATCGCGTGCGAGAAATGTGGCGTGCAGGGTGAAATCGTGCGGTTCGGCAAGCGTGATGTTCCTTATCGTGATTTGCCCATCCACGGCAAGCGGGTCACCCTCTGGGTGGTTCGTCGCCGGTACACCTGCCGGGCCTGCAAGACCTCCTTCAGGCCCCAGCTACCGGAGATGGTGGACGGCTTCCGCATGACGCGGCGGCTGCATGAGTACGTGGAGAAAGAATCCTTCAACCACCCCTACACCTTCGTGGCGGCGCAGACTGGCCTGGACGAGAAGACGGTACGCGACATCTTCAGCGCTCGCGCCGAGTTCCTGGGGCGCTGGCACCGATTCGAGACGCCTCGCATTCTGGGTATAGACGAGCTGTACCTGAACAAGCGCTACCGCTGCATTCTGACCAACATCGAGGAGAGAACCCTGCTCGACCTGCTGACCACCCGCCGGCAGGACTTGGTGACCAACTACCTGATGAAGCTGAAAGACCGGCAGAAGGTCGAGATCGTCAGCATGGACATGTGGAACCCCTACCGTACGGCGGTCAAGACGGTGCTACCACAGGCCCGTATCGTGGTCGATAAATTCCATGTGGTGCGCATGGCCAATGATGCCTTGGAGAAGGTGCGCAAGGGCCTAAGAAAGGAGCTGAAACCCTCCCAGAGCCGAACCCTCAAGGGAGACCGGAAAATCCTGCTGAAACGCGCTCACGAAGTCTCAGACCGAGAGCGGCTGATCATGGAGACCTGGACAGGCGCATTCCCGCAACTGCTGGCCGCCTACGAGCACAAGGAGCACTTCTACGGCATCTGGGATGCCATCACGCGCTCCCAGGCAGAAGCCGCCCTGGACGAGTGGATAGCCACCGTCCCGAAAGGCCAGAAGGAAATCTGGAGCGATCTGGTCAGAGCGGTGGGCAACTGGCGCGAAGAGATCATGACCTACTTCGAGACGGATATGCCCGTCACCAATGCTTACACGGAATCCATCAACCGACTGGCCAAGGACAAGAACCGTGAAGGGCGTGGTTACTCCTTCGAGGTGATGCGGGCACGAATGCTCTACACCACGAAGCACAAGAAGAAGGCCTCAACTGCGAAGGTCTCTCCATTCTACAAGAAAACCATCTGTTACGGACTGTCGGATTTCGCAGAGGAACTCAATTACGGGGTCGATCTATCAACCATCTGAGGGTGGTATAAGGTTGGTGGGGTGAAGGAGCCCCATCAACCATTAAATCCGGATACCCCATTTATCGAGAAAGATCGCCTCGTATTCGCGCTTGGATGCTTCCAACTCCGGCGAACCGCTCAAGGCGGCAATCACCCCGGGTATTTCCCGACCTTGCAACAACACACAATCGACATA
>Ga0308165_1006017_pt1 | contig 10931 bp, 10 predicted proteins | sample PhyWR2_FD_201032 | JGI IMG/M metagenome (GOLD analysis project Ga0308165, IMG submission 201032) | Phyllosphere microbial communities from UC Gill Tract Community Farm, Albany, California, United States - DLSLW.R2 | ecosystem: Host-associated > Plants > Phyllosphere > Unclassified | place: USA... | reverse complement strand
TTTCCTCCCCTCCGCCCGTCTCCCCCGAAAGGGACGACGACGAAGCGGCGACTGTCTGGTCAGCTTCGGCGCGCAGTATAGAGGGTTTAGCCGCTGCTGTCACCCTTCCGTGCGCATCCCTACCTGCAGGGTGGCGGCAATATTGCGCGAAGCGCGATAAATATTGTCAAACGCGCCGCGAAACGCCTCTTCCAGGGTGCTGATACGGGTCAGGACGCTGAACACCGCGTCGATACCATACTGATGCACGATACCCACATCGTTGGTCAGACTGCCTGCGATACCAATCACCGGCTTATGGTACTTTTTGGCGACACTCGCCACGCCCACCGGGACTTTGCCATGAATACTTTGACTGTCCAGACGCCCTTCACCGGTGACGACCCAGGTGCAGTCATGAATATGTTCTTCGAGGTTGAGCGCCTGGGTGACAATTTCGATGCCGCTTTTCAGCTCTGCACCGAGGAAGGCCATCAGCGCCGCGCCCATACCGCCTGCCGCGCCCGCACCGGGGACGTTTTTGACGTCAATGTGCAGCGAGGCGTTAATCACGTCGGCGAAATGCCCGAGGTTGTTGTCGAGCTCAACGATAATCGCTTCGGTGGCCCCTTTCTGTGGGCCAAAGATCCGGGATGCACCCTGCTCGCCGACCAGCGGATTGCTCACGTCGCAGGCCACGCGGATGGCGCAGGATTTGAGGCGCGGATCGAGCGCCGAAATATCAATGTTGTTCAGCGCCATCAGGCTGCCGCCGCCGTGGCCGATCTCGGTGCCGTTGGCGTCGGTCAGTTTTGCGCCGAGGGCTTGTACCATTCCGGCACCGCCGTCGTTGGTGGCGCTGCCGCCAATACCAATAATGATGTTGCGCGCACCTTTATCCAGCGCCGCAAGGATCAGCTCCCCGGTACCGCGGGAAGTGGTGATGAGGGGGTCGCGCTGCGCCGGAGGAACCAGCACCAGTCCGCTCGCCGCGGCCATCTCAATAAATGCCGTTACGCCATCGCCGGAAATGCCCCAACAGGCATTGACCTTTTCGCCCAGCGGACCTGTAACGACAGCATGCTGCGCCGTACCCTGGGTAGCGGCAATCATCGCTTCAACCGTTCCTTCTCCGCCATCTGCAACGGGAACAGAAACATACTCTGCATCGGGAAAGATTTCCCGAAAGCCTTTTTCTATCGCCTGCGCTACCTCGGTGGCAGACAGGCTTTCTTTATACGAGTCAGGGGCGATTACGATTTTCATAGTTATAGCCTGTTACCGCTTGAGGCAAAAATAGCGGGCGCGTTCCCGCGCCCGTCTTTGTTAGCGAGAGACTTCGACCTTCGCCAGTTTTTCGTAATAGCACGCGATAGCGCTGTGGTCGGCGTTGCCCAGACCATCGGCACGCAGAGCCTGCATCATCTCCATGACTGCGGCAGTCAGCGGCAGCTGCGCGCCCACGCCGTGGGAGGTGTCCAGCGCGTTCGCCAGATCCTTAATGTGCAGATCAATGCGGAAGCCCGGCTTGAAGTTACGATCCATGACCATTGGCGCTTTGGCATCCAGCACGGTGCTGCCTGCCAGACCACCACGAATAGCCTGATACACCAGATCCGGGTTAACGCCCGCTTTGGTCGCCAGGGTCAGCGCTTCAGACATCGCGGCGATGTTCAGCGCCACAATCACCTGGTTTGCCAGCTTGGTGACGTTACCCGCACCAATATCTCCTGTATGCACCACGGAACCGGCCATCGCTTTCAGCAGGTCGTAATATTGGTCGAAAATCGCCTTATCACCGCCCACCATCACAGACAAGGTGCCGTCGATGGCTTTCGGTTCGCCGCCGCTGACCGGCGCATCCAGCATCTGCACGCCTTTTACTTTCAGCGCATCGCTGATTTCACGGCTCGCCAGCGGAGCGATGGAGCTCATGTCGATCAGCACAGTGCCCGGTTTGGCACCGTCGATGATGCCGTTCTCACCCAGCGCGACGTCTTTCACGTGCGGGGAGTTTGGCAGCATGGTGATGATCACATCACACTGCTCGGCAATGCCTTTTGCGGTGGTAGCGGTCTCTGCACCTGCGGCGATAAGCTCGGCCACCACTTCAGGATTGCGGTCAGAAACCACCAGTGAGTAACCTGCTTTAATGAGGTTTTTACTCATTGGTTTACCCATGATACCCAGGCCAATAAAACCAACTTTCAGTGTCATAATTGCGTCTCTCTCTTTATTCAGTGGTGGTTATTTTTTAAAGGAATCAGCTAACTTCTGGGTCGCAGAGCGGAACACGCCAAGATCGCTGCCGACGGCAACGAAGGTCGCGCCCCATTCCAGATAGCGGCGGGCATCGGCCTCAACCGGTGCCAGGATGCCGCACGGTTTACCGTGGGCTTTCGCGCGGGCAAAGATGTGCTGAATGGCGCGCTGCACTTCTGGGTGGTTAGCATTGCCGAGGTGGCCAAAGGCCGCCGCCAGGTCGCTTGGGCCAACGAAGATACCGTCTACGCCGTCAGTGGCGGCGATGGCATCAACGTTGTCCACGCCCTGCTGGCTTTCAATCTGTACCAGGATGGTGATGTTCTTGTTCGACTGAGCGAAGTAGTCCGGCACGGTGCCAAACATATTGGCGCGATGCGAAACCGACACGCCGCGGATCCCTTCTGGTGGGTAGCGGGTGGATGCCACCGCCTGCACCGCCTCTTCCACGTTTTCCACAAACGGGATCAGGAAGTTGTAGAAGCCGATATCCAGAAGGCGCTTGATGATCACCGGCTCATTGGTCGGGACGCGAACCACTGGCGCGCTGTTGCTGCCTTTCAGCGCCATCAGCTGCGGAATAAACGTGGTGATGTCGTTCGGAGCATGTTCACCGTCCAGCACCAGCCAGTCAAAACCTGCCAGCCCCAGCACTTCGGTGCTGATTGGGCTTGCCAGCGCGGACCAGCAGCCGATCTGAATCTGATTTGCCGCGAGGGCTGCTTTAAATTTGTTCGGGAAAATATCGTTACTCATCGTTTATACCTTTGCTTATTTCTGCAATTCCATACGTTTGATGTCGCCCACTACGAACAGGTAGCAGAACATCGCCATCAGCGCTGAACACCCTACGAACACCAGCGCTGCGTTGAACGAGTGCAGTTCGCTGACCAGATAGCCAATCACCAACGGCGTGACGATTGACGCTACGTTGCCAAAGACGTTAAACACACCGCCGCACAGGCCGATAATCTCTTTTGGCGCGGTATCGGAAATCACCGGCCAGCCCAGGGCACCAAAACCTTTACCGAAGAATGCCAGCGCCATCAGGGCCACTACCAGCGCCGTGTTGTTGGTGTAGTTGCACAGAATAATGGTGGAGGCCAGCAACATGCCGAGAACAATCGGCAACTTACGCGCCAGGGTAATCGACTTGCCTTTCTTGATCAGATGATCGGAGAACACGCCGCCCAGTACACCACCGGCAAAACCACACAGCGCCGGAATCGAAGCCACCAGACCGACCTTCAGAATCGACATTCCCTTTTCCTGCACCAGATAAATCGGGAACCAGGTGAGGAAGAACCAGGTGATGGTGTTGATAAAATATTGACCGAAAAACACGCCTAGCATCATGCGGTTCGACAGTAATTGTTTGATGTAATGCAGCTTAGGACCGCTTGCCGCTTTATCGCCCGGCTTTTTATGATCCATGTCGACAACCGCGCCACCGTCCTTGATGAACTGCAGCTCCTCGGCCGTCATCCGCGGATGATCGGTTGGGTTATGGATTAACTTCACCCACAGGCCGGTCAGCACAAAGCCAATCACACCCATCACGGTAAAGACATGTTCCCAACCCCAGGCAAAGGTCAGCCAGCCGAGCAGCGGCGAGAACAGCGCCAGCGAGAAGTACTGGGCGGAGTTAAAAATCGCCGATGCGGTACCGCGCTCTTTGGTCGGGAACCAGGCCGCCACAATACGGGCGTTGGCCGGGAACGACGGCGCTTCGGAGAAGCCCAGCATAAAGCGCATGAAGAACATGGAGATACCGGCCCACGCCAGCGGGACGAAGTCGACAAAGCCCTGCAGGAAGGTAAACAGCGACCAGAAGAACAGGCTGTAGGTATAGACCTTTTTCGACCCAAACTTATCCAGCAGCCAGCCGCCGGGGATCTGCATCAGCAGGTAGGCCCAGCCGAAGGCGGAGAAGATATACCCCATCTCCACCGCGCTTAAATGCAGCTCCTCGGCCACTGCCGTACCGGCAATAGAGAGCGTCGCGCGGTCGGCGTAATTGACCGCGGTAACAATAAAGATAATTAACAGAATCAGGTAGCGGGTAGGTGTACCCTTTTTTGCACTCACGGTAGTATCCAGCAACATTTTTATTTCCTCTGGCACATCGATGTCGTTATTTTTATTATTTTAAGAAAGAGGCATTCCTGATTATTTATTGATAGCAGGTAATATCAGGTAATTAACCAGACGCAATGAAATCGTTATTGAGTATAATCAACACACCTACCCGCCGCACTGTCGCATTGCTCAATTTTAGAGGGTTGCAGCAATAATATTTTGAGCATATGCACAACCCCTTGGGCGCTGATGCACAGATTTATGCATTGCCCGGTCCTGGCGGGATCTGATGTCAAAAATGAGTGATCTTGATCACGTTTTCAATTCGCCGCGCCTGACATTCTTTATTCCACTGAGCAGAGTCTTTATTTCCGACTACAAGAAAATATACGCACTCTTTTACAAATTAATTATCTACCACTTGTTGGAGAATACTGGAAAATGGCCGATATCGAAATTCGACAAGAGTCGCCAACCGCGTTTTATATTAAGGTGCATGAGACCGATAACGTGGCGATTATTGTTAATGATCATGGGTTAAAAGCCGGAACGCGTTTCCCGGACGGACTCGAACTTATCGAGCATATTCCACAAGGTCATAAAGTGGCGCTGGTGGATATTGCCCAACAGGGCGAAATCGTGCGTTACGGCGAAGTGATCGGTTACGCGGTACGTGCGATCCCGCAGGGCAGCTGGATTGACGAATCGCTGGTCTCGCTGCCGGAAGCCCCGCCGCTGAATACCCTGCCGCTGGCGACCCGCGTGCCGGAACCCCTGCCTGCGCTGGAAGGCTACACCTTTGAAGGCTACCGCAATGCGGACGGCAGCGTCGGCACCAAAAACCTGCTGGGCATCAGCACCAGCGTGCACTGCGTCGCTGGCGTAGTCGACTATGTGGTGAAGATCATCGAGCGCGATCTGCTGCCACAATATCCGAACGTCGACGGCGTCGTCGGCCTGAATCACCTTTACGGCTGCGGCGTGGCGATTAACGCCCCGGCGGCAATTGTGCCGATCCGCACCATCCATAACCTCGCCCTTAACCCGAACTTCGGCGGCGAAGTGATGGTGGTGGGCCTCGGCTGCGAAAAACTCCAGCCCGAAAAACTGCTGCAGGGCACTGAAGACGTGCAGGCGATCCCGGTAGACAGCGCCAGCATTGTGCGTCTGCAGGATGAGCAGCACGTCGGCTTCCGCTCGATGGTGGATGACATCCTCCAGGTTGCCGAACGTCATCTGGCTAAGCTGAACCAGCGCAAGCGTGAAACCTGCCCGGCATCAGAGCTGGTCGTTGGCACCCAGTGCGGCGGCAGCGACGCCTTCTCCGGCGTAACGGCTAACCCGGCGGTGGGCTATGCCTCCGACCTGTTTGTGCGCTGCGGCGCTACGGTGATGTTCTCGGAAGTCACCGAAGTGCGCGACGCCATCCATCTGTTAACCCCGCGCGCCATCAACGAAGAGGTGGGCAAACGCCTGCTGGAAGAGATGGCCTGGTACGATAACTATCTCGACATGGGCAAGACCGACCGCAGTGCTAACCCGTCTCCGGGTAACAAGAAAGGCGGCCTGGCCAACGTGGTGGAAAAAGCGCTGGGCTCGATTGCCAAATCCGGCCAGAGTCCTATCGTCGAAGTGCTTTCACCGGGCCAACGCCCAACCAAACGCGGCCTGATTTATGCTGCCACCCCGGCCAGCGATTTTGTCTGCGGCACCCAGCAGGTGGCCTCCGGGATCACCGTCCAGGTATTCACCACCGGTCGCGGCACGCCGTACGGCCTGATGGCGGTTCCGGTGATCAAAATGGCAACCCGCACTGAACTTGCCAACCGTTGGTATGATCTGATGGACATCAACGCAGGCACCATCGCCACTGGCGAAGAGAGCATCGAGGACGTGGGCTGGAAACTGTTCCACTTCATTCTGGATGTGGCGAGCGGACGTAAGAAAACCTTCTCGGATCAATGGGGACTTCACAACCAGCTGGCGGTATTTAACCCGGCACCTGTGACCTGATAATGCTGTAAACCTCCTTTAGCATGGCTTCGGCCATGCTTTTTTTTTGCCTTTCGTTCTTTCGCAACCTTCCTTTCACTTTCGATTCTTTCGTTTTTACGATGCCAATCACAAAAAAGCATTCCGAAACACTATATCTTCTTTCGAAGTAAATAAACGAAAGGTTTCGGAGGAAGGATGTACATCATTTCGACCAAAGCGATGCTGACGAAGGCCCGATACGGCGGTTATGCCGTTCCGGCGTTCAATATTCATAACCTTGAAACACTGCAGGTGGTGGTGGAAACGGCCGCCGAGCTGCGTTCTCCGCTAATTGTTGCCGGCACGCCGGGCACCTTCAGCTACGCCGGTACCGGCAACATTATTGCCATCGCCGGCGATCTGGCGAAAACGTACAACCAGCCGCTGGCGATCCACCTCGATCATCATGAAGATTTCGACGATATCGCGCAGAAAGTGCAGGCGGGAATACGCTCGGCGATGATCGACGGCTCGCACCTGCCGTTTGCCGACAACGTGGCGCTGGTTAAACGGGTCGCAGACTACTGCCATCGCTATGACGTTAGCGTGGAAGCGGAGCTGGGGCGTCTCGGCGGTCAGGAAGATGACCTGGTGGTCGACAGCAAAGATGCGCTGTACACCCATCCGCAGCAGGCGCGGGAATTCGTCACGCTCACCGGTATCGACTCCCTTGCCGTTGCCATCGGTACCGCCCACGGTCTCTATACCGCCACGCCAAAACTCGACTTTGAGCGCCTGGCGGAAATCCGCAATCAGGTTGATGTCCCGTTGGTGCTGCACGGCGCGTCGGGCCTGTCGACGGCCGACATTCGCCGCGCAATCGGTCTGGGTATCTGCAAAGTTAACGTCGCCACGGAGCTGAAAATCGCGTTCTCTGACGCGTTGAAAACGTACCTGGCCGTACATCCTGACGCCAGCGATCCGCGCCACTACATGATCCCCGCCAAAGCCGCCATGAAAGAAGTCGTGCGTAAAGTCATTAATGACTGCGGCTGTGAAGGCAAACTGTAAACCACGCTAACCGGAGGAAACGGTGAAAAATATTATTGCCCGTCACAAGGCGGGAGAGCATCTCGGGATTTGTTCGGTCTGTTCAGCGCACCCGCTGGTGATTGAAGCCGCCCTGCGCTTCGACCTGCCGACCGACAATAACGTGCTGATTGAAGCGACGTCCAACCAGGTCAATCAGTTCGGTGGCTATACCGGCATGAAGCCTGCCGACTTTCGCGATTTCGTGCTGGCCATTGCCGCCAGAGTGGGCTTTCCGACGGAGCGACTGATCCTCGGTGGCGATCATCTCGGGCCTAACTGCTGGCAGAGCGAACCCGCAGAAGCGGCAATGGAGAAAGCCGTTGCGCTGATTGAGGCTTACGTGGCGGCAGGCTATAGCAAGATCCATCTTGATGCGTCGATGTCCTGCGCCGACGATCCGGTGCCGCTGGATCCCGTCGTGGTGGCCCAGCGGGCAGCGCGCTTATGTCAGGCCGCGGAAGAGACCGCCACTGACGCGCAAAAAGCGGCGCTGACCTACGTGATTGGCACCGAAGTGCCGGTTCCGGGCGGGGAAACCAGCAGCATCGACAGCGTGCACGTGACCCGGGTGGAGGATGCCGCCCGCACGCTGGACACCCACCGGGAGGCGTTTCACGCCCTGGGGCTGGAGGCGGCAATGGAACGCGTCATCGGCATCGTGGTGCAGCCCGGCGTGGAGTTCGATCATACGCAGATTATCCACTATCAGCCGCACGCTGCCGAAGCGCTGTCGGGCTGGATCCGCCAGACCCCGATGGTCTACGAAGCGCACTCCACCGACTACCAGTCACGCCAGGCATACCGGGCGCTGGTGCGCGATCACTTTGCGATCCTGAAGGTTGGTCCGGCCCTTACCTTCGCCCTGCGCGAAGCGATTTTTGCTCTCGCGCAGATGGAAGAGGCCCTGATCGCCCCGGAGAACCGCAGCCGCGTGCTGGAGGTCATTGATGAGGTGATGCTGAACGAACCGGATTACTGGAAAAAATACTATCGCCCGACCTGGAGCCAGGCGATGGTGGACATTCACTTTAGCCTGTCGGACCGCATTCGCTATTACTGGCCACACCCGCGCATTCGCCAGAGCGTGGACAAACTGATCGCCAACCTCGGCACCCTGACCCTGCCGCTGGGGCTTGTCAGCCAGTACCTGCCGGTGCAGTTCGAACGCTTAACCGCCCAGACGATCGCCGCCACGCCGCAGGAGCTTATCCTCGATAAAATCCAGGACGTGCTGCGCGCTTACCGCTACGGCTGTGCCCCTGACGCTGCCTGAAAATCGGAGAACCCATGAGCAAACTGTTTGTCCGTACCGGAATTGAATTCGCCACCTGCCAGCAGGCGCTGGCCCATATTGGCGAAGAGATGCTGGCGAAGGGGGTGGTTCACCCCACCTGGCCCGCCGCCCTGCTGGAGCGGGAAGCGGTCTTCCCCACCGGCATTGCCCTGGAGCAGCATGCGGTTGCTATTCCGCACTGCGAGGCTATCCACGCGAAGGAACCGGCCATTTACCTGATTCGCCCGGACAAACCGGTGAATTTTCAACAGGCAGATGACGAGGCCGAGATCGCCGTGTCCCTCATCATCGCGCTGATCGTTGAAAACCCTGCGGCGCAGCTTACCCTGCTGCGCCGGTTATTTAGTGAGCTACAGAACCCAGCCACGCTGACGGCGCTGCTTGCCGCGCCTGACCACCAGCTGGCGGCACTGTTTGAGGGATCAATTCTGACCGCTGAACCCTGCAAACAGGCCTCATAACACACCAATAATAAGAAGGAGTACCCTATGAAACGTAAAGTGATTGTTGCCTGTGGCGGTGCCGTTGCGACCTCGACCATGGCCGCAGAAGAGATCAAAGAGCTGTGCGACGCCCACCACATCACCCTCGATCTGGTGCAGTGTCGGGTCAATGAGATCGAAACCTACATGGACGGGGCGGATCTGATCTGCACCACCGCGAAGGTTGACCGCACCTTCGGCGATATTCCGGTGGTGCACGGGATGCCGTTTATCTCCGGCGTCGGTATTGAAGCCCTGCAGCAAAAAATCCTGACCATCCTCAAGGGGTAAGGCCATGTTTAACGAAATCATGCGTTATATCCTCGATTTGGGGCCGACGGTGATGCTGCCTTTAGTGATCATCATCTTCTCGAAACTGCTGGGGATGAAACTCGGCGACTGCTTTAAATCGGGGCTGCATATCGGGATCGGTTTTGTCGGGATCGGGCTGGTGATCGGCCTGATGCTCGACTCCATCGGACCCGCCGCCAAAGCGATGGCGGAACAATTCCAGATTAACCTGCACGTGGTGGACGTGGGCTGGCCGGGATCGTCGCCGATGACCTGGGCCTCGCAGATTGCGCTGGTCGCCATTCCTATCGCCATCGGGGTGAATATCCTGATGCTGGTGACCCGCATGACCCGGGTGGTGAACGTCGATATCTGGAATATCTGGCACATGACCTTTACCGGCGCGATGCTGCATCTGGCGACCGGCTCGTACTGGCTGGGGATCCTCGGCGTGGTGGTGCACGCGGCGTTTGTCTACAAGCTGGGCGACTGGTTTGCCAAAGACACGCGGGACTTTTTCGGCCTCGATGGCATTGCCATCCCTCACGGTTCCTCCGCTTACCTCGGGCCCATTGCGGTGCTGGTCGATACGATTATCGAAAAAATTCCCGGGCTTAACCGCATCCATTTTAATGCCGACGACGTGCAGAAGCGCTTCGGGCCGTTTGGCGAGCCGGTCACCGTCGGGTTTGTAATGGGGCTGGCCATCGGCCTGCTCGCCGGTTACGACGCAAAAGGCGTGCTGCAGCTGGCAGTGAAAACGGCGGCGGTGATGTTGCTGATGCCAAGGGTGATTAAACCGATCATGGACGGCCTGAACCCGATCGCTAAACACGCCCGCAAGCGCCTGCAGGCAAAATTCGGCGGCCAGGAGTTCTTAATCGGCCTCGATCCGGCGCTGCTGCTGGGCCACACCGCGGTGGTCTCCGCCAGCCTGATCTTTATCCCGCTCACCATCCTGATTGCGGTGCTGGTGCCGGGCAACCAGGTCCTGCCGTTTGGCGACCTGGCCACCATCGGCTTCTTCGTGGCGATGGCCGTCGCGGTGCACCAGGGCAACCTGTTCCGCACGCTGATCTCCGGCGTCATCATTATGAGCATCACCCTGTGGATCGCCACCCAGACCATCGGCCTGCACACGCAGCTGGCGCAAAACGCCGGCGCGCTGAAAGCGGGTGGCATGGTGGCCTCGATGGATCAGGGAGGATCGCCGGTCACCTGGCTGCTGATCCAGCTCTTCACCTGGCAAAACGTGGTCGGCTTTATCGTCATTGCCGTCATCTATCTCACGGGCGTACTGCTCACCTGGCGTCGGGCCCGCAGCTTTGTCGCGGCAGAAAAACAGGCCACCCGCCAGCAAAGCCAGACCGTATCTTGATACCCGGGGAGCGACGCTCCCCTCTTTTTTCTGGAGTGAATCATGAAATCAGTGGTAATTCACGCTGAGGGCAGCGTGCGCGTTGAAGAACGTCCTGTGC
>Ga0308165_1006015_pt1 | contig 10933 bp, 12 predicted proteins | sample PhyWR2_FD_201032 | JGI IMG/M metagenome (GOLD analysis project Ga0308165, IMG submission 201032) | Phyllosphere microbial communities from UC Gill Tract Community Farm, Albany, California, United States - DLSLW.R2 | ecosystem: Host-associated > Plants > Phyllosphere > Unclassified | place: USA... | reverse complement strand
TTTGCGCGGTGCCGAAATCGCTGGTGTTGAGCTCCAGCATCAGGCCGGCGCCGCCCAGCGGCGAGTCCACCGCCCGCTCGACGATGGCGCCCGCCGGAATCCGACCGGCGCTGAGCTGGTTGATCTGTACCTTGCTGCCGTTGGCCGACGCGCCCGCCCCGCCCAGGACCATGTTGCCTTGCGCGATGGCATACACCTCGCCATCGGCGCCCTTGAGCGGCGTCATCAGGAGCGTGCCGCCGCGCAGGCTCTTGGCGTTGCCCATGGACGAGACGGTGATGTCGATGGCCTGGCCGGGACGCGCGAACGGCGGCAAGGTCGCCGTCACCATCACGGCGGCCACGTTCTTGAGCTGCATGTTGGTGCCCGGCGGCACGGAAATGCCCAGCTGGCCGAGCATGTTGGTCAGGCTCTGGGTCGTGAAGGGCGTCTGCATGGTCTGGTCGCCGCTGCCGTCCAGGCCGACCATCAGGCCGTAGCCGATCAGTGGGTTGTCGCGCACGCCCTGAATGGTGGCCAGGTCTTTCAGCCGCTCGGCCCGCGCGGGCACGGCGGCCAAAACGCTCAGGGTGGCGGACAGCAGGGCCAGCCGGATGCCGGCGGCCAGGGCGCGGCGGATGCGGCCGGGCGCGGTGGAAGTGAAACGGCGCGGCATGTTCAGAAAGGAAGCACGTTGAGGAAAGCGCGCTGCAGCCAGCCCATGGTCTGCGCCTCGTCGATGTAGCCCTTGGCGCTGTACTCGATGCGCGCGTCGGCCACCTGCGTCGAGGGCACGGTGTTCATGGCGCTGACGGTGCGCGGGTTGACCACGCCCGAGAAGCGGATGAACTCGGTGCCCTGGTTGATCAGCATCTGCTTTTCCCCGCTGACCAGCAGGTTGCCGTTGGACAGCACCTCGACCACGGTGACGGTGAGCACGCCGTTGAAGGTGTTCTTGGAATTGGCGCCGCCCTTGGCGCTGATGCTGTTCTTGCCGCTGGCGTCGGCGTCCAGCCCGCCGAGCAGGCCGCCGAAGACCTTCGGGATCACGCCCAGCGTGGCCGAGGCGCTGCTGGCGCGGCTGGCGTCGGCGGCCGAGTTCTTGCTGGCGTTGATGTTCTCGCTCACCAAAATGGTCAGGATGTCGCCGACGAAGCGCGGCCGCCGGTCCTCGAACAGGGCCTGCGCGCCAAAACCGGCGCGGTAGATGGCGCCGTTGACAGGCGCCGCCACCCGGGGCGCCGGATCGGCCCGTGCCGTCATCGGCTGCTGCACCAGCGGCTCGCGCGGCAGCTGCGCGCAGCCGCCCAGCAGCGCGGCGGCCAGCAGCGGCCACATGGAATGCGGTGGAAGCGACATGGCGGTCATCACAGCTGCGACAGGCGGCCCAGCATCTCGTCGGATGTCTTGACCACCTTGCTGTTGACCTCGTAGGCGCGCTGCGTCTGGATCATGTTGACCAGCTCCTCGACCACGTTGACATTGGACGACTCGACGTAGCCCTGGCTCAGCGTGCCGGCGCCGTTCTGGCCGGGCGCCGTCTGGGTGGCGCCGCCCGAGGCGTCGGTTTCGACGTAGAGGTTTTCCCCGGTGCTCTGCAGGCCGGTGGGGTTGAGGAAGGTGACCACCTGAACCTGGCCGATCTGCACGCTGGCGGTGCTGCCGGCCTGCACCACCGAGACGATGCCGTCGCGCCCGACGGTCATGCTGGTGGTGTTTTGCGGCACCGTGATGGCCGGCTGCAGCGGATAGCCGCTGGCCGTGACCATCTGGCCGTTCTGGTCCACCTGGAACGAGCCGTCGCGGGTGTAGGCCGCGCTGCCGTCGGGCATCAGCACCTGGAAAAAGCCGCTGCCGTTGATGGCCAGGTCTTTCGGGTTGTCGGTCTTGGTCGAGTTGCCCTGTGTCAGGATGCGCTCGGTGGAAACGACGCGCACGCCGGTGCCCAGCTGCAGGCCCGAGGGCATGCGCGTCTGGTCCGACGTCTGCCCGCCGCTTTGGCGTAGGTTCTGGTACATCAGATCCTCGAACACGGCGCGGCTGCGCTTGAAACCCGTGGTGCCGACGTTGGCCAGGTTGTTGGCCACCACGTCGAGCTGGGTCTGCTGGGCGTCGAGCCCGGTCTTGGCGATGGAGAGGGAGCGAATCATGGCGAAAAATCCTGCAGGGTGGCCGAAGCCGGGTTCATGTCAAGTCGGGCGGGAAGATGGCGCGGGGCGTCAGCTGGCCGAGAGCAGCTTGTTGGCCTGCTGGTCGCAGCTCTCGGCGGTCTGCACCGTCTTCATCTGCATGTCAAAGCGGCGCGCATTGGCAATCATGTCCACCATCACCTCCACCGGGTTGACGTTGCTGCCCTCCAGCGCGCCGGTCAGCAGCCGCACCGCCGGGTCGGCCTGCGCCGGCTGCGCGCCCGGCTGCAGGCGAAACAGGCCGTCGTCGCCGCGCACCAGGTCGGCGGCCGGCGGATTGACCAGCTTGAGGCGCCCGACCTCGGCGCCGCCGGTGGCCGCGCCGCCCGCGCCGAGCGCGCTCACCAGGCCGTCGGGCGCGACGGTCAGCGCCGCACCGGGCGGCACCACCAGCGGGCCGGCCTCGCCGGCCACCGGGCGCCCGTCCATGGTCATGAGCTGGCCTTCGGCGCCCACTTGCAGGTTGCCTACGCGGGTGTAGGCTTCGCCGCCGCCTGGCAGCTGCACCGTCAGCCAGCCGTCGCCGCGCACCGCCACGTCCAGCGGGCGGCCGGTCTGCGTCATCGGGCCGCTGCGCAGGTCGGCCCCTGGCGTGGAAGCGACCACCATGGCGCGCGTGCCCGCCTCTTGGCCGACCACCGGCACGGCGCGAAAGTTGTTGATCTGGGCGCGAAAACCCGGCGTCGAGACGTTGGCCATGTTGTTGGCCACCGACGCCTGCTGCTCCATCGCCTGCTTGGCGCCGCTCATGCCAACATAGATCATCCGGTCCATGGTGTTCCTCTTGTCTTGTCTGGTTGGGGTGGCCGGACGGGCGCGGCGGCCTGGCGCATGCGCGCGGGCCGCCGGCGCATCAGCGCATGTTCATCAGGGTCTGGACCACCTGGTCCTGCGTCTTGACGGTCTGGGCATTGGCCTGGTAGGTGCGCTGGGCGATGATCAGGTTGACCAGCTCGGACGTCAGGTCCACGTTGGACGCCTCCAGCGCGCCAGAAGTCAGCGAACCGAGCCGCGTGCCCGAGCCGGCCGTGCCGGTCAGCGGCTGGCCCGAGGCCGCGGTTTCGGTCCAGATGTTGTCGCCCTTGGGCTGCAGGCCGTTCGGGTTGACGAAGGAGGACAGCACTACCTGGCCGAGCGACTTGGACTGCTCGTTGGAGTATTTGCCGGTCACGGTGCCATCCTGCCCGATGGCAAAGCCGATCAGCGTGCCCGAGGCGTAGCCGTCCTGCGTCAGCTTCTTGACATCGCTGTCGTTGCTGAACTGGGTGGTGCCGGCCAACTCGATGTTCATCGCCATCGGCGCCGAGCCGTTGTTGAAATCCAGGCCTGCCAGCTGCACGCTGCTGGGCGTGGTGGTCAGCTCGCCGTTGCCATTGAACGTCAGTGCGCCGGTAGCCAGCTTGGTGCTGTTGGCCACGGCCGGCGGGCCGCCGGCGCCGGGGGCGGCCAGCATGGCGCCATTGGCATCGAGCGGATAGCCATCGGCGGTGGCATACATGTCCCAGGCGCCGTTGGCCGACTTGACAAAGAAGTTGGACAGCTCGTGGGCATTGCCCAGCGAGTCATGGACCGTGAGCGAATTGGAGTAGTTGTAGGTCGTCGAATCGTTGGCATTGAACGCTGCCGTGGGCACGGTGCTGCGCGAGTCCAGGTTGAACTGGGCGCTGATGTCTGCGGTCTGCTTGGGCACCATGGCCGTGGTCGGCATCTGCAGCGGCGCCAGCCCGCCGCCCACCGCGCCCGTCGAGCCGACCTGGTAGCCGGTGAGCTGGTAGCCGGCGGCATTGACGATGTAGCCGTTCTTGTCCAGGTTGAACTGGCCGTTGCGCGTGTAGGCAATGTCGCCGGCCGTGCTGCTCATCCGGAAAAATCCGTCGCCCTCGACAATCGCCACATCCAGCGGGCGCGAGCTGGTCTGCACCGCGCCAGTGGTGAAGTTCTGCGACACGCTGGCCACCTGGGTGCCCAGCCCGACGCGCGAGCCGGTGTACACATCGGAGAACTGCACGCTGCCGGCCTTGAAGCCAAAGGTGCCGGCGTTGGCGATGTTGTTGCCGATGATGTCCAGGTTGCTGGCCGAGGCGCTCAGGCCGCTCAGTCCTTGGGCGAAGCTCATAAGATTTCTTTCTGTTGAAACAAGACGCGTAAATTGGAGGCGGCCGCTGCCCGGCCGTTTCAGAGGATCAGGCGGACATCGGCAAGGCTGGCCTTGCGGCCCGCGCCCAGGTCCAGCGACACGCCGCCCGTTCCCTGCGCGACGCTGGCCACGCTGGCATAGGTCAGGGCGCTGGCGGCCACGCTGGCCGTGCCGCTGGTGGCCTCGACCTTGAGCGTGTAGGCACCATCGGCCACGGCAGCGCCGCTGTCGCCCAGGCCGTCCCAGGACAGCGTCTTCACGCCCTGCGGCAGCGCGCCCAGGTCCAGCGTGCGCACCGGCTTTCCCGCCGCGTCGATGACGGTGACCTTCACCGCGTCGGCCGCCTGCGGCACGTCAATGGCAAAGGGCACCGCGCCGCCCTGGCTGAGCGCCACGTCGCTGCCCGGCACCAGCACGCTGCGCCCGATCAGCGAGGCCGACTGCAGCACCTGGCTGGAGCCGCTTTGCGCCAGCAGCGAGGCAAAGGCGGTGTTGAGCTTTTCGATGCCGCTGACGGTGCTCATCTGCGCCAGCTGCGAGGTCAGCTGGGCGTTGTCCAGCGGATTGAGCGGGTCCTGGTTGTTCAGCTGCGTGACCAGCAGCTTGAGAAAGCGCTGCTCGCCATCGGCGCCGGTCGCGGGACTGGTCGATGACAGCGCGCCCAGCGCATTGCCGGCGTCGGTGGAAGAAGTGGCGGACACGGCCATGAGCGTCTTTCGGTGGAATGGGAGGTGAAATGAAGGCTGGCGCCCGGCCTTACTGGCCCAGGGTCAGCGTCTTGAGCATCATGGTCTTGGCGGTGTTGAGCACCTCGACATTGGCCTGGTAGGAGCGCGAGGCCGAGATCATGTTGACCATTTCCTCGACCGGGTTGACGTTGGGCATGCTGACGTAGCCCTCGGCATTGGCCAGCGGATTCTTCGGGTCGTGCACCATGCGCAGGGGCGACGGGTCTTCGATCACCCGCGCCACCCTGACGCCGCCGATGGCCTGGCCGTCCGCCGGCGCCATCTCGAACACCACCTGCCGGGCGCGGTAGGGCAAGCCATCCGGGCCGCTGACGCTGTCGGCGTTGGCCAGGTTGCTGGCGGTGGTGCTCATGCGCTGGGACTGCGCGGTCATGGCCGAGGCGGCGATCTGGAAAATGCCCACGGAACTGTTGGAATACGGCATGCGAAACTTTCTGCGCCTGGCTACTGGACCGCTGCCAGCAGCGTCTTGATCTTGGCGCCCAGCACCGACAGATTGGCCTCGTAGCGCATGGCGTTGTCGGCAAAATTCACCCGCTCGACATCCATCTCCACCGTGTTGCCGTCGATGCTGGACTGGTTGGGCGTGCGGTACATCAGCGCCGCCTCGGCCGCGGCGCTGGGCTGCGCGGCCATGTGGGCGGGCGCGGGCGCGGCCATGGCCACCGCGCTGGACTGCCGGCCGCGTTCGACCGCGCTGGCCAGGCTGGCGCCGAAGTCGAAGTCGCGCGCCTTGTAATGGGGCGTGTCGGCATTGGCGATGTTGCCCGACAGCACTTCCTGCCGCCGCGCCCGCAGGCTGAGCGCCTCCTGGTGAAAGCGCAGCGCCGAATCCAGCTTGTCGATCATTTTTTCCTTGTTCGGTGAAGGCATTTGCCCGGCTGCCCAGAAGCGCTGGGATTGAAAATAATTTTAGGGATGGCGCCCCTTATCCAATTACCTGAACAGATGGGGTTTAGAGGCCCAGTTCGGCTTTTTTCGAGGCCCTGCCCGGCCGGCTTTCGGACGGCGCGGACAGCACCGGCGCCAATCGGCTGAACAGCGTCCGGTTTGCGCGTCAGTTCAGCCCGCTGGCCGGGCCGCAGTCTTTTTAAAATCAGCGCGCCGCACTGAACAATCTCTCCCATCGTGAAAGCCAGACAAACGCCCATGAAGATGCCAACCTGCCGGCCCCTGCCGGCCGCGCTGCTCCGGGCAATTGCCCTGCTGCTGGCCTTGGCGGCCTGCGCGCCGCTGGCCTGCCGCGCCGCCGCGCAGCCGCTGTCGGGCCAGGCGCGGCCAGTGATCGAGCGCTTTCTGGCCGGGCAGACCGCCGCCCTGCCCGGCCAGGTGCGCATCAGCATCGACACGCCGCCCTCGGGCGCGCTGCCGCTGTGCGATGCACTGGAAGCCTTCCTGCCCGGCGGCGCACGCCTGTGGGGTCGCGTCTCGGTCGGCGTGCGCTGCACGGGCGGGCAGCCCTGGACGCGTTACGTGCAGGCCTACATCGGCGTCACCGGCGCCTACCGGGTCGCCACGCGCCAGATCGAGCCAGGCCAGGCGCTGGGGCCGGGCGACACGGCGCTGCGCGAGGCCGACCTGACCACCCTGCCGGCCAGCGTGCTCACGGATGCGGTCCCGCCCGAGGGCTGGGTGGCGCTTGGGCGCATCAACCCGGGCGCGCCGCTGCGGCGCGAGCAGCTGCGCGCCGTGGCGGTGGTGCAGCAGGGCCAAAGCATCAAGCTGCACGCGCGCGGGCCCGGCTTCGTGGTCAGCACCGAGGGTAAGGCCATGAGCGAAGCGCCCGCCGGCGCGCTAATCCAGGTTCGGATGCAGGGCGGCCAGCTCGTCAGCGGCATCGTCCAGCCCGACGGGAGCGTCGAGCGCATGCACTGAGGCGATTGGAAATTTTCTGCGAGGGGGCCTAAAGTTTTGGCGGCGGCTGCCGTTATGCCGCTAAGTGCCCGAGGAAAACACCATGAAGATCAACCAGAACGTCACCTTCTTGAACAAGGCGACCCCCCTTGCCAGCGTGGCTGCGCCCAAGGCGGGCGCGGCGCCGGCCAGCGTGCCCGCCGGCGCCGCGCCGGCTGGCGGCACGGCCGCGACGCTGCCCTCGACGAATTCCGACTTCGACGCGGCCCGCGTTGCCCGTATCCGCGAAAGCATCAGCGCCGGACGCTACACGATCAACACCGCCAAGATTGCCGATGGGCTGCTGTCCAGCGTGCAGGATCTGATCAGAAAGCCACCCCAATGACCACCTCGTTTTTGCAGCACCTGGCGCAGGAACATGCCGCCGTTGACGCCTTCATCGCGCTGCTCGACCAGGAGGCCGATGCCATGCTGCAGGGCCGCTTTGCCGATCTGCCCGCGCTGACCGAGCGCAAGTCGCAGCTGGCCGACAGGCTGGCCATCCTGGGTCGCCAGCGGGAAAACGAACAGATGCGCCTGGGTTACCGGGGCGACCGCCAAGGCGCCGAGGCGCTGGCTACGGCTGCCGGGGCAGCGCTGCAAAACGCCTGGCGCGCGCTGAGCGCATCGGCCGCGCAGGCCCATGAACGCAACCACCGCAACGGCGTGATGATCCATACCCACCTGGACTTCACGCGCCAGTCCATCGGCCTGCTCAAGGCCGGCGGCCAGTCCCTGTATGGCCCGGACGGCAACCACAGCAGCCGCGCCAGCGGCAACAGGCTGGCTGCGGGCTGAGCACTCCTCCAATTCATGATGAAAAAGGCCGCATGCGCAGGCGGCGCCGGGGCGGGCAGCTATGAATTCAGGAGCAAAAACTGCCCGATGCCGCGCTGGCCGTGGCGTGCCAGCGCCTGGCGCCATTCGGCCAATCCAGCAATTTTGCTATTGAATCAATAGCTGCCAGCGCAGGCGCAGCTTGGGCATGCGGCCTGTTTGATGTGCAAAAGCCTTCTGCGGACCCGCGCGGTGGCGCGCTCAGGGCATCTTGGCCAGCAGGCCGCGCAGGCGGCTGATGACCTGGCTGTGCAGCTGGCACACGCGCGACTGGGTAATTTCCATGACCGCGCCGATCTCGCGCAGGTTCAGCTCTTCGTCGTAGTACAGGCTCAGCAGCAGCCGCTCGCGCTCGGGCACCGCCTCGATGGCCGCGATCAGGCGCTGGCGCAGGTCGGTTTGCAGCAGCCGGGCCAGCGGATCGCCGGACGCGCCGTTTTCATGCCGGCTGGCGCACTGCTGGTCGATGAAGGTGTTCTCGGCGCTGCCCTCGTCAAAATCCTCGTAGTACACCAGCTGGCAGCCCTGGATTTCCTGCAGCAGGCTGTGGTAGTCGGCCAGCGGCAGCTGCAGCTCCTGGGCAATCTCGCCCTCGGTGGGATGCCGGCCGCGCTTTTGCTCCTGCGCCTGGATGGCCTTAGCCACGCCGCGCGAGGACTGGCGCAGGCCGCGCGAGACCCAGTCGTTGGCGCGCAACTCGTCAAGCATGGCACCTCGGATGCGCTGGCCGGCATAGGTTTCGAATTTTGCGCCCTGGTCATCCTGAAAGCGGCTGGCCGCGTCCAGCAGGCCCAGCATGCCGGCCTGGATCAGGTCATCGAGATCGACGCTGGCCGGCAGCTTGGCGATGAGCTGCAGGGCCAGGCGGCGCACCAGAGGCGCATGCTGCGCGAGCAATCCGGCGGCGCCGGAGGAGTCGAATTTTCCCTGGGAGGTGTACATGAAGGAGGAAACCTGCTGGTTCTTGACAATCGGATGCATGGCCTCAATGCGCGCCGGACAGCGCGGCCTGGCCAGCCCTCACCGGCGCGGGCGCGGCGGTGGAGGGCTGCGGCCACTGCAGCAGTTCGGCGGCAATCTGGCAGAAGTCCTGCGCCGCCGGGCTGGCGCTGAAGGCCTGCACCACCGGCAGCCCCAGCTGGCGCGCCTGGCCCAGCAGCGGGTCGGCCCGGACAAAGCCGGCGCGGCGCAAATGGATGCCCAGGTAGCGCGCGCTGGCGGCGCACAGGTTGGTCAGCATGCGGTTGGCCTGGTCGATGTCCTCGGCCTCCTCCACCAGCACCCACAGCGGCGTCGGCGCTTGGGCGGCATGGAGTTTCTTGATGCACAGGTAGGCCTGCGTGATGGCCGCTGCCGTGGCCTGGAACACCAGCAGCACGGTATCGGCGCTGGCCGCCAGCGGCGACAGCGCGCCGTCCGGCCCCGGCACGGCATCGAGCAGCACCAGCCGCCCGTCGCGCTGCGGCGGCAGGCTCTGGGGACCGCCGCGCTCGTTGAGCAGCAGCACCTGCTGCCCCTTGAGGATCAGCGCGGCCATCAGCTCCTGCGTGACGGCGCAGGCAGGTGCGCCGTCCGGCGCGCTGTTGATGACGGCCACGCGCCTGGCAGGCACGCTGACCGCCGCCGCATGACCGCTGGCGGCCATCAGCCGGCGCAGCCCGTCGGCTTGGTCGAGAACTGTTTTTTCCATCGCGCGGGCCTTATCTTTTCGCCGTAGCGGCCTGGGCCTCGGACGGCGCATCGGCCTCGTCAAGCTCCAGCGCATCGAGCAGCGCATAGAGTTTTCCCAGGCCCTCGAACAGCACCGCGCCGGGCAGCGCCGGCCCGGCGCTGGCGGCGGCGGGCTCGGCCAGCCCGGCCAGCACGCTGCGCGCGGTCTCGGCCCAGCCGGCGCTCGCCTGCTGCAGGCGAAACACCGTGGTACAGGCCTGCGCGGCAATCACCGCCGTCTTGTCCAGCCCCGCTTGCGCGTTCGCCTCAGGCGCCGCGCTGCCCGCAAGCTGCGCCAGCACCTGGTCCAGCAGGCCAAAGTACGGCTCGACATGCACGCGCCAGGCGGCCCATTGCACGACCTTGCGCGCCTTGGCCTGCAGGTTGATGCTGGCCAGCAGGTAGCTGTGGGCCAGCAGGGCGCCGTCCGAAGCGTCCACGATGCGCCGCACCACGCAGCGGTGCATGGGCGCATCGGGCAGTTCGCCGGCATGCGCCGCGCCGGCCTCGGGCGACAGGCTGACAAGCATTTCGGCCACCGACAGCTGGGCCTCGCGCCCCCGGAACGACACCGGCTGCGGCGGACTGAACAGCAGCCCGTCCACGAGCTCCTGCAGCGTGGCCGACTGGCCGTTTTGCACCAGCTCCACATGCAGGCTGGCCGGCGCCGAGGCCACCCAGCGGACGCCGGCGGCCTGCCAGGCCTGGATGCGCTCGGGCGAGGCCATGCCCGCAAAGAGGTGCACCACCGGCTTGTTGTCGAACTGGTGCAGCGCCTGGCCGGGCGCCGGCAGCCGGGCGGCAAAAGGCAGGCCGGTGCGGTCCGACAGCAAGGCCGTGACGGGCAGTCCCGCACCGGTTGCGCCGGCGCCATCGGCATCGGGCAGACCGGCCTCGCGCGTGCTGGCCAGGACGTAATCGGTGCAGTCGCGCCGGCTGTCGGCGCACGCCTGCGCCAACGCCATCTCGGCCGCGTCGCCGCCTTCGGCCCGCGCATCGGCCAGCATGCGCCAGAGCGCGCGGGTCGGGTCAAAGCCGATATCGCCGGCGGCCAGGGCCACGGCGTTGGTGATCAGTTCCTGGGCATTGTGGGCCAGCGTGCTGATCAGCTGGCGGCACTGCGCACGCAGGCGCTGGCTGACGGCCTCGGCGGCGGCCACTTTGGCCTCGTGGCGCAAGACGGCCGGCTGCTCGTCCACGTCGGCCTCGCCGGGCACGAACAGCGCGCTCTGGCTCCTGGCCTCGAACACGCTGTCGATGAGCGCGCGGCGCTCGCCGGGCATCAGGTTTTCCGGCACCTTCTGGCCGCTGGAGACGTAGTGCACGCGCAACTGGTGGCGGATCACGATATCGACCAGCACGCCCGGATGGGTCGATTCATCGACCTTGGTCAGGATGCAGCCGGCCAGGTCGGCGCCGCTGGCGTCGCCGCCATGGCG
>Ga0308165_1006013_pt1 | contig 10937 bp, 9 predicted proteins | sample PhyWR2_FD_201032 | JGI IMG/M metagenome (GOLD analysis project Ga0308165, IMG submission 201032) | Phyllosphere microbial communities from UC Gill Tract Community Farm, Albany, California, United States - DLSLW.R2 | ecosystem: Host-associated > Plants > Phyllosphere > Unclassified | place: USA... | reverse complement strand
AAAGCTTCTCCAAATGGAAAAGCTTTTCTATATCAAGTGACCTCGGAGGGGCTCGAACCCTCGACCCATTGATTAAGAGTCAATTGCTCTACCAGCTGAGCTACAAAGTCATGTCTATATTCAAATGTAACTTAGATTTTTTTTATATCAAACAAAAAAATAAAAAAAACCAATCAAATAAGTACAATCAGTTTTAGTGAATACAATTAACATGACGATCTAACCAAATTCCGTTCATATCCACCAATAAACAGCTCATCCCCATAATCCAACAACTGATCCAATCTTATTTGTCCCGCTGGCTAAAGCTTCACATTTTCAGGTCAAATTAGAAAAAACATGAAGTACATCCTATCCATCATCCTATTTTGTTCCATACAAGTCTCCGGTCAAATAAAAATCAATGGAAACGTCACAGACGGCAATAAAAAGGCGGTGCAGTACGCCAATATTTTCATTGTAGGGACATATGATGGAGGCACAACAGACTCCCTCGGTAATTTTTCATTTATGACGTACGAAGTTGGAAATCAACTTTTAAAAATTACTGCAATTGACCGTGAATCTAAATCGATACCCTTCGATCTCGCGCAAAACAAGCCCCTGCAGATACAACTCCAAGAGCAAGCAAAGCAATTGGATGAAGTGGTTATCCAAGCGGGTCTATTGCAGGCTGGAGATAAGGGCAAAAACACCGTGATGACCCCGTTGGATATTGTCACTACGGCAGGGAGTATGGGTAATATTTTTGGAGCATTAGCGACACTTCCCGGCGCACAGGTAGCAGGAGAAAATGGAAGATTGATGGTTCATGGGGGAAGTGCAGCAGAGACACAGACCTACATCAATGGTATTCGAGTACCGCAGCCTTATACGTCTTCTCCCAATGATGTTCCTGTAAGAGGAAGATTCTCACCGTTTCTTTTTAAAGGGATCAATTTCTCTACCGGAGGCTACTCTGCTGAATATGGAAATGCCCTTTCCAGTGTACTGATTCTCAATACAGCGAATCAAATCGAACCCAACAAAACTGAGATTTCCATCTCTTCTGTTGGGGCAGGTCTGAGTAATACACAAAACTGGAAAACAAAATCCCTTACTTTCAATACTTCTTACACCAACCTCAAGCCTTACAGTAAAATCATCACACCCAACATTGATTGGACTAAACCCTATGAAAACGCTTCTGGAGAACTCATCTATCGTCAAAAATTAAAAGCTGGATTTATCAGATCCTATGCTTCGTTCAATTTTGAAGATATGGGCTTATATCAGAAAAATAGCAACTATACTCATCCTATAGCAATCAAAAAGAGGGCATACAACAGTTATTTCAATACCGATTACCAGCAAAATCTCGGTGGCGGATGGGACTTGCAATCAGGTATGGGTATCGGTTATCTAAATGAAAAACTACAAGCAGACAGCATGGGTATGCCACATCAAGAGATCGCTGTCCATGTGAAAGAAAAGTTCACAAAATCATGGAACAACCGGTTAAAAAGCATCTTTGGGATAGACTTTTTCTATACTGATTTTACACAGGATTTTACAAGCCCAGGTATACGCAAAGAAGCCTCCTCCACCTCTTCTATAGCTGCTCTTTACACTGAAACCACCTATGCCATGAATAACAACCTCATTGCAAAATTAGGTATTCGGGGGACTTCAAGCACTGCTGAACCCTTTCTCTTGGAGCCGCGATTTTCTTTAGGCTACCTCATCGATCCTTACAACCAGCTTTCTTTTGCTTATGGTGATTTTCATCAACAGGGGCCACAGGAGGTGCTCATATACGATAAGCAAATAAAATGGCAACAAGCGCATCATTACATCCTCAATTATTATTACGAAAAAAAAGGAAGGACAGTCCGTGTTGAGGCATACAGAAAAACATACGATCACCTGATCAAGTACGATACCCCGCGCATCAATAGCAGCAGTATATTTACCAATACAGGGACAGGGTATGCGCAGGGTATGGATCTGTTTTTCAGAGATAATAGGTCGATCAAAAACTTACAATATTGGATATCCTATGCTTACACGGACTCCAAACGTAATGAAACTGATGCTCCATTTTCCGTCACCCCTTCCTATGTATTCAAACACACCCTATCGGTAGTAGCAAAATATTGGATCAATGCCCTGCACTCTCAAGTCAGTTTAACAAACAATTATCTTTCTGGAAGGAGCTACCATGATCCTAATCTCCCGTCTTACACACAGCGCAAGACAGACGCCTACAATACACTCTCTGCCAGCTGGTCCTATCTTATATCGCAACAAAAGATCATTCACTTATCTGTCAATAATCTACTGGGCAGTAGTCCGATCTACGGATATCAATATGCCGATCAGCCAAATCAGCAAGGTATATACAATCGTATTGCGATCACCCCTAGTACCAAGCGATTTGTTTTTGTTGGATTTTTCTGGACCCTATCTTCAAATAAAAAAGAAAATCAACTAGACAACTTATAATCGACAGTTCGTCCCATAAATACAACAATTGAGCACATTAAAATTGTTGGCATTTAGATAAATAATGAAATTTGATAGTATAAAACAATATCAATATGAAAACTTTAATAATTGCATTTATTGCCCTATTCTCAGTCGCCACCTATGCACAGTCCCCTTATGAGAAAGGAATGTCCCAAGGCTTAGCACTATGGAAATCTGGAAATACAACCGAAGCAGCAGCACAATTTGAACGGATTGCACAAGCGGAGCCTGATAATTGGATTCCACTTTATTATCAAGCACTCATCGGGACAACTACTGCCTTTTCCATAAGAGATCCGGAGGAAAAATTAAAACTGATCCAAAACGCCAAAATCATCCTTAGCAAAAGCAGCCAAGACAATAATTCGGAATGGCTGACTTTAAAAGCAATGAACCTGGTTGCAGAATTGACGACAGATCCAATGACAAAATCCAAGACCTTAGCACCGACCATCTACGCTTTGTATGAAAAGGCAATTCAATTGGATCCCAACAATCCCCGTGCGGTATTAGGACTTGCGGAGTTTCAGATCGGAAGCAAAAAATATTTTAAACAAGATATCAGCAAAGAGTGTGAAGCTGTGAAGAAAGCATTAGATTTGTTTGAGACTCATAAACCAGCACTTCCTTTTGCTCCAGCATGGGGTAAAGAAAGAGCGGAGAAGATTGTTCAGAACTGCGGTCAGTAAAATAGGAAAAGATGAAACCTTTTAAAACACTTTGCATAAATGCCCTGCTCATTACGCTCATCATTAGTGCTGTCATTACCGCTGTTAACTTTGCTTCTGATCCTAATTTCGATTTAAGATCTTTTGTCTTATCCAAAGGTATGTTATCAGGATTCTTAACTGGTTTTTTCCTTTATCTTATAAATACCTTTTTATACCGTCAGGTCTGTCAAGTATTTCCACAAAATTCACATTATGTGAAAAGAATATTATTGTTTATACCAGCAACTGCAGTACTGACCCCGATCGTTGTTTTTATCATCAGATTTGCTATCCTCAAAATCGCAGTCGATCAGTCTTTACTAGATTTTGTAGCCAAACAACATATTGGGACTTATTTTAATATGACTCTGATCAGTATTATTGTTTCTCTTTTAATATTCAGTTTCTATTTTTATAAAGCTTATAAAGAGAGTCAGCTCAGGAAACAGACCGCACTCACCAAGTCTGCCAATGCTCAATTTGAATCTTTAAAAAATCAGTTAGACCCTCATTTCTTATTCAACAGTCTGAATGTACTCACAAGTTTAATCGAAGAAGATCCGCAAAAAGCGGTTAATTTTACGACTTCCTTATCGAGAGTATACCGTTATGTACTGGAACAAAAAGACAAAAGCCTTGTAGAGGCCAGCCAAGAAATCAGTTTCGCACGCATATTTTTAAATCTCTTGGCGATCCGCTTTGAAGGATCGCTGGAGATTCATATTGCTGATGGAGATATCCAGCAGGATGAACAAGTCGTACCCTTGGCCTTACAGCTTTTAATTGAAAATGCGATCAAGCACAACAGCCTTAGTCTTCATAACCAATTGCATATCCACATCTTTAAAGAATACGACAGGCTTATCATCCAAAACAATTTGCAAGAAAAAGAAAGTATAAACGGTATGGGAATAGGGCTGAAGAATATTAAAGAGCGATATGCACTATTGACCAAGCATCCAGTAACGGTAACCAAAACTACTGATCATTTTATTGTAGGACTCCCATTGATAAAAAAAGAAAATAAAGCATCATGAACATCATCATTATTGAGGACGAATTACCATCTGCACGTTTACTGAAACGAAAGATCGAAAAAATGGGTTATACCGTCCAAACCATGTTACATACTGTTAAAGAAGCGAAAGAATGGTTTGCAACGCATGTTCATCCAGACCTAATTTTGATGGATATCCAACTATCAGATGGGCTATCTTTTGAAATATTTGAAGGGCAAACTGTTGATTCAGCATTGATTTTCACAACGGCATATGATGAATTTGTGCTCAAGGCTTTCAAGCTCAATAGTATTGATTATCTATTAAAACCCATTATCGATGAGGAACTGGTATTTGCTTTCAATAAGTTCTTACAACAATTTCAGTCTCGTCCGACCTTTGATTTTGCTCAGATAAAATCACTATTGACCAATGAGGTCAAGCACTATAAAGAGCGTTTTACGATCAAGATAGGCGCTTCAATTAAAATGATTGAAACAAACATGATCAGTTGCTTTTATAGTGCGAACAAAGGGACTTATTGTCGTTGCTCGGATCAGCACGATTATTTATTAGACCTAAGCTTAGATCAGATCGAGCAGCTCGTAGATCCCAATCTCTTCTTCCGGATCAATCGCAGCCAGTTGATCAATATCAAACATATTAAAGAAATCGCCATTCACAGCAATTCAAGACTACGTGTTTATTTACATCATGATCAACAAACGGATATGATCGTGAGCCGAGAAAAAGTCAATGATTTTAAAAAATGGCTGGATAGATAGTAGAACAAAATGCATGGATCTAGCTTGAGATCGGAGTTTGATTACCCTTATTTTAGTTTTTTTATATACAGCTTAAAGTTGCCTACTTTTTCATATTCTAACACATCATGCTTACAATATTCTGTTAGGTAAACAGAAAACTTATTACTGTCATTTTTATCCGATTTCAGTTTGGCCAATACTTCCGAGACACGTCTTCGGGTGTCAAAAAAGTCAGAATTATAAACCAAATCATCTAGCTTTTGTGTTGTTTCAATGCGCCGTTTAGATTCTGGCTCAATATCATATAAGGGTTTTAAATCTATTTCTTTTTCAAAAATTGATTTAGGTTGAATCTTTAAGGCACGGCAGATCGATAAGAAATTGAAGATGGTTGTACCCTTTCCTTTTTCAACCGCAGCAATGGTATTGATAGTAAGTCCGGTCATATGTGCGACATCTCGTTGAGAGTAGCGCAAATCATCTCTTCGTTTACGAAACCGGATCCCAATATCTATAATTGTATTTTCATTATTACTTGACACGTAACAAATAGAATAATTATTTGCGCAAATAAAATATAAATAAAAGTGTAATTTTATTTGCTCAATAATCCAATTACTATTATATTTGTATCGATATCAAGCATGATCAGCAATTTGAATAAATATATGATGATATTAAAAAAAGATAAGTAACCGATCTATATTATGGACTACTTTACCAATTATAATCCTTAAGCGATCGCGTTAGAATGTAAGAATAAGGAAATGTGCTTGTTTGTGTAAAAAACAACTGATGTTATTTTTCTACCAAATTGACCGATTCCATTTGCAAGTTCTTTGACATACTGGTATTGAAAGATCGAGGCTTCTTGTGGAGCCGTAAGGTGAGGGCATGACCACTCACTAAATACTTTAAAATTAAACAGGTCCATTCATGAGTTATATACTCCAATAGTTAAAGCTACTGGCCACATCTAGATGAGATGATCATGGATTTTGATCCTATTTTATGTTTTCCAAAATTGCATTGGTAAACATATAATTAGGGTCTACTCATATTGGTCTTGTTTATGACCCCAAATTTTGAAGCGATACACAATTATGTTTATGTTTAAGTTTAATTAATGATGAAACTTAAACTATCACAACCATTATATAATTGCATTAATAATCTCATTCATTATTGATTACTATTACATATTGGCGCGACATATTTTTATACTTGACACCTTAATATGACACATTCATCTACCATGAAGAACGACATGTCCTATGTCTGCAAACTCATACAGCATAGGCATCGAGGCGACTTGTATAGCCGCAGGGTGAGTGTTTAATCGCCTCATCAAGTACCCTAACTATATTTTAATAAAACCCTGCTATGTTTGTTAAAATTATAGGCTCACTGGTATATACAACAAAGGACTTTTATACTTCTCGAGTATGGAGCTGATCTGATGAGGAGATATTCCTATCGTAGCAGCTCACCGGAAAATTGCAGGTTTACCAAAGATTAATTAAGAATATTGCGAACTTAACTCTTTAGGGTTAATTGAGCACGGTAGCAAGGTAGGGCTAGAGCACATGCCCTTACCTGTTACCGCTAACCCTGATCGTGCTTGAAGATATAGTCTACGATTGAGCGATATAAATTGTATGGTGAGAAAGTTAGCGATTAGATATCCTGATCTAATTTTTATAAAACATGTATGGAGGTTGCTTGTACAGCCGTAGGGTGAGGGCAATAGCCACTCACTAAAGACCTAAAAAAAGACTTAAATTATTTCTTTAAGTTTTAATATAGCGATATATAAGCTTGACTTTTCATAGCTATATAGCCTGTCATTACAACATTGAATTTTGAGTTAAGTAGCCTTTTGTTGGCCTTTCAAAATTAAAAGGACTTTAAAAAGAATAGCAGCCCTTTAAAAAAAATCAGATTCCCATTTTTCACTTCAATACCAATTTGCCCATTCATAAATCACTCAACTTGTCCTGCTTCGACCCATAAAAAAATCCACCGAAATAGGAGCTGACTACGTTTTTTTTTAATCTTCAACCAATTAGAGATCGAAATATGAACAAACTTTACATTAAAAAAAATACCAAAATTCAAATTACTTATCTGAACAATGGCATAGAGAAGGGACTTAACTTTTTCTACCAGCACTTCTATCCTTATTGCTACCGCAGAGCCAACCGTGCAATACAGGATACATGCATTGCAGAGAGTATCACCCAGGAAGCTTTCTTGCGCTTGTGGCTATTTCGCGAAAATGTACATAGCGAAGCAGATATTTTCAACTTTCTAAAAACTCAGATTCGCATGGCAGTCCATGCATACTACAACAAGTCTAGAAATCGTTTTCACAGAAGTCTTTTACAGCTAGATGCATTCAAAAATCAACAAGAGTTTAGGGACGAATATGAGCCGAAAGAAGAGTGTGTCGAAGACTTGATCGATGTGGAAAGACTAGAGGATGAGAATAAGGATAAACTACATAAAATATACACCCTGTTGCCTTCATTAAATATCGAACAGCAGCTCTTCATTAAACTTTGCCTACAATACAGCTTCAATTATGAACGAATAGCTTATTATCTGGGTGGCATATCGGACTATGAAGTCAATATGCAGGTGGAAAAAACAATTGGAACGCTACGTGCGATCTTAAACAGTAATCAAAAAATAGGTCAGGTGAGCAAAAATCCAAAGATGATAGCGCAAGGAAATTTTACGGATGAACAATTCGAGATATTTCACATGCGCTATGAACTACAGTTGTCTTTCGAGCAAATATCACAACAGCTACAATTAGATCCTACGACCGTTAAAAAGTTATTTGTAGAAGCGCACAGTAAAATAAAACCTAGTAAACAAATTGCTTAAAGTAAAGGATTATGGCCAGTGAAACGACTATATTAACTCGCAAAATTCAAATTTTTATCGACTGCGATGATAAAGAAAAACGTAGTGAATATTTCAAAAAATTATACGAATGGCAAGATATTGTGTATCGGGGAGCAAATCTAGTGCTTACGCATCAATATGTACAAGAAAATATAAAAGATCTGATCTACCTCAAAACAGATGTTAAAGTAACATTAACCGATAGCAGTACTGATGGGGAGGGAATACTAAACACGTCACGTATGAATACCACATACCTACTGCTCTCAAGCTATTTTAAAGGACAGATTCCTACTGATATATTATCGAAGGTGAATACTTCTCTGATAAAAAATTTTCAATCTGACCGCTTAGCATATTGGAAAGGACAGCGTTCCCTGCGCAATTATAAGAAAGATATGCCTATTCCCTTTTCTTCTCGGTCACTTAAATTAAGTCATGATGAGCATAGCCGAGATTTTAAACTGAATCTCTTTAAAATCCCATTCCGCACTTATTTAGGAAAAGATAGAACCGATAAACGCGTACTTCTGCAACGCGCATTGATCGGCCAACTCAAAATCTGTGCAAGTTCCATTAAAATCGTAAAAGGCAAGATATTTATACTCCTCGCACTAGAAATACCCAATAAAGAACATACACTAAACAAACATATCATCGCCGAAGCATCATTATCCATCGAACATCCGATTTCAGTGGCTATTGATAGAGACAACTATCAGATCGGCTCAAAAGAGGAGTTTCTATACCGACGTATAGCGATACAGGCTGCTAGATATCGCCTACAGAAAGCTTCCACCTATAATAAGGGTGGAAATGGAAGAAAAAGAAAACTCAAAAGTCTCGATCATTATCATGAAAAAGAAAAAAACTATGTCGATAGTAGACTACACCTGTACAGCCGTAGACTTATTGATATATGTATCAAATCGCAAGCAGGTACCTTGCTCTTGGTCAATCAATCTAACAAAGAACGATTAGCCAAAGAGGATGACTTCCTACTGCGTAATTGGAGCTACTACGGCCTCATGGAAAAGATCAAATACAAAGCAAAATTGGCAGGAATCCACGTGATCATTGAATGACATAATCGACTCACTATCAAAATTAAATAACACAAAAAATAAAAAACTTCGATTCTTAACAAATTTAATAAGCTTTTCATCCGGACTAGCTGAAAAATTAAAACTGGCACATGATACGTGTTTACTAGGGCAATACCTTTGTCTCAAAATTAAGGCTATGGATATTCACCAAGTAATCCGACATATTGTCCAACAAGATCAACTGCACGCAAAGTGGTTGAACACACTATCATTTATGGAAAATGCCGGTGCTAGAAAAATATCACAATGTGAACACTCCACAAAAGTAGATATTATTCAGCTCAAACATGCCGCTGAAGAACACCGGCATGCGTACTATCTGAAAAAACAGATTGGAAAATTAAGTAACGATATGTGCAAGACTTATGACGACAAGTATCTCATTGCTCCAAGATATACCAGACAATACCTACATCAGTTGGATATTAAATCTTGCCGTTACCTCAAAGATACTTTTAATCTCTGCGGACCAGCGCTTAAGCATGCGGCTTACCTCTTTGTGACTTACGCTATTGAGGTTCGTGCTGATCAACTTTATCCCATCTATCAACATACACTCGACCTAGAGCAAAGCAAAGTAATGGTAAAATCTATCATTCTCGAAGAAGAAGGGCATCTGGAAGAAATGACTGCTCAGCTTCAACTGTTTTCGCCCAATTGGGAACGCTATGCCGAGGATATACAGGCTATAGAGCAAGGCTTGTATAAAGAATGGATTTCGGCGATTGGATCGTACATCAATTAAACAGAGAAGATGTATCGTTTATTGGCGACCCGATTGATGCAAAGATCCGAATCAGGATTTTTAAGAGCGCTCAAACCTCGTGCTAAGGCAACTGACTTTTATAGCAATGACTATCTGGGTATGGCCCGTAACCAAGAGTTCCATGCAGAAGTTTTGCAAGCAATACAAGACGATCATACTTTGATTGGCGGAAGCACGGGATCTAGACTCATCAGCGGTCATACCCAAGTCGCACTTGAAACAGAGGATTTTCTTGCCCAAACTCATCACGCAGAGTCCGCGCTACTATTTCCATCGGGCTATATCGCAAATCTAACTTTATTTTCATGCCTACCACAAAAAGGAGAAACCGTGATTGTCGATGAGTATATCCATCGATCTGTACACGATGGATGTATGATGTCTACCGCAACAAAGTGGAAATTCAAACACAATAATCTTCAAGATCTCGAAGAAAAACTCAAACGTACCCAAGGTATCTGCTACGTCGCTATTGAAAGCCTGTATTCTATGGAAGGCGATTTCGCTCCGCTGAAAGAAATAATACAGTTGACTGAAAAATATGGCGCTTCTTTAATCGTCGATGAAGCACACGCTTTTGGAGTATTTGGGTACGGATTGGTTCATCGATCGGATTTACAAAACAACGTTTTCGCGACTCTTGTTACTTATGGCAAAGCAATGGGATGTCATGGAGCTGCGGTACTATGTAAAGCTATCGTCAAATCCTATTTGATCAATTTTGGTTCACCATTTATATACAGTACAGCACCAACAGATCTGACGTGGATGCAGCTAAAAATGGGGTATCAGTATATCCTTAATCATCCATCTTTAGCTGATCAGCTGCAACAAAATATTCAGTTTTTTCGATCACAGGGTCTCCCGATTCTATCTGCAAAAGAAAGTCCTATTCAAGCACTTTCGGTAAAAAATAATGAGCAACTCTTGCAATTAAGAGACATCCTATTGCACAAAGGCCTACAGACTTACGCGGTTTTTTCTCCAACAGTAAAATTGGGACAAGAACGTCTGAGGATATGCCTTCATACGTTTAATACGAAAGAAGATATCCGATTGCTGGCATCTCTTATACAAGAAAACCTATCGCTGTGAAGTGAGCAAAACAGCATGTTGCTATTATTTTTAGTAAAAGAAAAATAACATTTTAAATAGCTATGAAAGAACAA
>Ga0308165_1006012_pt1 | contig 10937 bp, 11 predicted proteins | sample PhyWR2_FD_201032 | JGI IMG/M metagenome (GOLD analysis project Ga0308165, IMG submission 201032) | Phyllosphere microbial communities from UC Gill Tract Community Farm, Albany, California, United States - DLSLW.R2 | ecosystem: Host-associated > Plants > Phyllosphere > Unclassified | place: USA... | reverse complement strand
CGTCATGAAGAAGTTCAGGCCCTACTGGGTGACGCTGCAACTATCGCCGACCAGGACCGTTTTCGTGCATTATCGCGTGAATATTCCCAGTTAAGTGACGTCTCAGCTTGCTTCCTGCAATGGCGCCAGGTCCAGGAAGATATTGAAACTGCTGAAAGTATGCTCAGCGATCCAGAAATGCGCGAAATGGCGCAAGAAGAATTGAGCCAGGCTAAAGCCAGCAGTGAAGAATTAGAGCAACAGTTACAAGTTCTGTTACTGCCAAAAGATCCCGATGATGAACGCAATGCGTTTGTCGAAGTCCGTGCCGGTACCGGTGGCGATGAAGCGGCTTTGTTTGCTGGCGACCTGTTCCGTATGTATAGCCGGTATGCTGAGTCTCGCCGCTGGCGTGTTGAGATCATCAGTGCCAACGAAGGCGAGCATGGCGGGTTTAAAGAAGTTATCGCTAAAATTAGCGGTGATGGCGTCTACGGGCGACTGAAGTTTGAGTCAGGCGGGCATCGTGTTCAACGCGTTCCCGCGACTGAATCCCAGGGGCGTATTCATACTTCAGCCTGTACTGTTGCGGTAATGCCAGAAATTCCTGAAGCCGAATTACCGGATATCAATCCGGGAGATTTGCGTATCGATACCTTCCGCTCTTCAGGCGCGGGTGGTCAGCACGTAAACACCACCGACTCTGCTATTCGTATTACTCACTTACCGACCGGTATCGTGGTTGAATGCCAGGATGAACGTTCTCAGCATAAGAACAAAGCTAAAGCACTCTCGGTATTAGGAGCGCGTATTCATGCTGCGGAAATGGCGAAGCGTCATCAGGAAGAGGCGTCCACTCGTCGTAACCTGTTAGGTTCGGGTGACCGTTCTGACCGTAACCGTACCTATAACTTCCCTCAGGGGCGAGTAACCGATCACCGTATCAACTTGACGCTTTATCGTCTTGATGAAGTGATGGAAGGGAAAATTGATGCGCTGATCGAGCCGATAGTCCAGGAATTCCAGGCAGACCAGCTGGCTGCATTGTCTGAGCAGGATTAATGGATTTTCAGACCTGGATAACCCATGCGGTTACGCAGCTTAAATACAGCGACAGTCCGAAACGGGATGCACAAATTCTGCTGGGATTTGTGACCGGTAAATCCCGTACATTTATTCTGGCGTTTGCGGAAACGTCTTTGACCGACAGGCAGTTTGGCCAGCTGGAAATCTTGCTGGCTCGTCGGGTTAAAGGCGAACCGGTGGCTTATTTAGTCGGGGAGCGAGAGTTCTGGTCGCTCCCTTTGCGTGTCTCTCCGGCAACCCTGATCCCGCGTCCTGATACTGAGTGTTTGATAGAGCATGCTTTAACCTGCCTGCCATCACATCCTTGCCATATTCTGGATTTAGGGACGGGAACCGGAGCGATAGCGCTGGCGCTGGCGAGCGAACGCCCGGATTGTCAGGTGACAGCACTAGATGTTGTGCCAGAAGCAGTAGCCTTAGCGCGCAGTAATGCTGAGAATCTGGCTATCACCAACGTGACGGTATTGCAAAGTCACTGGTTTAGCGCGCTTGAAGCGCAACGGTTTGCTCTGATAGTCAGTAATCCTCCCTATATCGACAGTGACGATCCTCATCTCTCTCAGGGAGATGTCCGTTTTGAACCTAAAAGTGCTCTGGTTGCAGATAAACAGGGTCTGGCTGATATCGAAATACTGATTAGTCGGGCACCTGATTTTCTTGAACCCAACGGCTGGTTAATTCTGGAGCATGGATGGCAGCAAGGTGCTCAGGTACGGCAGCTATTTTTAAGTGCGGGTTTTATCGAGGTCAATACTGTTAAAGATTATGGGGATAACGAGCGTCTGACATCGGGACGATATATTCCTTAATGAAGACTCAGTGCTAAACCAAATGTGCCTTTTAGACCAGAAATATTGGCTTTCACTATCGGTTTATCGTGATAGCGGCGGTGTTAGCTGACTGGCGCCGTATTTAGCGTTATTATTTACGTCACTTTGGAATTTATTGGTCAGCGAATATCAGTAAAACCAATAGGTCTATATCCTAAATAATTCGCGTTGCTTGTGTAGGCGAAAAGTGAACTCTGACGATGAGCATAGACACATTGCGTTATTCGGCAGAATTGACGAAAGCCACCCTGAGCAACTTGAAGTATGGCGGGTATACAGGTTTGCTATTTGTCTGGACTGGTGGTGCACGACATTCTCATTGCATTCACCACCACTAAAATATCGTTATTGGGGTAAGTATGAAGTCGTTAGCCGATTTCGAATTTAATCAGGCACCGCTTAGTGAAGGTATGATTTTAGTTTCACAGCTGATTCGTGATGATTTTCCCGTCGCTGAGGTTAATCAGCAGCTCAATCAGTTGGTTGCTCTGGCGCGCGAAGAAATCTGTGAAGGTCAGCACCCCGACTTGCAACTGCAAAAACTGCTTGAGCTTTTTTACGGCGCGTGGGGATTTAAAGATGCGAGTGGTGTTTATCGCCTGTCGGACGCGTTATGGCTGGATAATGTATTAAAACAGCGACAGGGCAGTGCCGTGTCTCTGGGCGCTATTCTATTATGGGTTGCAGGTCAGCTGAATATTCCACTGATGCCGGTTATTTTTCCAACACAGCTTATTTTACGTGCTGACTGGATGGACGGTGAAATGTGGCTGATTAATCCGTTTAACGGCGATACGCTTGATGAACATACTCTTGAAGTCTGGCTTAAAGGCAATGTCAGCCCAACGGCAGAGCTATATGAAGAAGACCTGGAAGAGTCAGACAATGCGGAAGTGATCCGCAAATTGCTGGATACTTTAAAGTCTTCACTGATGGAAGAGCGGCAAATGGAGCAGGCCCTTCGCGTCAGCGAAGTATTGCTGCAATTTAATCCTGAAGATCCTTATGAAATTCGCGATCGTGGCCTGATCTATGCGCAGCTGGACTGTGAGCATGTCGCGATTAATGATTTGAATTACTTTATTGAACAATGCCCTGAAGATCCGATCAGTGACATGATCAAAGTGCAAATTAATGCGATTGCAAATAAGCAGATAACTCTTCACTAAGTGCACACCTAATTAAGGCGAAGATATGAAACAGAAAGTGATTAACATTGGTGATATCAAAGTCGCAAACGACCTGCCATTTGTCCTGTTTGGCGGGATGAATGTACTAGAGTCTCGTGACCTTGCGATGCGCATCTGCGAACACTACGTTCAGGTAACGCAAAAACTCGGTATCCCGTACGTGTTTAAAGCATCATTTGATAAAGCTAACCGTTCATCAATTCGTTCTTACCGTGGTCCAGGCCTGGAAGAAGGGATGAAAATATTTCAGGAACTGAAAGAGACGTTTGGCGTAAAAATTATCACTGATGTACACGAAAGCTGGCAGGCACAACCTGTTGCCGAGGTGGTTGATGTGATTCAGCTACCTGCATTTCTGGCCCGCCAGACTGACCTGGTGGAAGCGATGGCAAAAACAGGCGCCGTTATCAATGTAAAAAAACCTCAGTTCGTGAGTCCAGGACAAATGGGTAATATCGTTGATAAGTTTGCTGAAGGCGGAAATGACCAGGTTATTTTATGTGACCGTGGTACGCAATTCGGTTATGACAATCTGGTTGTTGATATGCTGGGCTTTAGCGTGATGAAGCAAGTATCTAACGGTGCACCAGTGATTTTTGACGTCACTCATGCTCTGCAGTGCCGTGACCCGTTCGGCGCTGCGTCTAGCGGTCGTCGTGGCCAGGTTGCTGAGCTGGCGCGTGCAGGTATGGCGACCGGTCTGGCAGGACTGTTTATTGAAGCTCATCCGGATCCGGAGAATGCGCAGTGCGATGGTCCTTCTGCTCTGCCGTTAGCGAAACTGGAAGGTTTCCTGAGCCAGATTAAAGCGATTGATGATTTGGTGAAGGGTTTCCCTGAGCTGGATACCAGCCACTAGTCAGGCGGCTAAATAGAATAAAAAAGGCGCTTATCTTATGATAAGCGCCTTTTTTTCGCCGTTAAATCAGGCGAAAATTGTCATCAGGTAGGCGGCAAATAGCGCCAAGTGCGCCGAGCCGTTAAGGACGTTGGTACGGCCAGTGGAAAATGAAATCTGACATAACACCAGTGAGGCCAGCATGACGACCATTTGTGGGTAACCTAAAGAGAATACCAGCTCATTGCCCGTTATCATGGCGATAATGGTAACCGCAGGAACGGTCAGTGAAATCGTCGCGAGGACAGAGCCAAAGAACAAGTTCATCGCGCGCTGAACCTGGTTATTCAGAACCGCTCGCAGAGCACCCAGGCCTTCTGGAGAGAGGATCAGTAATGCTATCAGGAAGCCAGTGAATTGCTCAGGTGCATTGAGGCCACTGAGTAAATGCTCCAGAGGGTTGGCATTCATCTTAGTGACGGCAATAACGGCTATCAGATGCACAATAAGCCAGCAAGTATGCCATTTTGAGCTATGGGCAGACGGCTTACCATGATGCGGGTCTCCATCATCACTTTCATCTTCGTGATCATAGATAAATAAACTTTGGTGAGTTTTTGTCTGAATTAACAGAAAAACACCATACATTGCGGCAGAGATTAAGGCGGCTATCAGTGCCTGACCGGTAGAAAAGTTTCCTTCAGGCAGTGCCATAGGAAGCACCAGTACAATCACGGCTAGCGGGAACAGGGCAATAAGATATTGTTTAAGGCCAAACAGGTTCAGATACTGTGTGGCAAATTTACGCCCACCCAATAACAGAGAGAAACCGACTAAACCACCGGTAACAATCATAATGATGGAGTAAAGCGTATCACGCATCAATGTTGGGGCTGCATCACCGGTCGCCATCAGCGCTGATATCAGACTGACCTCAAGAATAACCACCGATAAGCTGAGTATGAGTGAGCCATAGGGTTCACCAAGGCGGTGTGCCAGAACGTCGGCATGACGCACGACGCTGAATGCACTGGTGAGAATAGCGACCAGGGCTAAAATATTGATCCCCACGACAGCTGGCATGGACTGGCTGGAACCCCACATTGCCAGAACGGCCAGCGCGATCGCCGTGAAAATGAGAGAACTCTCCTTATGCCGGGTTTTTACCGGCTCATGTTGTGTTTTTAACATTGAACGACTCCATTTGTGCAGATGATAACGAGTTTATTTGCTGTGGCTGTGTTTTTAAGTGTAACAATATAGCAAAAAAAGGACTTTTTTACTCACTATTTACTTTTTTTTACTACCTTTATTCAATATTTGATTTAGATCCTCATAAAAGATCATATTCTTGTATTAATTCAATTAAAACATGATGATATTTTTATTGATAACGCAAAATAAGTGCGATTATGACATTTTTCGGCAATCCGACAATTAAGTCCTTAAAGTAAAATAATCAAGCCTTACACCAGGCGCTGTCGGTACTGAGCGGCCTGGTGAATACTGGAGTGTAGCAGCATATATACCCGTCATGCTTCACGTTGCCTGGGCGGTGCTGGCGTTCAGGCTGCCGAACCACAGAGTATGTCTATGCTCATCGACAGCCTTTCTTTGCGTCTACAGGCAACCCGAATAATTTAGGGTATAAATAACTGAATATTTCATTTCTTTTCAGGAATAGCATTATTTTCACGCTCTAGCCAGACCAGTATCAAAGAATATACCTGTCGGGCGTCAACAGGTTAGTGAGTGCTGAACAGTGAAAATTGAAATGTAGCGCATATTTGACATTGATTCTCATCACTTAATTGATTAAGGTCATTTTATTCGTTAATTGAACAGGATGATTCAATTTGTTTCAGTATAAGGATGCGGGTAATGATGGAGGCGTAGCGTGTTAACCAGAGATTTCTTAATGAAAGCAGACTGTAAGACCGCTTTTGGTGACATTGAGGAATCAATATTATGGAGCCCGGAGCAACGATCAGCCTCTCTGGCTGCCACCCTGGCGGCACGTCCTGACCAGGGCCCGATATGGCTGTTTGGATATGGTTCTTTGATATGGAATCCGGCGTTCGAATATGAAGAAGCGGTCCCGGCAACGCTTGAGGGCTGGCATCGTGATTTCTGTTTACGTCTGACCGCTGGGCGAGGTACTGCATGTCATCCAGGTCGAATGCTTGGCTTGACTGCGGGTGGAGAAACCACAGGACTGGTGTTTCGTCTTACCGATAACGGACTTGAAGATGAGCTGGCTCTGGTCTGGAAGCGTGAAATGATAACAGGCTGCTATCTGCCGACCTGGTGCCCGCTTATGTTGGATGATGGACGTCAGGTTAATGCTCTGGTGTTTATTATGGACTCAGAGCATCCATTATACGAAGCTGACTCCAGTGCCGAAATTATTGCTCCGCTGATCGCTGCTGCCAGTGGCCCGCTAGGGAGTAACGCACAGTATCTGTTTTCGCTTGAACAATCTCTGGAAGAGCGTGGAATGTGGGATGAAGGTGTCGCTGAGCTGGCAAGAACCGTGCGTGACCATGTCACTCAGACTGCGGACACATCGACGGGCTCGCTATAATAATTTACGCGTAAGACCTGCTAACTATGACCGGGCAATGACGGTGACTGCCCGGTTGAGGCATGTGATAGAGCCGGTGCGGTGATTTAAAACGTTAATACATTATTAGCAGCAACAACCCACTCAGCCAGCTCGACCAGGGTGCCAATCTCAACGCCATCAACGAATGGCAGCGCACTGATACCTCGGCCATCGGCACAAGTCTTACACAATTTTACGGGTACGCCTTGTGCGGTCAGGATTTCAAGCATCTGCTGGATATTGTAACCCTCAGCCGGTTTTTGCCCGCCAATTCCTGCCGTCACGGCATCGGACATTAAAAATAGTTTTATTTCCGGACGGGGAGTTTGCTCGCCGAGCGCAATCGCTAAACGTAAACTATTAAACAGTGATTCACTACCATAAGCCGCACCGCTGGCAATAATGACGATTTTCTGCACCTGTAACCCTTCTCTTTGTCACGATATACCAAGAAGTATAATAGATTATTGATTACGGAAGATTGCGCAAAAGCAGGATTGAGTTTGTTAAACCAGAGAGGTAAAAATAACCGTCATTCACTGAGGAGATGGTGGTGGGGGAAGGATTCGAACCTTCGAAGTCGATGACGGCAGATTTACAGTCTGCTCCCTTTGGCCGCTCGGGAACCCCACCACGGGGTAATGCGTTGATGCTTGAAATGGTGGTGGGGGAAGGATTCGAACCTTCGAAGTCGATGACGGCAGATTTACAGTCTGCTCCCTTTGGCCGCTCGGGAACCCCACCACAGGGTAATGCACTCTACAGGCCAGTACGTTGTAAAGCGGGCGCATCATATCAAACGATGCGCCCCTGTAAAGACTTTATAGTAATAAAATGAATTGTTTGCCGTTTTTTTGCCCGGACTGGTGCAGGCTCAAACAGTTCGCTATAAAGAGGTTACAGAATAATCGTACGGTTACCGTAAACAAAGACCCGCTGCGTCAGGACTTGATAAAGCGCGCGGCTAAGGACATTTTTTTCAACATCGCGACCGGCACGCATCATGTCATCAGCGCTGTAGGTGTGATCAACATGAATGACGTCCTGCATAATAATCGGACCTTCATCCAGATTGTCATTCACGTAGTGTGCGGTAGCGCCGATGATTTTGACACCACGTTCATAAGCCTGGTGATATGGGCGCGCGCCGATAAAGGCGGGTAAGAATGAGTGATGAATATTAATTATCTGATTGGGGAAGCGAGAAACAAACTCCGGGCTCAGCACACGCATATATTTAGCCAGTACCACATAGTCAGGCTGATAGGCTTCAATGGCTTCGGCCATCAGAATATCGTGCTCAACGCGGGTCATACCTTCATGGCTGACCAGCTGGAACGGAATATCAAAGCGCTCAACCAGAGTACGCAGGGTTTCATGGTTACCAATAACCGCAGCAATTTCTACATCCAGACCCCCGTAGATAGCTTTCATCATTAAGTCACCAAGGCAATGCGCTTCTTTGGTGACCAGAATAACGATACGGCGCTTTCCGGCAGGCGTCAGTTCACGAACCGAGCCTTCTGGTAAGGCACTGTCGAGATCAGCAAGTAATGTGGTGTCATTAAAAATGCCTTCGAGTTCGGTGCGCATAAAGAACCGCCCGGTACGATGATCAACGAACTCATTATTCTGCACGATGTTCAGTTCGTGTTTATAGCAAATGTTCGTGATACGTGCGATCAGACCTTTTTGGTCAGGGCAGATAGTGCGAAGAACTTTACGTTGTAATGCCTGCATGGAATGGTAAGTCCTGTTAAAGTGTGGTGTTGCGTGCGTTCAGCTTGCCGAATCACATACTTGTGTATGTTTATCAATGCTCTTCACTTCGCGCTTACAAGCAACGCGAATTATTCAGGGTAGAAATAACTACCCACAGCATTTTTTGAATTTTTTGCCTGAGCCACAAGGGCAGGCATCATTACGACCAAACGATGGGCGTATGCCATCGACATAATACCATTGGTCGTTTTCTTTAAGGAAACGAGAACGTTCAATTATTGCCGCCAGGTTGCCGTTTTCTTGAAAACGGGCAACAAAACTGACATATCCCTCGTTTTCTTCTTTTCCCTTAGCCTCCTCAAAAATGGTCAGGCCTAACCATTCTGTGTTACCAAAACCTTTCGAAAGCTCTGAGGCCAGCTCAGGATAACGACGAGTGGGATGCCAGCTCGTCACCAGATAGTCTGCGTTATGTAAAACAAATGCAGTATAACGAGAGCGCATTAACTGAGCTGCGTGCTGGGGTTTCTGGCTGGTATTTAGATAAGGCTGGCAACATAGGTTATACTCTATACCACTGCCACATGGACACAGTCGCATTATTGTATCTCCAGGAAAAAATTATCTATAAACAATGGTAGGCATTATATCAACTGAGCAGTGACTTTGCCGTCACTGAATGTTTACCACGAAAAATTGACTGAGACGTGATGAGACAGGTAAGAAATGACTGCGTATCCATGCCGGACGTTGTGATCATAACGGAAGACGTAATAAATGTGATGACAGTCAATAATATCCAAAGCAATGTTATTGATGATAATAGATTTGTCGTAGTTTTATTACAGGCATTAGTTACCGATCATTTTTCAGTATTGACACGCAGGATGCGTGTATTACATAGCAAGGAGCTTCCCGTCTTGAAAGACTCTCACTGTTTTTTTTATATGCCAGTACATTACATTAGTAATTATATTGGTTCTCATTCTCATTCGGTCGGTTTGGACAACGCATATTTACGTCATCTTTTACTATTACCCCAGATTATTTGTGCGAAATTCGAACAGGTGCGCTCTGTGTATGACAGGGATTTTCTGTTGTTTACTCCTTCAATCGCACCCGAGAGCCAAATTAGTACTACAATAATCACACTGCCTCGGCAGGCCTGCCTTGTTTTTATGGTGGTGGGTCTACGACATGTTCCCTGCTGGTGTTTACTCGCAGGAAATATGCCCGTGACATTTAAAATGGGCATCGTAGTGTCAATAGGCGGGGTAGAGAGGAAAGTAAAGATTGTGCCTGACTTCATTATTGAGTTTGCTTATTTTACCTTTGACTCTGTCAAAATAAGCGAAGGTGAATGTTGTGTTGTGCTGCAATTGAGTCATTTTCAGTCTGAGGATAACTCATGCTACGACCACTAGAAGGAAAATTAATCCTTATTGCAGATGAGGACACGTACTTTGGTTCAGTTTTAGAGAGCTATTTTTCTTCATTGGGTGCGATACCGTTGATGGTATCGGATGGTGTCAGTGCTCTGGCAATATTCAATGAAAAGAAACTGGATTTATTGATTTGTGATCTTGCAATGCCGAAAATGACCGGGCTGGAGTTGATAGCGCAGATCCGACACCTCGATAGTGAACTGCCTATTTTAGTCATTTCTGCGACAGAAAATATGTCTGAAATAGCCAAGTCGCTGCGTCTGGGCGTGCAGGACGTCTTATTAAAACCCTTGAGTGACTTTGAACGATTACGAGAAACGGTCTTTTCTTGCCTTTATCCGATTATGTTTGGCTCCCGTGTTGATGAGCAAGAGCGTTTATTTGAGGACTGGGATGCCCTGGCCCGGGATCCGGTTGCGGCATCCAAACTATTGCATGAGCTTCAACCCCCAGTACAGCAAGTCGTTGCGCAATGCCGCATTAACTACCGCCAGCTGCTCTCGATTGATAAGCCTGGATTAGTGCTTGATATCGCACCTCTCTCTGAAGAGGATTTGGCCTTCTATTGCCTTGATGTCACACGCAGTGGCGATAATGGCGTATTAGCGGCGCTTTTACTCCGGGTTTTGTTTAATCGGGTATTACAAGATCAGTTAGTCCAACAACATCATCGGTTACCCGAACTCGCTCGACTGCTGAAACAGCTCAACCAGCTGTTGCGCCAGGCTAATTTAACCGGACAGTTTCCGTTGTTAATCGGATATTATCATCGTGAGCACCGAAGACTAATTCTTCTCTCCGCGGGATTAAATGCAACCTTGATTGTTGATAATCAACATACTGAGTTGAACAGCGGACTCCCTCTGGGAACACTGAGTAATACCTATCCAAACCAAATGAGTCAGCAGTGTGACTCATGGCACTGTCAGATTTGGGGCAGTGGCGGTCACTTACGCTTAATGTTGTCTACAGAATGAACGGTCAGGCAATAAAGCGTAATTAGTCTTATACGGACTTATAGCCGGGTGGTAATATCAGCGGCGTTTTTTCGTATTTATCCTAAATTAATACAGACATGGATTAACGGCAGCGTTTAACGCGAAAACTGATATAATCACGTGTCTTTTTAATATTCACACCAAGCCTAAAACTTAAACGGTCCTGGAGATTTTTGATGGCTGCGATTAATTCTAAAGTAACAAAAGCTGTTATCCCTGTAGCGGGATTAGGCACGCGTATGTT
>Ga0308165_1006010_pt1 | contig 10937 bp, 6 predicted proteins | sample PhyWR2_FD_201032 | JGI IMG/M metagenome (GOLD analysis project Ga0308165, IMG submission 201032) | Phyllosphere microbial communities from UC Gill Tract Community Farm, Albany, California, United States - DLSLW.R2 | ecosystem: Host-associated > Plants > Phyllosphere > Unclassified | place: USA... | reverse complement strand
CCGTCATAAACCTTTTTAGCTATTAATTCAAATCTATTAGCTTATTATTCTAACCTTTTGGTTTAAAATTAACGCCCAAATATTCAAAATTAATTATTCTCTAATAACTTATCCAACAACAGTTCCAAATTAACGGTTGCAAATGAAGAGCTATAATCAGATAAGCCATAAGGAATGATTAATTCGCCATTACTGATAATCGATCCACATGAGTATACCACATTAGGTACATATCCTTCACGCTCATCATTATTTGGGATAATCAGCGGTTCTTTTAAATGACCAATTTCTTTACTGGGATCTTCAAGATCTAACAAACTTACACCAATACAATACCTTCTCATTGGGCCAACACCGTGTGTAATTACAATCCAGCCCTTTTCTGTTTCTATTGGCGAACCGCAATTGCCAATCTGTACGAGTTCCCAATCATATCTTGGTTGTTTTAAAAGAATCGGGTTTTCCCAAACATTCACTTTGTCAGAAAACATCAGGTAATTGTTCCAGCCATCAATCCTACTCATCATTACATATTTCCCTTTAATTTTTCTTGGAAATAAAGCCAGGTTTTTGTTCTGTGCTCCATCTCCATATAGCGGGATTACTTTAAACTCGTAAAAATCTTCAGTCTGCACCAGTTTAGGTATAATTAAAGAACCATCAAAAGCGGTATAGGTGGCATAATATGAAACCTTGCCATCATCCTTAATAAATTTAACGAAACGTGCATCTTCAATACCCTTACGCTCGAATTCTGAAATAGGGAAAATTACTCGATCAGAAATATCGGTATCTTTAGAAAAACTAATGGTATGGTAAGTGTCAGAAAGCCACAATACTTTATCGTATTCAATTAAACGTGATGGATTTTCCTTATGTAAGCTCTTAGAATCTTTAATGATATTACTCAAACTGGTGTATTCAAATTTATCATCGAGTTTCGATTCAATTTCTTCCAGTACAGAGGGATCAATCTGTGCATAAGCTGCTTTTTTCAGGAAAAGTTTTTTAACGTATATGGCATTTTTTACCACTTCGGCCTCGTCTACATAATTCCCTACGGGCAGCACCTGGATATTGTTGTTTTTATCGATCAACGCACGGCGGAAAACAATGGATGAAATGTGCCCCTCACCCACGGCTCTAAAACTGATGATTACCCTTTTTTCTCCCTCAACCAAGTCTGTCTGATCGGGATCATCTACAATGCTAGGATTAAAAAATGCGGCTGATTCTATTGAATATTCGTGTGTAAAATAAGCGCCGATAAGCAAACGGGTATATTCGTCTATATCTTCAAATTCAGTTCCAAGTGTTATAAACTGCTTTTTTAACTTTTTGCAGTGCCGGGTTAATATTTTAGTAATGTTTCTATGCCTTTTAGAATACTCTTGCAAAATAGGCGATATTAGTGAGAACACTTTCTCATCAGAAAACTCCAAAACCTTTCTAATTACTTCTAATGAGCGCTCCTCTCCGTTAAAAAAAAAACGGGCAATCACTCTTTTTGTATCTGGGTTTACCTTAACAGGTTTACGTTCTATATATAGTCTCATTATTTAAGTTATTTGGTGATCATTTTAACGTTTTATCCTCAATCGCCTGCAAATTATACTAACGGAATTTACGGTTAAATTGTTTATATTATTTACTTATTGATCATAATCTTTACCTTTATTTCTTCATCCCTACGTAATAACTACCTTGTAAATGCATATCGAAAAATCAGAGCAAATTAACCACACAGATAAAGCCTTGCTTTTGACTAAATTAGCAGCGTATGAAATATTAAATACCCCTGCCGAAAGTGCGTTCGACCAGATTACACAATTGGCCGCCCAAATATTCGACGTAACACATGCAGGAATCTGTTTTGAAGATGAGGAACGTGTATTTGTAAAATCTCAATATGGTTTACCACTAAATCATGAGGCTGCTTTTTATGCTTCATCGCCCATAAAAACAAAAGATGGTTATGTTATTGGATACCTCTATGTTGCGGCCGATTTGCCTAAAAATTCAAATGAAAAACAGTTAAAAATGCTGGGTACATTGGCAGAAATGGTAATGGAGAAGCTCGAATCGCGGGTTTCGATCAGAAAAACCTTCAGGGCTTATGATGACCGTTTGCATGTACTGGTTCACGACCTTAAAAACCCAATGACTACCATTTCCTTACAATCTGAACTTTTGGGAAGAATACCAGGTATTGATGAACGTGCATCAGTAGTGGCGGGTAAAATCAATATGCAAGCTAAAAGAATGATCGATAACCTGAACGGTATATTAAGTAATGCCCGTAAAGAAAGCCATTCTTTTAAGCCACAGAAGGCAAAAGTTGATTTAAAAGAAATTATAGTGCAGGCCACTGCCGACCTGAGTTTAACACTCCAGCGTAAAAATCAAAAGGTATTCATCTCCATTGAAAATCCATTGGAAGTTTTTGCTGACGCCGATAAACTTAAGGTTGTTTTTAGCCACCTTATCGATAATGCAGCTAAGTTTTCAGCCCATGGGAAAGAGATCAATGTATCGTATCAAATTAATGAGAATGAAATAACCATTGCGGTTAAGGATAATGGCGTAGGTTTAACTGAAGAAGATCTTGATAAAATTTTCTTAAAATTTGCGCGCCTAAGTGCTGTAGCTACTGATCATGAAAATGCTTATGGTTTGGGATTGATTGCTGTAAATGCAATAATAGATATTCATAAAGGGAAATTGTGGGCCGAAAGCGATGGGAAAGATTTAGGTACAACTTTTTATGTTACGCTACCCATTAAATAACTTTAGATCTGATAAATCATTCAATTTCATTTCTTCGAGTAATACTCTTTCTGGTATGGCATTTTTATGGTATGACCATTTTATCAATCTGATCATACCAGCTTCTATTTCGATTCCGGTAATGTCTCCATCGTTGAAACAACAACATCCGCTATTAAAATAACCGGGTTTATATTCACCTAAGCGAGGTGCTTTGTCGCCTTCTTTTATACGTTTATGCAATTCTTCTTTTAGAAAGTTTAGATCCTTGGCATTTTTCTGCTTTTTAGCCTGATCTAGTTTAACATAAATCCTTTCCAGGTGCGTTAACGATGCAAAAACAGGCTGATGGGTATGTCCGGTAATCAAAGCCATGTTTTGTTGTTCTGCAATCCAACTGTACATCAAGGCATTGTGTGCAGTTTTCAATTGATTATCATATGCAGGTGTATTTGGATTAATTTGTAAGTATGCTTGTAAAGGCGCCCAAATGGTACTTACAAACCATTTACTAAACCAGTTGCCATCGCTCTGCAAATCGCCCTGATGTCCGTGAGTAAGGAAAATATCCAGCTTATTTTCTCTTATAGGCAATCTGAGTATCGCTCCTTCGTAAATGCGGATTTTTTTTCCATAAATCCTGTTCAGGTTAAAGCCAGCCAATGGATCGTTGTCCCAATACAGATCGTGATTGCCAAATATCTTCGTGAAACGGTTTTTTATAATAAAGGTCTTTTCTGCCTCAAAAGTATCTTTATTGTGTTTGATCACCGATTCCATTAAATTTTCCCAGAGTTCTTCACTATCGCCAAGGTTAATGTAATGGAAATCATGCTGATTGTAATACGCGAGTGCTTTGAGGTAATTTTTTTCTGCCAAGGAGAAATCATCAGCATAATCACGCGCCCCCTTATGCTGGTCGGATAAAATGATAAACTTATCGCTATCTGTAATTTCAAAAATCAATCCCCGTTTTCCTGGCTCTTGATTAATGGTTTTATATAGTTTACTTAAGGCATCATGAATACGTTTGCGATCAGGCCTGGAACCGAATTTATTCGACATGCGGATAATCCAGGCACCAAGTATACTTTGTAACAGTTTTCGCATGTGTAAATTGAGAATTCGCTTTAATATAGGGTTGTGTCTCAAAGTAACAAAAAATATTGCTAATCGTTTTATTTCATGGTAACTGTAATTGAGTGATTAATTATGGTATAAAAAGCGATACGAATGACAGAAGAATTTCGGTGAAATAATTTCCTTTGGGCGTCGTCATTATAAGAAGGCTCTTTCAGCCGACAGCCTGTCCCGACTTTTCGGGGAAGCAATCTTTATGGCAGGGATCGCTAACATGAAAGATTGCTTCGTCGTTCCTCTCGCAATGACGATCTTTCTACACGATTCTGTCACTAGTAGTCGTCGAAGGGCTTTTATCAAATTAATATGCTTAAATATTTGTTATTGCATCCAATAACTTAGGATGCGGTGAAGAATAAAAATTATCCAGTTATAAGATATTTTACTAAATTTGTTAGCATTGAAAAGATCAGGAATCGCAGATTTACCCTTACATTATGGCCATGTACCACCATGGCTGGCACAGCGTATGGCTACACTTGGCCTGGCGATAACTGAAGCGATATTATTAGAATATGGTAAAGCAGAGGTGATCAGACGTTTAAGTAGCCCGTTTTGGTTTCAGAGTCTTGGTGCTGTTATGGGTATGGATTGGCATTCTTCTGGCATCACCACCTCAGTAATGGGGGCTTTAAAAAAATCGATCAATCCCCTATCCAAAGATTTGGGCATTTATATTTGTGGCGGAAAAGGAAAACACAGTAAGGAAACACCAAATGAACTTTTGCGGATAGCCGATAAAACGGGTCTGAATGGCAATGAATTAGTACGCGCCAGTAAGCTGAGTGCTAAAGTAGATAATACAGCTATTCAGGATGGATTTCAGTTATATCTCCACAGTTTTATTTTAAGTAATGAAGGCGATTGGGCTGTGGTACAACAAGGTATGAGCGATAGCAGTTCGACAGCGAGAAGATACCACTGGCATTCTGAAAATTTAAAATCCTTTGTGGAAGAGCCGCATACAGGGATCTGCGGTATTAATCAGGGCCAGATCTTGAACCTGACGGCTAGTGAAGCTGATAAAACGAGGCAAAGTATGATGAGCATCACTGCCGAATCGCCGACCAGAATGCTAACTGAAATACAAAAACTGGTGATGCCCAATAATCACGAGGTAAAATCGAAAGATGTTGATTTAAAACGCTTGGGAAGTATTTTATGGTTGGCACAAGAAAAGCAACCGAATAGTTTTGAGGAATTGTTGTTACTTGAAGGTATGGGGCCTAGAACATTACAATCGATGGCCTTGGTAAGTGAAGTGATTTATGGTACGCCATCACGATTTACCGATCCGGCGCGTTATTCTTTTGCACATGGCGGTAAGGATGGTCACCCTTTCCCGGTTCCTGTAAATGTTTACGACGAAACGATAAGTGTTTTGCAAAAAGCAATTGAAAAAGCAAAAATCGGAAATACGGATAAACAGCAGGCAATAAAATCATTGCATCAAATTGCCCGCAATGCAGAGCAAGATTTTGTTCCCAATATGGATTTCGAAAAGGTAATCCAAAAAGAGCGTAACGAAAGCTGGAAATATGGCGGCAGAACAGTTTTTGGAAAAGAAAAGCCGCCAAAAAATGAGCAATTGAAATTGTTTTAAGTTGTTTTTTTTATACTTAACATTCCAAAAAGCTTGCAGATTGCAGAATGAAAAGATTCTCTGCCCAGCCATCCTATCCCTGATTATACGATGAAATCTACTTCTATTAATCCTTTTTCCGTCGTGTAATAATCAATTGCGGAAGAATAAACGTATTCTTCTGCATTTCTAACTGCTCCAGATCTGACTGGGTTTTCGTGTAAATAATTAAGTCTTTGATCCATCATTTCATTTGTAGAAAGTTCGACCGGATGATTTTCTTGCTGCCAAAACTGATAATCTTTGTTTCTTCTATTTTCTTCACCAGCTTTTTTAAATATCCAAAGCATCCAACTTCGTCTACTTTCGTGATTATTATTTCTGATTGCTTTAATAACGTTACTTGAAGTAAACCTTTTAAAATCTCTCAATGCACTAGACAAATTATTGTTTTCATCTACCGACAAAATCAAATGTAAATGATTGCTCATAATACACCAGGCATGAATTTTTAAACCTTTATTCTTTTGGCAATAAATTAAGCTTTCTACAATAATGTCCGAATATTCCTTTCTGGTAAATACATCTACCCATTGTACTGTTGCAAATGTTATAAAATATATAGCTTCCTGATCTCTTATTTGATAACGATTTTCTCCCATATACCAATATAAGCTTTAAGATTAAGATATTTATGGCCTTCTAAAAGATGCTACTGATTATATGCAGGATAAAAGTCTCTGAGTCAATCTTTAGTGTTCAGTTATAAACTCGTTTTTATTCGTGGGTCCGTAGAAACGCTACGCTTAACTCTACGGACAGAAAGGGCTATGTTAGCACTATCTATCGCTATCCGTAGAGTTCCAACGGGCTCTACGGATTAAAGAATGGATAAGAGTCTTTGACTCGTTTCTTATTGTTGAGTTATAAACTCGGTTTTATTCGTAGGTCCGTAGAGACGCTGCGCTTAACTCTACGGACAGAAAGGACAGAAAGGGTTTTGTTTGCACTATCTATCGCTATCCGTAGAGTTCCAACGGGCTCTACGGATTAAAGAATGGATAAGAGTCTCTGACTCGTTTCTTATTGTTGAGTTATAAACTCGGTTTTATTCGTAGGTCCGTAGAGACGCTGCGCTTAACGCTACGGACAGAAAGGTGGCTGTGTTTGCACTATATATCGCTATCCGTAGAGTTCCAACGGGCTCTACGGATTAAAGAATGGATGAGAGTCTCTGACTCGTTTCTTATTGTTGAGTTATAAACTCAGTTTTATTCGTGGGTCCGTAGAGACGCTGCGCTTAACTCTACGGACAGAAAGGATTTCGTGCTTCCGTAGCAGAAAATAATTGAAGATTAATAAAAACAAAAAAGGTCGTGGTTTGCACCACGACCCTAAAAATATAGAATTTAAAACCTACTAAGCGTATGCAACTGCATCTTTCGATGCCAGTTTAGTTGTTCCCATCAGGTATTCATCTACCTTACGGGCAGCTTCTCTACCTTCTGAAATAGCCCAAACTACTAATGATTGCCCACGGCGAACATCACCTGCAGCAAAAATCTTTGCAATATTGGTTTGATAGCTGTGTTCAGATGCTTTTACGTTACCACGGTTATCCAACTCCACTCCTAACTTTTCAATTAAGCCTTCTTTTTGCGGATGCAAGAATCCCATAGCCAAAAGTACGAGTTCGCAAGGTAAATCTCTTTCGGTACCAGCAACCTCTTTAAAAGTAACCGGACGTCCGTTTGCATCAATTTCCCATTCTACATCAACCACTTTTAATGCTTTGAGGTTTCCTTTTTCATCGGCAATAAAGTTTTTGGTATTTACCGACCATGCCCTTTGTGCGCCTTCCTCGTGAGATGAAGTATTTTTTAATAACATTGGATAATTTGGCCAAGGCATGTGCTCATTACGTGCCTGTGGAGGCATTGGCATAATTTCGAATTGTGTAACTGATTTCGCACCATGACGGTTTGAAGTACCAATACAATCAGATCCGGTATCACCACCTCCGATAACAATTACATTTTTACCAGTAGCCATAATCTCTTCTACTTCAACCGCGCGGCTTGCTACACGTTTATTTTGTTGTTTCAAAAAGTCCATAGCAAAATGAACACCTTTGGCAGCACGACCAGGAATTGGTAAATCGCGTGGAATAGTAGAACCACCAGCCAATACAACTGCGTTGAAATCTCTAAGCAGAGTACCTATTTCAACATTTTCGCCCACGTTTGCATTACATCTGAAAATAATGCCTTCTTCTTTCATTAAATCGATACGGCGATCGATTACATTTTTCTGTAATTTAAAATCCGGGATTCCGTATCTCAATAAACCACCTGGTGCATCATCACGTTCGAAAACGGTAACCTCATGTCCAACCTTATTTAACTGAGCAGCAGCAGCCATACCCGCAGGACCTGAACCAATAACAGCTACTTTTTTACCAGTTCTGATTAATGGTGCTTTGGCTTTGATAAAACCTTTCTCGAAAGCAATTTCGATGATGTGTTTTTCAATTTCCTCGATAGAAACTGGTGGGCGGTTAATACCTAATACACATGCAGATTCGCAAGGTGCAGGACAAATCCTACCTGTAAATTCAGGAAAGTTATTGGTGCTTAATAAAATATTTGCAGCTAATTCCCATTTGCCTTGATAAACGGCATCGTTAAATTCTGGAATTACATTACCCAAAGGGCAACCTGATTGACAGAAAGGAACGCCGCAATCCATACAACGGGCTGCTTGATTATTTAATTCTTGTGAGGGCAATTCGTTTAAAAATTCCCCATAATGTTTTACACGAGTTACAGCCTCTTCTCTTGTGGGCGCAACTCTATCGTATTCTTGAAATCCTGTTACTTTTCCCATGGCCTAGTGTGTTTTTACTTGTTGATTACGTTTACTTAATACCGCTTTGTATTCTTTAGGGAATACTTTTACAAAATGAGCAGATTGAGTTTTCCAATCACTTAAAATAAACTCAGCTACCCTACTATCTGTTAAGCGGATATGTGTTTTAAGTAAAGCCAAAATACGCTCTTCATCTTCAGTCTGTAAAGGATCAAGATCAACCATTTCTTTGTTGCACTTGCGGGCAAAAGTTCCGTTGGCATCATAAATCCAGGCTACACCACCACTCATACCAGCAGCGAAATTACTTCCGGTATCACCTAAAATCAACACTTCACCACCTGTCATGTATTCACAACCGTGATCACCCACTCCTTCTACAACAGCTGTTGCACCAGAGTTACGCACTGCGAAACGCTCGCCTGCTTTACCGCGGGCAAACAACTCACCAGAAGTAGCACCATAAAGGGCAACGTTACCGATGATGATGTTTTGTTCTGGGATAAAAGTAGCATTAGAGAAAGGATAAATTGCCAATCTAGCACCCGATAATCCTTTACCAACGTAATCGTTCGCTTCACCTTCCAGTGATAAAGTTACCCCACGGGTATTGAATGCGCCGAAACTTTGTCCGGCTGAACCTACAAATTTAAAGTTGATCGTATCTGGAGGTAAACCTGTTCCTAAATGAACTTTTGAGATTTCATTTGACAACATAGTTCCCAAAGCACGATCGGTATTTTTAACATCGAAGCTCGCAAAAACGGGTTCATTATGGTCAATGGCTGGTTTTGCAGCAGCAATTAACTTATGATCTAAAACATGATCTAAACCATGGTCCTGACCTTCAGTATTAAATAAAGGCAAGCCATTATCTTCAGCTTTATATAAAATTGCTGATAAATCAAGATGTTTTAGTTTCCAATCTTCCGAAGGCAACTCGCGTACTTTTAAAATATCTGCCTGACCGATCATTTCGTGAATAGTTCTGAAACCTAATTCAGCCATAATTTCACGTAACTCTTCAGCAAGGAAATAAAATAAGTTTACCACGTGATCTGCATCACCTGTAAATAATTTTCTTAATTCCGGATCTTGTGTAGCTACACCAACCGGACAAGTATTTAAGTGGCATTTACGCATCATGATACATCCTGAAGTTACAAGCGCCGCTGTTGCAACTCCCCATTCTTCAGCACCTAATAATGCAGCAATAGCGATATCTCTACCTGTTTTAAGCTGACCATCAGTTTGTAATACAATACGGTTACGTAATTTATTCTTAACCAGGGTTTGGTGCGCTTCGGCTAATCCAAGTTCCCAAGGCAAACCTGCGTGTTGAATAGAAGTTAAAGGAGAAGCTCCTGTACCACCATCAAAACCAGATACCAAAATCACGTCGGCATGTGCTTTCGCCACACCGGCGGCAATAGTTCCTACACCTGCTTTCGAAACCAACTTTACATTGATTCTTGCAGCACGGTTAGCATTCTTTAAATCGAAAATCAGCTGTGCTAAATCTTCGATCGAATAAATATCATGGTGCGGCGGCGGAGAAATTAAACCAACTCCAGGGGTAGAATGACGAACTTTTGCAATCCAGTCATCTACTTTATGACCAGGTAACTGACCACCTTCTCCAGGTTTAGCACCCTGAGCCATTTTAATCTGTAATTCATCAGCATTGGTTAAATAATAACTGGTTACACCAAAACGTGCTGAAGCCACTTGTTTAATGGCCGAACGCATACTATCGCCATTTGGCAATTTTGTATAACGCATTTCATCTTCACCGCCCTCTCCGGTATTACTTTTTCCACCGATACGGTTCATCGCAATGGCTAAAGTAGAGTGTGCTTCGTGAGAAATTGAACCGAATGACATTGCGCCTGTTGCAAATCTTTTCAAAATTGCTGCTGTAGATTCTACCTCATTTAAAGGCACCGACGGGCGGCTATAGTTAAATTCGAACAATCCACGGATGGTATAAGCTTGTTGTGTTTGCTCATTAACCAGTTTAGAGTATTGTTTGAAAATATTGTAATCGTTTTTACGGGTTGCATTTTGCAACAAGTGGATGGTTGTTGGGTTAAACAAATGCGCCTCACCTTTACGACGGAATTTATATGTTCCTCCAGCAGGCAATAAGTTTTCTGTTTGCGTTAGCGGACCAAAACTGCGGTGATGTTTAATTAATGTTTCTTTAGCAATTTCATCCAAACCTAAGCCACCGATACGAGAAACTGCACCTGTGAAATAGGTATTTACCACTTGTTTATTTAAACCTAAAATCTCGAAAATCTGCGCTCCCTGATAAGATTGCAAGGTAGATATTCCCATTTTAGAGAAGATTTTAAGCAAGCCACTATTTACAGCGTAGATATAGTTTTTAGTTAATTGCTCGGCAGATAAACCAGATTCTTCCTGGAAACCGTTGATGGTTTCTAAAGCCAGATAAGGGTTGATTGCGGTAACACCAAAACCTAACAAAGTTGCAAAGTGGTGTACTTCCCAGATATCGCCAGCTTCGATTACAATACCTACTGCACCACGGTATCCCTTGCGGATCAAGTGATGGTGT
>Ga0308165_1006008_pt1 | contig 10939 bp, 10 predicted proteins | sample PhyWR2_FD_201032 | JGI IMG/M metagenome (GOLD analysis project Ga0308165, IMG submission 201032) | Phyllosphere microbial communities from UC Gill Tract Community Farm, Albany, California, United States - DLSLW.R2 | ecosystem: Host-associated > Plants > Phyllosphere > Unclassified | place: USA... | reverse complement strand
CGTCGCTTCCTCCCTCGAACGCACGCTGTCCGACGGTCGTGGCGGGCCCGTCGTCGCGGCGAAGCTGCGCTCGATCCCCGGAATCGGGGTGTGGACGGCGGCCGAGACGACGCAGCGCGCGCACGGCGACCCGGATTCGCCGAGCGTGGGCGACTACCACCTGCCGGCGGTCGTCGGCTGGGCGCTCATCGGCAAACCGGTCGACGACGACGGCATGCTCGAATTGCTCGAGCCCTACGCGGGGCACCGGCAGAGGGTGATGCGTCTCATCGAGGCGAGCGGCTTCCGCAAGCCGGCGTTCGGCCCGCGCATGACCATCCAAGACCACCGGCGCCACTAGCCCGACCGCAGTGGGGCAAACAATCGACGTTCCCGCCCGGCTTGGAGGTCGAAAGTCTGCCCCTCTGCAGTGGCGTGCGGGCTAGGAGGTCAGTTGGTGCTGTCTCTTCGCCTCGTCGAGCGTGCTCGCGAGGTACTCGCCCAGATACCGGGTGAGCAGGCGCGAGGTCTCGGCGATGAAGAAGTCGTCGCCCTCCGCCGTCGAGACGAAGGCGCGCGCGACGAGGCTGTCGGCGATCTCCACCATCACCTCGACGTGCTGCAGCAGGTCGGGGCGGGGCAGAACGTCGTAGCGCCTGACGAAGTGCTCCGTCATGTACCGCGCGACGACCGTGCGGTTCGTCTCCGTCTCGTCGATGAGATGGCGGTCGATCGCGTCGCCGAGCCGTAGCCAGCGGAATCCCGGCTCGGTGCGGAACATCTCGGCGTAGACGCCGACGAGCGCGTTCATCGCCTCGTCCCACTCCAAGTCGGTGTCTGCGGTGAGCTCTGCGGCCCGATCGAGCAGGCGGCGCAGGTTGCGGGTGGCGAGAGCGGTAGCGATGGCCTGGAGGCCGTCGAAGTAGCGGTAGATGCCGGGCCCCGACATGCCGATGCGTTTGGCGATGAGCGAGGTGGTCAGATTGGCATAACCGACCTCGTCGATGAGTGCGGCGGTGGTGTCGAGTATCAGCTCGAAGCGCTGTTCGCTGCGGTCTTGCCGCGGAACCCGGCGCACGCTCGCACCAGTGATTTCGGTGCTCATGTAGTTCTCCCTGGGTGGTTCTTTTGGCGGCGAGTCTAGCGTTTCGCACTGTAGCGAAACTGAGACTGGCCCGGGGCTAGAGGAAAGCGACCGACCTGGTGAGAATCGAGCGACAGGCGACGATCGTCGGGCGGTCCTTGCTCGCGTCGCGCACCGAGGTGAAGACCGTGCGCGTCGGGTGGCCGTCGAGCCGCACGAGATCGACGCTCGGCGTGCGCCCCGACCAGACCAGGTCGGGCAGCACCGCCACGGCGTTGCCCGATTCGATGAACCTGATGTGCGCCTGCAGGTCGGCGGTCTCGAACCGCACGTCCGGTTCGAAGCCCGCCCTGCGGCACAACTGCTCGGCCCAGTGGCGGCTCGCGGTTCCGCGCGGCTCCATCACCCAGGGCAGCGTCGCCGCGTCTCGGAGCGAACGGATGCCACGTGCCGACGGCACCCCGAGACGCAGCTCGTCTTCGCACAGCGCCACCCGGTCGAGGTCGGGCTGGTGCGGCGCGGCATGCCCGGGGTACTGCTCGGCGATCACGAGGTCGAACTCGCGGGCCCACACTTCGCAGAGGGCGTTCTCGGGTTCGCGCTGTGTCACCTCGACGCGCAGTTCGGGAAACTGCGCGCCGAGCAGGGTGAGCGCCTGCGGGATGATGCCGAGCGCCGCCGACTGGAACACCGCGAGCCGCACGGTTCCGCGCACCTCGGTGTGACTCGAGACCAGCTCGCTCTCCATCAGCTCGACGCGCTCGAGCAGCAGGGCGGTGTGCGCCACGAGCACCTCGGCCTGCGGCGTGAGCTGCACGCGCCGCCCCGATTTGGTGAGCAGCGTGACGCCCGCCTCGACCTCGAGTTGCGCGAGCTGCTGCGACACCGACGAGGGGCTGTAGGAGAAGGCCTCGGCGACGGCGGTGATGGTTCCGCGGATCTTGAGTTCGCGCAGCAGCCGCAGGCGTTTGAGGTCGAGCACGGTGCATCCAATCATTGGGCAGATCTGCATAATACTGTGCGAAAACATTCGCTTTTTCTTTACAGACTCGGCGGGCACACTGAGGGGAATCCAGCAACCGTCCCCGAGGGAGGCTTATTCTCGTGAGCATGTCGATTGAGCGCACGGAGCCCGAAAACGCGTTGCCCGACGCGGCCACCGCGGAACTGGTGGAGGAGAGCATCGCGACGGTGCGGCGCTGGCTCACCGAGAGCGCCGACGTGAAGTCGGACGCGAGCGCCGAGCGTCTCGCCGGGGTGCTGAAAGACCCGCTCGGGCTCGAGTTCACCATCGGCTTCGTCGACAAGGTGGTGCGGCCCGAAGACCTGCGCGTCGCCGCCCGCAGCCTCGAGCAGTTGAGCCACCGCATCCCCAGATTTTTGCCGTGGTACCTGCGTGCCGCCATCTCGCTCGGCGGTGCCTTCGCTCCCGTTCTGCCCTTCATCGTGGTGCCCATCGCGCGCCGCGTGCTGCGCGGGATGGTCGGCCACCTCGTGATCGACGCGACGCCGAAGAGCCTCGACAAGACGCTCGCCCACCTGCGTGACAACGACAATCGCCTCAATATCAACCTGCTCGGCGAGGCTGTGCTCGGCGACGACGAGGCCGATCGCCGCCTCGCCGGCACCCTCGAGCTGCTGAAGCGCGACGACGTCGACTACGTGTCGATCAAGGTCTCGTCGGTCTCGGCCCAGCTCTCGATGTGGGCGTTCGACGAGACCGTCGCTCGCGTCGTCGAACGGCTCACGCCGCTCTACGAAGTGGCGGCCGCGTCGCCCACCCCCAAGTTCATCAACCTCGACATGGAGGAGTTCCACGACCTCGATCTCACCATCGCGGTCTTCGAGGCCGTGCTCGCGCAGCCGAAGCTGCACGGACTCGAGGCCGGGATCGTGCTGCAGGCCTACCTCCCCGACGCCCTCTCGGCTCTTCAGGGCCTCACCGCGTGGGCGACCGAGCGACGTGCCGCCGGCGGCGCGGGCATCAAGGTGCGCGTGGTCAAGGGCGCCAACCTCGCCATGGAATACGTCGACGCGACCATGCACGGCTGGCCCCTCGCCACCTGGGGCACCAAGGTCGAGACCGACACCAACTACAAGCGCGTTCTCGACTGGGCGTTCACGCCAGAGCACGCGGCCGCGGTGCGCATCGGCGTGGCCGGCCACAACCTGTTCGACGTGGCCTACGCGTGGCATCTCGCCACGCGGCGCGGGGTCGCGAACCGCATCGAGTTCGAGATGCTTCTCGGCATGGCCACCGGCCAGGCCGAAGCGGTGAAGAAAGACGTGGGCGGGCTGCTGCTCTACACGCCCGTCGTGCGCCCGAGCGAATTCGACTCGGCGATCAGCTACCTGATCCGCCGCCTCGAAGAGAACGCCAGCACCGAGAACTTCATGAGCGCGCTGTTCGAGCTCGCCGGCAACGACGAGATCTTCGCGCGCGAAGAGGGCAGGTTCGTCGCCTCGATGACGGCGCTCGACCCCGCGGTTCCCGGCTCGCACCGCGTGCAAGACCGCACCAACCCGCTGATCGAGCAGCCCGTCGAGCCCGACTGGTTCCAGAACGAAGCAGACACCGACAACTCGATCGCGGCCAACCGCGCGTGGGGTCGGCGCATCCTCGAGCGCAGCGAGCGCTCGCGGCTCGGCGTCGACACCATCGAGGCCGCCCGCATCGACGACCTCGACACCCTGCTCACCACGGTCGGCGCGACGGTGCACGCGGCCGGCAGCTGGCAGGCCATCCCCGTCGCCCAGCGCGCCCGCATCCTGCACGACGCGGGCGACGTGCTCGGGGTCTTCCGCGGCCGGCTCATCGAGGTCATGGCGAGCGAGACCGGCAAGACCATCGCCGAGGCCGACGTCGAGGTGAGCGAGGCGATCGACTTCGCGCACTACTACGCGGCTCGCTCGCTCGAACTCGCCGAGGTGGCGGATGCCACGTTCGTGCCGTCGCGCCTCATCGTGGTCACCCCGCCGTGGAACTTCCCCGTCGCGATCCCGGCCGGTTCCGTGCTGGCCGCGCTCGCCTCCGGCAGCGCCGTCATCATCAAGCCCGCACCGCAGGCCAAGCGCAGCGCGGCCGTCATGGTCGAGGCGCTCTGGGAGGCGGGAGTTCCGCGCGAGGTGCTCGCGCTCGTCGACATCGAGGAGGGCGACCTCGGCCGCGAACTCGTCGCGCACCCCGCGGTCGACCGCGTCATCCTCACCGGCGGCTACGAGACGGCCGAACTGCGCAGTTGTTCCGTTCCTGGCGCACCGACCTCCCCCTGCTCGCCGAGACGAGCGGCAAGAACGCCATCATCGTGACGCCGAGCGGCGACCTCGACCTCGCCGCCGCCGACATCGTGAAGAGCGCTTTCGGCCACGCCGGACAGAAGTGCTCGGCCGCCTCGCTCGTGATCCTCGTCGGCTCGGTCGCGAAGTCCGAGCGTTTCCGCCGCCAGCTGGTCGACTCGGTGCGCACCCTGCGCGTCGGCGTGCCGCAGAACCCGCTGAGCCAGATGGGCCCGATCATCGAGCCCGCCCACGGAAAGCTGCTGCGCGCGCTCACCACGCTCGAGCCCGGTCAGTCGTGGCTCGTGAAGCCCGTCGAACTCGCCGACGACTCGATCGCCGACGGCAGGCTGTGGTCGCCCGGCGTGCGCGAGGGCGTTGCCGCCGGCAGCGAGTTCCACCTCACCGAGTACTTCGGTCCCGTGCTCGGCATCATGACCGCCGCGACCCTCGACGAGGCCATCGAGCTGCAGAACGCCAGCGCCTATGGCCTCACCGCGGGCATCCATTCTCTCGATCCCGTCGAGGTCGAGCACTGGCTCGCCCTCGTCGAGGCGGGCAACGTCTACGTCAACCGCGGCATCACCGGCGCGGTGGTGCAGCGCCAGCCCTTCGGCGGCTGGAAGCGGTCGTCGGTGGGCGCTGGCACGAAAGCGGGCGGACCGAACTACCTGATGACCCTCGGCAGCTGGAAGGCCGTCGAGGTCGAGCCCGACGAAGACCTGCGCCTCGACGGACTGAGCGCTCCGGTCGCGAGCGTCATCAAGCAGGCGCAGAGCGGGCTCGAGTTCGTCGAGTTCGACCGCGTGCGCCGCGGCGCCCAGAGCGACGAGCTGGCCTGGCAGCAGGAGTTCGGCGTCAGCCGCGACGTCTCGGGCCTCGGCGTCGAGCGCAACGTATTGCGCTACCTGGCGGTGCCCGTCACCGTTCGCCTCTCCGAGGGCGAAGACCTCGGCAAGCTCGTGCGTCTGCTGGCCGCGGCGGCCCGCGCGAAGGCGCCGGTCTACGTGAGTTCTGCGCTGCCGCTGCCCGCGAGGCTCATCGAGCGGGTCGCGGGCGGATCATCGCCGATCGCGCTTCGCGACGTGAAAATCGAATCGGATGCCACGTGGCTCGCCCGCGCGGCGGGCGGCGCCCTCGAGACGGCTCGCGTGCGACTCGTCGGAGGTGACGCGTCGGCGCTCGCCGAGGCCGTGGGCGGCACGCCCGACCTCGCGATCTACGCCGGCGAGGTCACCACCGCCGGGCGGGTCGAGCTGCTGCCGTTCCTGCGCGAGCAGGCCGTGAGCGTCACCGCCCACCGGTTCGGCAACCCCGACGCCGGCATGATCGGGGTGCGGGTCTAGCTGCCGGCACCGAGCGCGGCGGTCACCCAGCGCAGCGCGTCGGCGCGCGACACCCCGAGCTGGCCGATGCGGTCGGCGTAGGCGCGTGCAGCCGCCTGCGCCTGCTGCTCGGCCGGATCGCCCTGGGCGCTCACGAACGAGCCGTTGCGCCCCCGGGTCTCGATGAAGCCGTCGCGCTCGAGCTCGCGGTAACACCGGGCGACGGTGTTGGGCGCGAGACCGAGGTCGTCGGCGAGGCGGCGCACCGTCGGCAACTTCGCGCCCGCGGCGAGCTCGCCGCCGCGCACCTGCTCGATGAACTGCAGCCGCAACTGCTCGAACGGCGGAACCGGCGATTTCGGGTCGATCGTGAGCATCAGACGGCGTCCGCGGCGGGTGCGGCGGCCTCGGCGGTCGATTCGGCCGTGTCGCTCCAGCGCAGGTTCGGCCAGAGCCGGGTGAGGAAGTAGCGGCGCGGGCGCGAGACCAGCGACGCCAGCAGCGTGACGGCGAGTCCCGCGAGAACGAGCCCCATCCCGACGTAGCCCGCAACCGCGGCGGCACCGATGCTCTGCTCCGCCAACGCCGCCACGCCGAACACGGTGCCGTAGACGGCGAGGGCGAGCGGGGCAGTGACCAGGTCGCGGATCACCGACGACCGGATCGCGTCGTCCCAGACCAGCTCGGCCGTCGAACCGGCGGGCTGCGAGGCCTCGACGATCCTCCGACTCGCGACCTCGAACAACGCGAGGCTGAGCACCGCGGCCACCGCGAAGAGAGTCGTTGGTACGAGCATGCGGGCGGAACCCGGCGCGGCGATCGCGACTCCCACGGCGACGGCCACGACGATTGCTACGACGACGCGCGCGCCGACGCGTTCGATCGGGGCGATGTAGTCGGCGATGCTTGCGGCCCCCGAGCGGGCGACACGAGGGCGGTCAGAGGGAACCTGCTTTTTGCCGGTCAGTGCGGCGACGGCCGTGCCGACGCCCAGGCCCGAGAAGACGGCGCCGATAAGGAAGAGGACCGTGGTGCTCGGATCGCTGTCGATCGCACCCGTCGAGAAGGCGAGCACGGTGGCCCCGCCCACGACGAGGGCACCGATGATCCCGCCGCGCTCGCGCGCCATGAGTCGCGATGCCACTGCGCGCTCCAGTCGCGACGGCAAATCGAGACGCAGGTACGACGACTGCTGATACGCGCGCCACCGCCCATACACGGGTACGAATGACACCCCCAGGCCGATCACCGCGATGACTCCCACGAAAATGCTGATGAACCACGTTGCGCCATCCACGAGTTCCTCCTCGGGTCGATTGTGCGTTGTTTGTACCATCGTAGCAATACAAAATACGCTGTCAAGGCCATGACAGGGCTGGTCGGTCGGGCCCGCCATCTGCGAGGCTTGCAGCATGGTCACTCCCGCCCCGCGCATACCCCTGAACGACGGTTCATCCATTCCCCAGATCGGTCTCGGCACCTGGCCCCTCGACGACGACGAGGTCGCAGCGGCCATCGTCGACGCGGTGCACCTCGGCTACCGCCACATCAACACCGCCGCCAAGTACGGCAACGAGCGCGGCGTCGGGGTCGGCGTCGCCTCCAGCGGCGTTCCGCGCGACGAGCTCTTCGTCACCACGAAGCTCGACGGCCAGTTCCAGGGTCACGACCGCGCGATCGCGGGTCTCGACGCCTCGCTCGACCGCCTCGGCATGGACTACGTCGACCTGCTGCTCATCCACTGGCCGCTTCCCGCCCGCGACGAGTACGTCTCGACCTTCCGCACCTTCGAGAAGCTGCGTGCCGAGGGCAAGGCCCGCTCGATCGGCGTCTCCAACTTCAAGCCGGCGCACCTCGAGCGCCTCATCGACGAGACCGGCATCGTTCCGGCGGTCAACCAGATCGAACTCAATCCCTTCGTGGTGCGCGACGAGCAGCGGGCGGCCGACGAGCACTACGGCATCGTCACCGAGTCGTGGAGCCCGCTCGGTCCGAACACCGGGTTGCTCACCGACCCCGTCATCCTCGAGATCGCGGGCGAGCACGAGCGCACCCCCGGCCAGGTCGTGCTGCGCTGGCACGTTCAGCAGGGGCTCGTCGCGATCCCGAAGAGCAAGAGCCCCGACCGGCTCGCCGAGAATCTCGCGGTCTTCGATTTCGAGCTGACGGTCGCCGATCTCGCGCAGATCGCGACGCTGTCGCAGGGTGCGGATGCGGGATCCGACTCTGACGTGATCGGTCACTAGCCGTCGTGACGCAGCACGACCAGGTGCGCGAGGCGCTCTCGGGTGCCGTGCGGCGACTCGAGGCGGCCGGGGTCGCCGACGAGGCGCTCGCCGTGTTCGTGCGGCGCAAGCGGGTGCTCGGTATCGAGCGGTCGCCGGTCATGCAGCCGGTCGGGCGGGTGTGGCCGCTCGGTGTTCTGCTGCTCGACCGCGATGGCGGCCTGCACGCTACGGGCAAGATCACGCGGGCCGTGCCAGCCGGATACCCCGGCTACCAGTCGCCGGGACTCGAGGTGCGGCGCGGCTACCGCGCCGCCGCGCACGCTGGCAAATTCGTGGAGGGCGACACGGTCAACTTCGACACGAAGCAGATCGACCTCGACGCGCTGGATGCCGAGTCGTCGCCGCTGCTCGTCGCCGACGGGCGGGCCCGCGTGCGCTGGAACCCGACCAACCCAGGGCAGTCCCGCGATCTCGACGCGTACCTGGCCGACCGGGTGGGCCTCCTCGTCGGCGGCGCCTGAGTGCGATCTAGTCGTGCGAGCGGCTGATCAGCCGCGACAGCACGATCGCGCTGCGGGTGTGGTCGACATTGGGTGCGACCCGCACGCGTTCGAGGGCCAATTCGAGCGACGCGATGTCGCGAGAGCGCATGTGCACGATCGCGTCGGCAGATCCGGTGACCGTGCCGGCGTCCACGACATCCGGAATTCCCGACAGGATGCGCCTCAGTTCGTCGGGCGCGACGGTTCCGCGACAGAACAGCTCGACGTAGGCCTCGGTGCTCAGGCCGTCGACCGCCGGATCGACCTGGATCGTGAAGGCGCGGATGACCCCGTCGGCCACGAGGCGGTCGACCCGGCGCTTCACGGCCGACGCCGACAGCCCGATGATGTCACCGATGTCGCCGTAGCCCGCACGGGCATTGAGCCGCAGTTGGTCGATGATGCCGTAGTCGAGACTGTCCATCCGACCAGCCTATGGCGAAAAAATGTGCACACCCGCGAATACGCGGCGAAAAAATGCGTGCCACGGCGAAAACGTGCCAATAGGTGCGTGTGAGACTGGAGCCATGACCCTCACCGAGCCATCCGCGAGCGCGCCCACGCGCGTCGCCAGCAAGCGCACGATCCTCATGTGCCGCCCCGACTTCTTCACCGTCGTCTACCGCATCAACCCGTGGATGGACCCGGCGCTTCCGACCGACACGAGCCTCGCCGTGCGGCAATGGCAGACGCTCTACGACACCTACGTCGGCCTGGGCTTCGACGTGAAACTGGTCGACCCGATCGACGGCCTGCCCGACATGGTCTACGCGGCCAACGGCGGCTTCGTGCTCGACGGCATCGCGTACGGCGCGAGCTTCACCCACCCCGAACGCCAGCCCGAGGGTCCCGCCTACATGAAGTGGTTCGGCGACAACGGCTTCGAGGTGAGGGTGCCCGAGAACGTCAACGAGGGCGAGGGCGACTTCTTGCTCGTCGGCGACGTCATTCTCGCGGGCACCGGCTTCCGCAGCGCGTCGAACAGCCACGAAGAGCTCGGCGAGATCTTCGGCCGCCCGGTGGTCACGCTCACGCTGATCAACCCGAGTTTCTACCACCTCGACACCGCGATCGCCGTGCTCGACCCCCAGCCGGGCTACGAGAACCCGAACATCGCCTACCTGCCGAGCGCCTTCGACGAGCGCAGCCTCGCGATCCTGCGCGAACGCTACCCCGACGCCATCCTCGTGAACGAGGAAGACGCGGCCGTTCTCGGACTCAACAGCTTCAGCGACGGGCTCAATGTCGTGATCGCGAGTCGGGCCACCGACTTCGAGCGCCAGTTGCGCGAGCGCGGCTACAACCCGATCGGCGTCGACCTCTCCGAGCTGCTGCTCGGCGGCGGCGGAGTGAAGTGCTGCACCCTGGAGCTGCGCTCATGACCGCGCGGATCGAGAGCGCGAGCGACTTTCTGCAGCAGGAAGACCAGCACGCCGCGCACAACTACCACCCCCTCGAGGTCGTCGTCGCGACGGGCGAAGGCGCCTGGGTGACGGCGGTCGACGGACGCCGTTACCTCGACTGCCTCGCGGCGTACTCGGCGGTCAACTTCGGCCACGGGCATCCGGCCCTCGTCAAGGCGGCCAAAGACCAGCTCGACCGCATCACGCTCACCAGCCGCGCGTTCCACAACGACCAGCTCGGCCCGTTCGTCACCGCGCTCGCGGCGCTCGCAGGCAAAGACATGGTGCTGCCCATGAACACGGGAGCGGAGGCCGTCGAGTCGGGCATCAAGATCGCCCGCGCCTGGGGCTACCGGGTGAAGGGCGTCAAGCCGAACGAGGCGAAGATCATCGTCGCCGACGGCAACTTCCACGGGCGAACGACCACGATCATCAGCTTCAGCAACGACGAGCAGGCGCGCGCCGACTTCGGCCCGTTCACCCCCGGCTTCGTGAGCGTGCCCTACGGCGACGCCGCGGCGCTCGAGGCCGCGATCGACGAGAACACGGTCGCCGTGCTGATCGAGCCGATCCAGGGCGAGGCGGGCATCGTGGTGCCGCCCGAGTCGTACCTGCCGGCCGTGCGCGAGATCACGACGCGAGCGAACGTGCTGTTCATCGCCGACGAGATCCAGTCGGGGCTCGGCCGCACGGGCGCGACCTTCCAGTGCGACAACGTGGGCGTCGTGCCCGACCTGTACCTGCTGGGCAAGGCTCTGGGCGGCGGAATCCTGCCGGTGTCGGCCGTCGTCGGCAACCACGACGTGCTCGGCGTGCTTCGACCGGGCGAGCACGGCTCGACCTTCGGCGGAAACCCCCTCGCGGCCGCCGTCGGCCTCGCGGTCGTCGAGCTGCTCGCCACGGGAGAAATGCAGGAGCGTGCCCGGATGCTCGGGGAGCGACTGCAGGCCGGCCTGCGTTCGCTCGTCGGCCGGGGTGTCGTCGAGGTGCGCGGTGCTGGCCTGTGGGCCGGCGTCGACATCGACCCCGCGCTCGCCACCGGACGAGAGGTCTGCGAGGCGCTCATGCAGCGCGGTGTGTTGGTGAAGGACACGCACGGCTC
>Ga0308165_1006005_pt1 | contig 10945 bp, 10 predicted proteins | sample PhyWR2_FD_201032 | JGI IMG/M metagenome (GOLD analysis project Ga0308165, IMG submission 201032) | Phyllosphere microbial communities from UC Gill Tract Community Farm, Albany, California, United States - DLSLW.R2 | ecosystem: Host-associated > Plants > Phyllosphere > Unclassified | place: USA... | reverse complement strand
CGTCATTGCGGGTAACTCCCCACCACTGAGAACGTAATCTCCAATTGACCATTCTTCGTCAATTTCGGACTGAATAACGCGCTCATCAACCCCTTCGTAACGACCACAAACCAGAATTAACTTCTCATTTGTTGCCAGTTCACTGACGCCTGCTTGATCAAGCTTGCGCCCCTGAGGTGAAAGGTAGATTACCTTGACCCCTTCCCCTGCCGCTGATTTGGCTGCATGAATGGCTTCCCGTAAAGGATTTACCATCATCAGCATTCCCGGTCCCCCACCATATGGACGATCGTCCACGGTGTGATGCCGGTCGTATGTGAAGTCACGTGGACTCCAGAACTGAATGCTGAGCAAGCCATTTTTTACTGCCCGGCCAGTTACCCCGTAATCGGTAATTGCACAGAACATTTCAGGAAACAGGCTAACAACACCAATAAACACAAGCCCATCCCTATTATGCGAACGATTACCGTTATATTTCGGAGGTCTAAAAACCAGGATCCCAATCTACTTCAATAGTTTGAGTAGCGAGATCGACTTTCTTGATAACCTGCCCATCGAGGAACGGAACCAGCCGCTCCTTGATACCGAATGCATCCTTCAGGTTTGCCTTAATGACCATCACGTCATTCGAGCCGGTTTCCATCATGTCGATGATTTTACCGAGCTGATACCCTTCAGTAGTCACTACCTGGCAACCCATAAGGTCTTTCCAGTAATAGTCACCGTCTTCCAGATTTGGCAATTGCGTGGAATCCACGACGATTTCGCAATTCGTCATCAGATTCGCCGCATCCCTATCATCAATGCCAGTCAGCTTGATGATCAGATCCTGATTGTGGGTCTTCCAGCTTTCCAGCTGAACAGGCTGCCACTGACCACCGCGCTGGATAAACCAAGGCTGGTAGTCAAAAATGCTTTCGGCGTCTTCGGTGGAGGAGAACACTCTGAGCCAACCTCGAATACCATAGGAGGAACCCATTTTACCCAATACGATTGGATTGACAGGAACCTTTGGGGCGAGTTGCTTGCTCATCATGACCACCGTGACAGATTAAGCTGCTTTCTTAGCGTCTTTGATCAGCGCAGCAACGCGATCAGAAACAGTTGCGCCCAAACCAACCCAATGAGCAACACGATCCAAGTCCAGGCGTACGCCTTCTTCTTTTTCGTTTGCGATTGGGTTGAAGAAGCCAACGCGCTCAATGAAGCGACCGTTGCGTGCATTACGGCTGTCAGTAACAACAACCTGGTAGAACGGACGCTTTTTTGCGCCGTGACGAGCTAAACGAATAGTAACCATAACATCCTCTATAGTGAATAAAACACCGGACCCGTCGAGGGACGAATCCGGTGTTATATTAAAGCCCGAAAATTATACTCATTTCGGCGCAATAAGCAATCTAATACAGCTTAACGGCCTGGGAATCCTGGTGGCATCATTCCTTTCATGCTGCGCATCATTTTGGCCATTCCGCCTTTCTTCATCTTTTTCATCATGCGCTGCATATCGTCAAACTGCTTCAGCAGACGGTTAACATCCTGTACTTGCATACCAGAACCCTGCGCGATACGGCGCTTACGGGAACCTTTAATCATGTCAGGTTGTGCACGTTCTTTCAGCGTCATCGAGTTGATAATCGCCTCCATACGTACCAGAACCTTATCATCCATCTGGGATTTGACGTTATCCGGCAACTGACCGACACCCGGTAGCTTGCTCATCATACTCGCCATACCGCCCATGTTTTTCATTTGCTTCAGCTGATCAAGGAAGTCGTTCAGGTCGAAACCGTCACCTTTCTTCATCTTACTGGCAAGTTTTTCTGCCTGCGCCCGGTCAACTTTACTTTCAATATCTTCGATAAGTGAAAGCACATCGCCCATCCCCAGAATACGGGAAGCAATTCTGTCCGGGTGGAAAGGTTCCAGAGCATCAGTCTTTTCACCGACCCCAAGGAATTTCACTGGCTTACCGGTGATATGACGAATCGAGAGTGCCGCACCGCCGCGCGCATCACCGTCAACTTTGGTCAGAACCACACCGGTTAACGGCAGAGCTTCGTTAAACGCTTTTGCGGTATTTGCCGCATCCTGACCGGTCATAGCGTCAACGACAAACAAGGTTTCAACCGGATTAATCGCGGCATGCACTTGTTTAATTTCGTCCATCATCGCTTCATCTACGTGCAAGCGACCGGCGGTATCCACCAGCAGGACATCATAAAACTTCAGCTTCGCTTCTTTCAGCGCCGCATTAACAATATCAACAGGTTTTTGTTGCGCGTCGGAAGGGAAGAAATCCACTTCGACTTGCTGAGCCAGAGTTTCAAGCTGCTTGATGGCCGCAGGACGATAAACGTCCGCAGAAACCACCAGCACTTTTTTCTTCTGTTTCTCACGCAGGAATTTACCCAGCTTCGCGACACTGGTGGTTTTACCTGCACCTTGCAGGCCCGCCATGAGCACCACTGCTGGCGGCTGAGCTGCCAGATTAAGACTGGTATTCTCTTCGCCCATAGCTGAAACCAGTTCAGCACGGACGATTTTGACGAATTCTTGCCCTGGTGTCAGACTTTTATTGACTTCATGACCGACCGCTTTTTCTTTAACGCGATTGATAAAGTCACGTACTACCGGCAAGGCAACATCGGCCTCCAGCAGCGCCATACGCACTTCGCGCAGTGTTTCTTTGACGTTTTCTTCGGTAAGTCGCCCACGGCCGCTTATATTGCGTAGAGTGCGCGACAGACGGTCTGTTAAGTTATCAAACATTGTATTTTGCCTAATGGAATCACTAAGGCCATGTCTCACGACACTAGCCAGAATTTTGATGGATTATAACATGAAGTGCCTCAGGTGCTATCCAACGGTTGGAGCGGGCGACAGGTAACGTTATACTGACTTTTTTCTAATCTGGCTAATATGAACAACACCCTATGCCTGTTTTCGCCATCCTTGCCCTTGTTGCTTACTCTTTCAGCCTTGCGCTGATCATTCCCGGCCAGCTCAGGAAGAACAGTGGCTGGCGGCGTTTTGCCATTTTGTCAGCCGTCATCGCGCTGATAAGCCACAGTCTCGCCTTGGAAGCGCGCATTTTCACTCCAGATGGAGGACAAAATCTTAGCCTGCTGAATATTGGTTCGCTGGTCAGCTTAATGATTTGTACCGTCATGACCATTGTCGCCTCCCGCGATCGTGGCTGGTTATTATTGCCGATTGTCTATGCTTTCGCTTTGATTAATCTCGCATTTGCGACATTCATGCCTAACGAGTTCATCACACATCTTGAGGCAACACCAGGCGTAATGATACATATTGGCCTGTCTTTATTTGCCTATGCGACGCTTATCATTGCGGCACTTTACGCTTCACAACTGGCCTGGATTGACTACCAGCTAAAAAATAAACGACTGGTTTTTAGTGGTGAAATGCCACCATTAATGGTGATTGAGCGTAAAATGTTTCATATCACACAGATTGGTGTGGTTCTGCTCACCCTGACACTGTGCACCGGTTTATTCTTTATGAAAAACCTGTTCAGCATAGAAAACGTTGATAAAGCAGTACTGTCGATCATCGCCTGGTTTGTCTACGTTATTTTACTCTGGGGACACTACCATCAAGGCTGGCGTGGTCGTCGCGTGGTGTGGTTTAACGTGGCAGGTGCCGTTATTCTGACACTCGCTTATTTCGGTAGCCGGGTGTTGCAGCAGTTGATTCACTAACAGGCTCTACTTTAAAGGATATCGCTTTGGAACACATCTCAACCACTACCTTGATTATCACGCTTATCATCATGGTGCTGGTATCAGCCTTCTTTTCAGGCGCAGAGACCGGGATGATGACGCTTAACCGCTATCGTCTGCGCCACAAAGCTAAGCAAGGAAATCGCGCCGCACTGCGTGTCGAACACTTACTAAGAAGACCCGACCGCCTGATAAGTCTGGTACTGATTGGCAATAATCTGGTCAATATTCTGGCCTCTGCCATTGCCACCATTGTCGGGATGCGTCTTTACGGTAATGTCGGTGTGGCGATTGCAACCGGTGTACTGACCTTTGTTATTCTCATTTTTTCTGAGGTTTTACCAAAGACTATCGCCGCTCTCTATCCGGAAAAAATAGCCTATCCTGTCAGCGTATTATTAAAACCTCTGCAAATTTTAATGATGCCCTTGGTCTGGCTACTGAACACTATCACGCGTTTATTGATGCGTCTGATCGGTATCAAAGTCGATAATGCAATGACAACGGCGCTGAGCAAAGATGAACTACGCACTCTGGTTAATGAGTCCCGCTCCCAGATGTCACGGCGTCATCAGGACATGTTACTGTCGGTGCTTGATCTGGAAAAAGTGACGGTCGATGACATCATGACCCCGCGTAATGAGATAGTCGGTATCGATATCAACGATGAATGGAAAGCGATCGCACGTCAGCTCACTCACTCTCCCCACGGTCGTATCGTGCTCTATCGTGATTCTCTGGATGATGCGATTGGCATGCTACGTTTGCGAGAAGCCTATCGGCTGATGACCGAGAAAAATGAATTCAACAAAGAAACCATGCTGCGTGCCGCCGATGAAATTTATTTTATTCCGGAAGGGACACCGCTAAGCATGCAGCTGGTGAAATTTCAGCGCAACAAGAAAAAAGTAGGCCTGGTGGTCAATGAATATGGTGATATTCAAGGCTTAGTCACGGTTGAAGATATTCTGGAAGAGATTGTCGGCGATTTTACAACTTCCATGTCCCCTTCGCTTGCCGAAGAGGTTAGCCCACAACAAGATGGCTCGGTCATTATCGATGGTACGGCAAATATTCGCGAACTGAACAAAGCCTTTAACTGGACCTTGCCCGAAGAAGAAGCACGGACAGTCAACGGTATGTTACTAGAGGCGATTGAAGAGATCCCGGCAGCAGGTACTCAAATTCGCCTGTCGCAGTATCAGATTGAGATCCTGGACGTGCAGGACAATATGGTTAAGCAAGTGCGAATCATCCCCATCACCTCTTCTCATTCATCCCACAAATAACAGTATCAAGTAGGAAACGGGATTGCTCCCGTTTCTCTCTCACGCCATCACAGGCAGGGTTCTGTATGGCGCAACTGCTGGACGAGTCAATTGGCTCAGACAGTTTTTTGTTTCTGATCAGAGGAATACGTGCAGATTAAAAGGACTCAAGAATCCTTTGATAACATCACCTCACTCTCGTCAAAACATGACGGGGCTACCAGACACCGTACGGATATACTTTTCCCTTAATAAAATCTTTTATGTCTTTGCCATACTCATAACCGTTAGAAAACCGTGTAACTCCTTTACAGAGTTCTAATTTATCTCCAGAAACTGTCTTTAGGGCTGATGGTGCCACACGGTAATTATGTTCAAATCCTATCCCATTAAGCCAGACGGCCACCTTGCCTTCCGGTGCCAGACCAATTTGCACGGTGTTATAAGTATTATGGTAAGGATCGTTTTTTCCGCTGGGGCTACGCATCTTTTCCACCACTGAATCAGGCAGGGTCAGATAGGTTTCATACACTTTTTTATCTATCACCGAGTCCCAGCAGAAAAAGAGGTTACCGCCTGGGCAGGCTCCTTTTCATAGCTGTCAGCAATGGAAGGGATAAACTGTGCCCGGCAGGGGCAATCGCTGATACTGGATAGTGTCCCAGCCAGGGGACGCCCTTCGTCCCACATATCATAAACACCCCCATGAATTTCATAAACACCCGGATGTTTACCACAAGACACCCGATCTCCCTCACGGGCACCGGCTACGCCATACCAGATGAATGTCTGATCCCCTGTCAGGATTTGACCACCCCAGGTCGTTTTGTCCCCAAGACGAAGAAAATATCCTATTGCCATCGCAAATATCCTTATTTTAAAGATGGTTAAAATCGCACCATAATACCCCGAACTGAGTTGAACCTAAATTACCGCTATCGTTACTTCGACAACCCTCGGCACTCTGCTACTTTCTGGTGTTGCTCCTGCATCGCCAGAAAGTGCTGCTACGCTAACGACAGACACAAAAAAAGCCAGCCGATTACCGACTGGCTTCATATCAGTGACCGCAGAGCGGTTCTGACTTTGTATCTAAGACATGCTGACTGACTTAAGCTTTCGCTTTCGCCACAGACACCATGGCAGCACGCAGGGTACGGCCGTTCAGGGTGTAGCCTTTTTGCATCACCATCAGTACATGGTTAGGCGCCACGTCGTCAGACTCGACCATCGCGATCGCCTGGTGTACATCCGGATTAAACGGAACGTTCGTTTCGCCAACCACTTCAACACCGAACTTACGCAGCACATCAATCATCGATTTTTGCGTCAGATCGATACCTTCAACCATTGGCGCGATATCAGCATTGCTCTTATCCGCAACTTCAAGGGCACGATCCAGGCTGTCGATAACCGGCAGCAGCTCGTTAACAAATTTATCGAGCGCAAATTTATGTGCTTTTTCGATATCTAATTCGGTACGGCGACGCAGATTTTCCATTTCAGCTTTGGTGCGCAGCACGCTATCACGCTCGCGCTGCTCAACTTCCGCCAGCTGAGCTTGCAAAGTAGCAATCTGGTCGTCATGTTGATCCGCAGTATTGACACCGTCTACGGCTTCAATATCATCGTGATGCTCTGTTACCATTTCGTCTGAAACTTGCTCATCTGGTATTTTCTGTTCTTTACTGCTCATGAAATTCTCCGCGTATTTAGCATTAATCTCGCTGGTTCGCTTATTATGGGGATCTGTTTCAGGGTTTCAAGGGAACCTGACATATTGTCGCAGTAACATCTGCGATTAAGATTAAGGATAAGCTGGATATTGACTGCTCCCCGCCGTAAACGGCGAGAATTCCCAGTTCACAGAGCCGAACCTAAGCCGCTTGATGCGATTCAGGATTTACAGTCTCTCCAGGGGCTAACACCGCCAGACCTGCGGCTTTTATATTTTTTGCAGCGTTAATGTCACGGTCATGCTTAACGCCACATTCAGGGCAGCCCCAGAACCGGGTGTTTAACGCCAGTTTAGAGAGTGTGTAACCGCAACCGCTACAACGTTTTGACGAAGGGAAGAACTGATTGATGGCGACGACTGTACGCCCGTACCACTCAGCCTTGTATTCAAGCTGGCGCACAAATTCCCCCCAGCTGGCGTCGGCTATCGCTTTGGAGAGTTTCGGGTTGCGTATCATGTTTTTCACTTTCAGGGATTCAACGCAGACAACTTGGTTTTCGTTAATCAGTCTGCGGGACAACTTGTGCAGGTTATCCATTCGGCAATCCGCTATTTTGGCGTGGAGTTTTGCGACCTTCAGCTTTGCTTTGGCGCGGTTACGTGAGCCTTTTTGTTTCTTACTCAAGCGACGCTGTAGCAAGGCAAGGCGCTTTGCATATTTTGCGGTGTGGCGGGGATTGCCGGTTTTAAATCCGGTGTCAGTGACAAATAAATCTTTTAAACCTACATCAATGCCCGCTGTTTTTGCAGAAACAGGCAGTGGTTTTGGCTCAAATTCACACAAACAGGATACGAAATATCTACCTGACGCGTCTCTGGAAAGGGTCACGGTTGAGGGTGCTGAAGGCAGTTCACGGCTCCAGCGAACATCCAGTGGCGTCTTGCTTTTCGCCATGTACAGCTTGCCGTCACGGTATTTGAAGGCACTCGCAGTCAGTTCGGCTGATTGTCTGTGATGTTTACTTTTAAATGTGGGGTATTTTGCCCGACCGGCAAAGAAATTGGAAAATGCCGATTGCTGGTGGCGTAATACTTGCTGCAAAGGCACGCAGGAAACGTCATTTAACCAGGTAACATCAGGCTCTTTTTTCATCGCGGTGAGTCTGGCATTAGCTTGAGCATAGCCGATTTTTTCTTGTCTTTCGTTCCAGGCATCGGTGCGCCAGCGAAGGATTGAGTTATAGACGAAACGCACACAGCCGAACGTTTGAGCCAAAAACTCAGTTTGTTCAGGTGTTGGGTAGAACCGAGATTTATAGGCGCGTTTCATGTTCACATATTAACATTAAACACACAGGACTGTATATGCATACAGCAAAAGAGACAAGAGATGTTACCCCCTCTTTCCTCCCCGCCCGTATCGGGCGAGGTCTCCAGAGGGATATTTGATGAACAAACATTTCAATTGTATCGGTATTGTCGGGCATCCCAGGCATCCTACAGCCCTGACTACGCATGAAATGCTGTATCGTTGGCTGCACAGCGAAGGCTATGACGTTATTGTAGAACAACAAATCGCACATGACCTGAATCTTACTCAAGTAAGGACCGGCACTCTGGCAGAGATTGGCCAGCAGGCCGACTTAGCCGTGGTGGTCGGTGGTGACGGTAATATGCTGGGCGCCGCTCGCGTTCTGGCCCGCTATGATATCAAAGTGATTGGCATCAATCGGGGCAATTTAGGATTTTTGACCGATCTCGATCCTGATAATGCACATCAGCAACTGGCTGCCGTGCTGGAAGGCCATTACATCATCGAGCAACGTTTTTTACTGGAAGCGCAGGTATATCATCATGATACCCCGACGCGCCTGAGCACTGCCATCAATGAGGTGATACTGCATCCCGGCAAAATTGCCCATATGATTGAGTTTGAGGTCTATATCGATGAGGTATTTGCCTTCTCCCAGCGTTCAGATGGATTGATTATTTCCACGCCTACTGGCTCAACAGCCTACTCGCTTTCTGCCGGCGGCCCGATTCTGACGCCTTCACTGGATGCCATCACCCTGGTGCCGATGTTTCCGCATACCTTGTCGGCGCGTCCCTTGGTTATCAACAGTAACAGCACCATTCGCTTACGCTTCTCGCATATGCGAAACGATCTGGAAATTAGCTGTGATAGCCAGATCTCTCTACCGATACAGGATGGAGAAAGCGTTCTGATAAGACGCTGTGGTTATCACCTGAATTTGATACATCCTAAAGATTACAGCTATTTCAATACATTAAGCTCAAAACTAGGCTGGTCAAAAAAATTATTCTAAAAAACCGCATTGCCACTTTACTGTATATAAAACCAGTTTATACTGTATGCAAACACAGTTATGGTTTTTCATACAGAGGTGGCTATGCTGACACAACTCACCATCAGTAATTTTGCTATCGTTCGCGAACTTGAAATTGATTTTCAGCAGGGAATGACCGCCATCACCGGTGAGACCGGGGCAGGTAAATCTATTGCGATTGATGCCCTGGGGTTGTGTCTGGGTAGCCGCACAGAAGCAGACATGGTGCGCCGGGGTGCACAACGTGCCGACCTGTGTGCTCGCTTCTCGTTAAAAGACACGCCAGCGGCGCTACGCTGGCTTGAAGAAAACCAGCTGGAAGAAGGCAATGAATGTCTGCTGCGTCGCGTAGTAGGCCATGACGGCCGCTCTCGTGGCTTTATTAACGGCACCGCCGTCCCCGTTTCCCAGTTACGGGAACTGGGCCAGCTATTAATCCAAATCCACGGACAGCACGCCCACCAGTTACTGCTTAAGCCAGAACATCAAAAAACATTATTAGATGGCTATGCCTGCGAACCGGGTATGATGCAGCAAATGCGTGAATACTACCGTGAATGGCACCAGAGCTGCCGCCTGCTGGCCCAGCATCAGCAACTGGCTCAGGAGCGAGCCTCCAGAGTAGAGCTACTCAACTATCAGCTTAAAGAATTAAATGAATTCACCCCGGTAGCCGGTGAGTTTGAACTTATCGACGAAGAGTATAAGCGCCTGGCGAACAGCGGCCAGCTACTCTCCACCAGTCAGCACGCACTGAATATTCTGGGTGAAGCAGAAGACGTTAATCTGCAAAGCCAGCTTTATACCGTGCGCCAGTTAATGAGTGACCTGGTGGGTATGGACAGCAAACTCACCAGCGTTCTGACCTTGCTGGAAGAAGCCGGTATTCAGATTTCCGAAGCCTACGACGAATTACAGCACTATTGTGAACGGCTGGACTTAGATCCTAATCGGCTCTATGAGCTGGAACAGCGTATTTCACGCCAGATTTCACTGGCGCGTAAGCACCATGTCACTCCAGAAGAACTGCCGGCATTCCACCAAAAATTGCTGGACGAGCAGCAGCAACTGGCAGAACAGTCAGACTCACAAGATGCCTTACAACAAGCCGTTGCTCATCACCATCAGCAAGCTTTAACCGTGGCACGCACTCTCCATCTTAGCCGCGTAAAATATGCCGAAGAGCTATCAGCACTCATCACCAGCAGTATGCACTCACTCTCTATGCCGCACGGTATTCTGGTCATTGGCGTTGAGTTCAACGACAATGTTCTCACTGAAACAGGGGCTGACAAAATCGACTTCCGTGTCAGTACCAACCCAGGCCAGCCGGTACAACCGCTGGCTAAAGTCGCCTCCGGTGGTGAACTGTCACGTATCGCACTAGCAATTCAGGTCATTACTGCCCGTAAAATGGAAACGCCGGCCCTGATTTTTGACGAAGTTGATGTCGGCATCAGTGGCCCGACTGCAGCGGTTGTCGGTCAGTTACTGCGCCAATTGGGTGAGTCTACTCAGGTAATGTGTGTGACGCATTTACCTCAAGTCGCAGGCTGTGGCCATCATCATTTCTTTGTCAGCAAAGAAACTGACGGCGAAATGACAGAAACACATATGCAACCTCTGGACAAACGTGCCAGACTGCAAGAGCTGGCTCGCCTGTTAGGGGGAAGCGAAGTCACGCGTAATACTCTTGCTAATGCTAAAGAACTGCTGGCAGCCTGATTGTTCCCTGAAATACAGTAACGCAGGCATTAAAGAGTTGAAAAGAATAGCATTTAATATTTTTCCTATGATATCAGGTGCTTTTTAGCTAACTTTTTTATACTCCTGCGGTCAGAGTTGAGCACCTTATAGGTTTAAAACTGATTAAAGGTCTATTATCATCGGCATAAAATGAAT
>Ga0308165_1006004_pt1 | contig 10946 bp, 9 predicted proteins | sample PhyWR2_FD_201032 | JGI IMG/M metagenome (GOLD analysis project Ga0308165, IMG submission 201032) | Phyllosphere microbial communities from UC Gill Tract Community Farm, Albany, California, United States - DLSLW.R2 | ecosystem: Host-associated > Plants > Phyllosphere > Unclassified | place: USA... | reverse complement strand
TCATCATAATGATAGAACCGATCGTACAAAATTTCTTTTCAGTGGCATTTAAATCGAACGGATGGACCTCTAATTTATCTGAAAGCCCTACCAATTCAGCGACCCAATTCAAACGCTCTTCAATTTCTTGTTGAGGCATACCGATTTGTTTAGGTCCAAAGGTAAATTCTTTTCGCACGCTTTCTAAGAATAGTTGATCATCTGGATTTTGAAAGACGTAGCCCACTTTTTTAGCCCATTGTGCGGTTGTTTTCTGTTCGATAGATTCGCCTTCAATCAACACTTCTCCTGATTTAGGACGTAAAATACCATTAAAATGTTTCACAATGGTTGTTTTTCCAGCTCCGTTTTGCCCAATAATTGCTACAGGTTCCGTTCCACTAATAGATAAATCGATTCCTTTTAGAATGTCATCTCCTGTAGGGTACGCATAGCGGAGTTTTTTTAATGTAATGTCCATTACTTCAAAGCCTCCTTAACTAATGCTATAGTCGGTTCTTCCGTGATTTCTATTGCATGATGGGTATAATTTTTTTCTGCTAAGGCTTTTGAAAGTTTTACATAATCTGGTACATCAATGCCGTACGTTGTGATAAAGGGATCCTCAAATATTTTTTGGGGTGTATCAATTGCTACAATCTCCCCTTCTGAAAGTACCATGATTTTATCGGCATTTTGTGCAACACGTTCCATATCATGGTCTACCATGATCACTGTTACACCGTTTTGATTTAACTTTTTGACGATTGAAAATAGTTCGTCACCGCCTAATGGGTCTAACTGTGTCGTACATTCATCTAAGACCAAGATTTTAGGTTCTAAAATAAAAGTTGAACCAAACGCGACTCTTTGAACTTGACCACCTGACAGCTCCAACGGATTTTTAGAAAGAAGCTGATCGATCCGCATTAGCTTGGCTACATAGTCAACTTTTTGATGCATTTCTTCCCGTGAGATGCCTCTGTTCCCTAAGCCGTATGCTAATTCTTCTGCTACAGTTGCCGCCGTATACGATAATTGATTGAAAGGATTTTGAAAAACTAAACCGATCCTAGTTGATAATTCTGCGATGGTACTCGTTTCCGTTTTCAATCCATCAATTATGATTTCACCGGCTTTTTTTCCAACAAAATAATGAGGAATCAGTCCGACTAATGCATTGCAAAGTGTTGATTTTCCTGAACCATTTGCGCCAATAATACAAAAGAAGCTCCCTTCTTCTACTTGAAAATCAAGATTTTTTAATGCTCTTCTTGGGGTTTGGTTGTATCGATAAGAAAAGTTTTTTGCTTCAACAATCACCTTGTTCATAACGGCTCCCTTCTTATAGAATAGTAGATTTCATCAAAATAGTGACGGCTAATGTGAGTAGGAAAAATAGGATCAGCCCGCTATTGATTCGTTTGTCCAATTTGCTGACTTTCACTTGAACGTAGCTTGTTTGTTTCACCCCTTTGATCCCGAAACCTCTTGTTTCCAGTGTCATTCCTCGTTCTTGGGCATCTGTCAATGAAGACATGATGACAGGTCCTAAAAGCGGAATGTATGACTTGATCCTGGAAAAAATCGTTCCACCAGTTTCAACCCCTCGTGCTTCTTGTGCTTCTTGGATCGTCGCTAATCGTCTTTGCATTTGCGGTACTACATTTAACGTTGCTAGTACGAGATAGCCAGCTTTGGGCGGCAAGCCACTATTCGTTAAAGCCGCGACCAGTTTTCCTTTATCCGTGGTTTGATTCATGATATAAAAGCTTCCCATAAAAACTAAGAGTGTGGTGACAATTTTCAAGGCATATAAAACACCTTCAAGTCCTAATTTTGCAAAACCAAAATCTGCAATAAACGTGACATTACTTGTACTATAAAAGCCTTGGATAAACAAAAGCATCACTGTAATTGGAACCCCAAATCCTACTATCAAACGGGTAAACGGTTTCAAAATCTTTGCCAAGTAAGAAATAATAAATAAACCGATAATAATAGCAAAACCTAACCAGATACTTGGAAAAATCAAGGTACTTAAACCGAGTGTAAAAACCGCTAATACTTTTGTCATAGGATTCAATCGCTCGATCACCGTATGTCGAGGAATGAATGTCGTTGATACCTTCACGTGTTGCTCCCTCCTAACTTCTGATTATTTCGCCCATTCTTCATCGTCTTCCAGCTCACTTTCATTCATTCCTATTGCATATTGACTGAGAAATCTTTTCGGAATTTTTTGGACGAGTAAGAAGGCAATCAAAAAGACAATACCTTTATCAATCACGTTTTCAAGCATCGATGTAGAGATCACAGAAAGAAAAATTTGTTTTGTCGTCGCAATTAAAGCGGCTGTAAAAACTGAACTGCCATTGACCCCTGTAGCGCCTCCGTAAACAAAAATTGTAATCAGTGAAGCTGAAACAGTATTTGTTAACGCACAAGCAAGCCAAGTCAAAATAGCGCCCCAAATGGTTTTGAACAACCCTGCCTTTACCATAAAACCAGTAACTAAGGCACATAAGATACTGACAACTGAATAGGGAAAGTAAACTGGATTGGCCACAAGCGTTAAAAAAACGTTTGTTAGTAATCCACACAAAGCTGCTACCCAAGGCCCTGAAAGACAGGCAATAATAATTGTACCGATCATATCTAAAAATAACGGTAATTTAAGTGCCGAGCAGAGTGTACCACCGATCAAATTGATCCCAACAGCGATCGGAATCAACACTAAAGATTTAGTTGTAAATTGACTTCTTATCCCTTCTAAAAATTTGTTCTTCTTCATCCTCGTCCCTCCATTCTCTTTGCACAATACTATCTTAATTCCATCTAAGAAAATATTTTCGGAAAACGTTTTCTTAAATTGAATTTAACACCAGTTTGCTGATTTGTCAACGTATTTTCAAATAATTTTTCGTATAAATGATAATGCTTACAAAAAGTCATATAATGATTCTTATTGACTTAATAGATTTAATTATCTATTATTTAGACAAGGTTGATTCATCATTTTGACAGATACAATTACTACTTTCAATCAATTTAACCGACATATTGTTCTAAAAATTTTAAAACTCTATGCGCTGAATATGAACTATAAAAATCTGATTTTCAAAAAATTAAATAACGTATGAAACGGAGAATAACAGTGATGAATATAAAAGATATTGCAAAACTCGCAGGTGTTTCAGCTTCAACTGTTTCAAAAATCGTTAACCAAAAAGATCAAAGCATCAGTAAAGAAACGAGAGAACGGGTTTTAAAAATTGTAAAGGAATACAATTATACGCCTTACGCTTCTGCTAATACTAGTTCCTCTAAAAGTTGGATTATTGGTGTTTTGCTGAAATCTTCTGCTTCATTAAATACAACCTTAGATGGAATCATTCAAACCGCTCAAGGTAACGGTTATAGCACCTTAGTTTTCAATAATTATTCGGATAAAGACCAAGAATTAAAAAACATTACTTCCTTATGCAAACAAAATGTAGATGGCGTTATTTGGGAGCCCCTAACGGAACAAAGCTTGTCTTTTGCTACTTATTTTAAAGATGCTTCGATCCCACTACTAACAGTCGGTCCAAATGGCGGGAAGCATGCAATCTGTTTTCCTTATGAAGAAGCAGCTTACCAAATCACCCAAGAGCTGATCGATCAAAAGCATAGTCAAATTGCTTGTTTACTTTCTAAAGGACGACGAACATCTGCCTTTTTAGAGGGGTATAAAAAGTGTTTGTTTGACAATCATATGAAACTAGATAAGGAATTGATTTTTGATGAATTAAATGATAATTTGGCTCAGAAACTAAACAATCGACAAATCACAGGGGTCGTTTCTTCCCACTATCATAAAGCTTTAGAATTTTATCAATTAGTAAACACACTTAGTTACAAAATACCAGAAGATATTTCGTTGATTTCTTTAAAGAGTGATCACACAGAGCCACTGACCTTTTCTGAGTTATCTGAGATTTCAACGTATGCAATTCAAAACACTGACTTTGGTACTTATATCGGCAACCAATTGATCCATCGGATTGAACAAAATAAGCAAAAATCACAGCCATTCGCACAAGCTTTTCACTTAAACAATCGAACAACAATCAGTTTACCTTTTAATCTGAATATACCAAGGCTCACCGTTGTAGGAAGTATAAATATTGATACTTATCTTACCGTTCCAAAGCTTCCCAACAGCGGGAAAACCGTTTCGATTTCCAGTTCATCTATTCAGCCAGGTGGAAAAGGGGTAAATCAATCCATCGGTGCTGCCAAACTCGGTCATCGAGTTGGACTGATTGGAAATATTGGATCAGACTTGGACGCTGATTATGTTTATTCTGCCTTAAACCAATATGGCGTGGATTCATTAGGAATCAAACGACGTCCCCATACGGATACAGGAAAAGCCTATATTTTTGTTGCAGCTAACGGACATTCGACGATTTCTATCTTGCCAGGTGCTAATGGGATCTTTACGCCAGAAGATATTGAAGAAAAAAAAGAATTGTTTGAAAATGCAGGCTATTGTTTGATCCAGTCCGAGATTCCTTTGGACACGGTAGCTAAAGCTTGTTCTCTGGCACATGAATATGGCGCTAAAACCATTTTTAAACCTTCTGCCTATGGAAAAATACCGGAAAACATTTTGTCGTTGGTTGATATTTTGATTCCTAATGAGGATGAGTTGAATGAACTTTGTCCTGAATTTTCCTCAATTGAAGAAAAAGCAAATTTTCTGTTAAATTACGGAATTCAAACGATTATCGTTACATTGGGTGAGCAAGGCTGTTATGTTAAAACGATTGATTGGGCAGAGTATTTTCCAGCGGCTGACTTTCCAGCTATTGACACAACTGGCGCAAGTGATGCCTTTATCAGTGCACTCGCCTCTTACCTCTTATACGGTTATTCTTTAAAAGCTGCCGTTCGAATTGCCACTTATGCTGCTGGTTTTTGTATTACGCGCGATGGTGTTGTGGCTTCTTTGATCGATAGACATAGTCTTGAAACATACATTAAACAAAAAGAAGATGGCTTAATAAAAAAATAATCCTATTATTTGAGAATAAACCAATTATACAAAACAAAGAGCTTGGGTCTCACTTCAGTCCTAAGCTCTTTATTGTTCTGTGTATCTTCTATTAAGGATGTTTATATGCCGTTATTCTAAGCCTACGATAATCAGCCTCCCAGTGATCAAATTTCCATAAGCTTGATTTCAACGCTCGCTCCAAATTTTTAAGAACCTGCTCTTTCTGCTCTTCAGATAATTCTCCTAACTCCGTAGCGTAAAATTGCTCCATCCATTCTCTCAAACCAGACCAACCGCCTTTTAGTGGTGTTGGTCGTTCATATTCCAAAATCTCTACAACTTCAAAATGATTTTTTTCAAGCAAAAGTTGATAATCTGCAATTGATGTAAAACAGAAAGGCTCCTCAAAAGGAATACTCAAAGCCTTTAACTCGCGCCCAAAAGCTCCTCTGATCGCCTGCACATTCCCAACTGCACCGAACTCACAAATCAACTGACCATTCGTATTTAAGTGTCGATGGATATTTTTTAATAACAAATCTTGATCAGGTATCCAATGAAAAACTGCATTTGAAAAAGCGACATCATACAGACCAATTTGATTGGAAGGATTTAAGATATCTTCCTGTAAAAAATTCAAATTAGGATAACTTTTTTTTGCTTGATCGATCATATTTACTGATTGATCGATTCCCGTCACTTCATGCCCCAGGTCCGCAATTTGACTCGTTAATGCGCCAGTCCCACAGCCAATATCCAACACTTTTTTCGGCTCTTTCGGTACTAACTCCAACAATCCTGCGCCATACTTAAAAACAAAATCATGTGTCGTATTATATTTTTTTGCATCCCATTCCATGGTTTTCACCCTCCTAACGATTTAATGAAAAGCAGGGTGTGGGACAAAAGTAAAAAGTACTTTTGTTTCACACCCTAAATATGAATAAACGGTGGGAGCAGAAGCAACCCTTTCGGAAATAAGCTGAAATTGCTGTAAAACACAGTAAATATCATAAACTGATGTTGCATAGTACCTACGTGGTTCTCGGGGTTAAACACTCCTGTCCCAACCTCACTCTTACTATTTCTTATTGCCAATATGCTGGAATCTTCGCTTCATAAGCCGCAATCTCAGAATCATGCGTCAAGCTGATCGCAATCTCATCTAACCCATTCACTAATTTATGCTTCCAAGTGCTGTCAATTTCAAAAGAATACGTACCAATCGACGTCACCACTTGTTGAGCAGGTAAATCAATTGTAATCATTTCATCTGCTTGAAGCCCCGCCAATGCATCCAATTCTTCTCGCTTCAATACAATTGGCAATAGTCCATTTTTCGTCGCATTCATATAAAAAATATCACTGAAACTTCCTGCAATAACCGCTCTAAAACCATAATCATCCAACGCCCAAGCCGCATGCTCTCGTGATGAACCTGATCCAAAGTTGTCACCAGAAATCAGAATCGTCGCGCCTTTGTATTGTGGTTCATTCAAAGTGAATTCTGGATTTGGTGTACGGTCCGGCAAATAACGCCATTCATCAAATAAAAACTCGCCAAACCCTGTTTTTTCGATTCGTTTTAGAAATGATTTTGGAATGATTTGATCGGTGTCGATATTGTCATTCATTAGTGGAACCGCAGTTCCTGTATGTTGTGTAAATGCCTCCATTATGCACCAAGCTCCTCTCTAATGTCTCTAAACGTTCCTTCAATCGCAGCTGTTGCCGCCATCGCCGGGCTGCAAAGATGGGTTCTTGCCCCTTTGCCTTGGCGTCCCTCAAAGTTTCGGTTCGAGGTTGAGGCACAGTGAACACCCGCTGGTACTTGGTCTGGATTCATGCCTAGACACATGGAGCAGCCTGGTTCACGCCATTCAAAGCCTGCTTCGATGAAGATTCTATCCAAGCCGATTTTCTCTGCTGCTTTACGAACAGGTCTTGAGCCTGGTACTACGATTGCGGTAATGCCTTCTTTGACTTTTTTGCCTTTTACGATACGAGCCGCTTCTTCTAAATCGGATAGTCGGCCGTTGGTACATGAGCCGATAAAAACGTAGCCGATTTCGATATCTGATGGGCGTTGTCCTGGTTTTAGATCCATGTAGTTATAGGCACGTTCGTCGTTCATGTCTTTGATTTCTGGGAATGTCCCTGTGATTGGGATGCCCATTTCTGGATTCGTTCCCCATGTAATGAAGGGAACCAGTTCATCTGCGTTTAATTCTAGATCCACATCATAAGTTGCGTCTGGATCACTTGGCAGTTTTTTCCAATCAGCGATTGCCGCTTCCATATCTTCTGGTGCATATTCTCTGCCACGTACATAGTCAAAGGTTTTTTCATCTGGCGCCATCATCCCCATTTTTGCGCCGCCTTCGATGGCCATGTTACAGATGGTCATGCGTTCTTCCATCGTTAGATTTTCAATCGTTTCACCGTAAAATTCAACCGCATGTCCAACACCAAAATCAACCCCATATTTTGCGATCAAGGCAAGAATAATATCTTTGGCATACACGCCTTTGGCTAGTTTTCCAGTAATTTTAACACCCATTGATTTTGGCTTATTTTGCCAAATGCATTGTGTGGCAAAAACATGTTCCACTTCACTGGTTCCAATACCGAATGCCAAGGCTCCAAATGCGCCGTGAGTTGCTGTATGTGAATCCCCACAAACGATGATTTTCCCTGGTTGTGTCAAGCCTGTTTCGGGTCCCACCATATGCACGATTCCCTGACGGTCACTGCCGTTATCACAGAGCGTTACACCGAATTCTTCACAGTTTTTCTGCAAGGCTTCGATTTGTTTTTTTGCCACCAAATCTGTGATGTTAAAAATATCTTGTGTTGGTACGTTATGATCCATCGTCCCAAAGGTTCTATCTGGTCGGCGGACTTTTCGGCCTGCTTCTCTTAGTCCTTCAAAGGCTTGTGGTGAAGTGACCTCGTGGATCAGATGCAGATTGACGTATAGTAGTTGTGGTTCTCCGGCAACGCCCGATACCACATGTTGTTCCCAAAGTTTATCAAATAGAGTTTTTCCCATATTAAGCACCTCTCAATTCTGTTATTATAGCTTCTGTAAAGTCTGTTGTTGTCGCTTTACCACCTAGGTCTGTGGTTAGAATTCCTTGATTCATGACACGATCGCAAGCCTCTTCGATTTTCTTTGCTGAATTTTCTAAGCCAAATGATTGACGTAACATCATCGCTACTGACAAGATCATCGACATTGGATTGGCGATATTTTGATTAGCAATATCTGGTGCTGAACCATGGATTGGTTCGTATAATGAGGGACCAGATTCGCTGTGACTGGCGCTTGGCATCATCCCTAGTGAGCCTGGAATCACCGATGCTTCATCACTTAAGATATCGCCGAATAGATTTTCTGTTACAAGTACGTCAAAGGCTTTTGGCTTTTGGATCATGACCATTGCCGCTGAATCGACTAATTGATGTTCTAAGGTACAATCTGGAAATTCTCGTGCGACTTCTTCGGCTGTTTGACGCCACAATTTGCTGGTCGCTAGTACATTGGCTTTATCAACAGATGTGACTTTTTTATTTCTCGTTTGGGCGATTTCAAAGGCTTTTCTGATAATACGTTGGATCTCAGCTTTTGAATAGGTGCATAGGTCTGAGGCTTCTGTTTCCCCTAGCTTTTTTTCACCAAAGTAGATACCACCTGTTAGTTCACGAACGACCACAAAATCAACGCCTCGAACGTTTTCTTCTTTTAATGGCGATAAATGAACGACTGCATCTGGCACAGAAATCGGACGGATATTTGCAAAAAGTCCTAAAGCTTTTCTTAACCCAAGCAAGCCTTGTTCGGGACGTTTTGGTGCATTGTCCCATTTTGGACCGCCAATGGCACCTAGTAAGATCGCATCGGCTTTTTCACAAGCGTTTAGGGTTCCTGCTGGTAAGGGATCACCTTGTTCATCAATACCAGCACCGCCAAAGGCAAAACGTTCAATATCAAAATCCAGATTATCTTGCACCATGATTTCGGCTAAAATTTTTAGTGCGCTATCCATGATTTCTGCTCCGATGCCGTCACCCGGCAATGCTACAATTCGTTTGCTCATTAGGCTTTCCCCACTTCTTTTTGAAATTGTTCACTGGCTTTGACGTAAGCTTTCGCTGATGCTTGTAAGACATCGAAATCGATGCCGATACCGTTGAATTGCTTGTTGTTTTCAGTATCTGCTAAGGTTACATGCACTTCTGCTTGGGCATCTTCACCGCCTGTGATGGCTTTAATGTAATACTCTTGTAGTTCTGGTTTTTGGTCGAATATTTTATCAATCGAATTATAGATCGCTTGGATACTACCAGAGCCGATCGCCGATTCTGTTTTACTTTCGTTTTCACCTGTATTGATGGACACGATTGCTCCTTGACTGCCGTCAGAAACGTATTGCAATTGGACACGTTCTAAGCGATAATCTTCGCTACATTCTTGCGATTGTCCAACCATTAGCGCGATCAAATCGTCTTCTGTGACTTGTTTCTTTTTGTCTGCCAATGATTTGAAGCGTTTGAAGGCGTCTTTTAGTTCGTCATCTGTTAGTTGGTAGCCTAGTGCTTCCATTTTTGTGGCAAATGCATGACGCCCGGAAAGTTTCCCTAGTGGCAATGAGTTTTCATTTACCCCAACAAGTGATGGTGTAATGATTTCGTAGGTATCTGGATTTTTCAATACGCCATCTTGATGGATACCTGATTCGTGAGCGTAAGCGTTCGCTCCGATGATTGCTTTATTTCTTGGCACTGCCACGCCTGATAGACGGCTGACGAGATCGCTGGTCCTTTTGGTTTCATTCAATGTGATGTTGCTTTGGGCTTCGTAGAAATCTTTTCTGATGTATAGCGCCAACGCTACTTCTTCAAGCGCCGTATTGCCAGCTCGTTCGCCGATGCCATTGATTGTTCCTTCTACTCGACAAGCGCCATTTTCGATCGCTGCTAAGGCATTGGCCGTCGCCATTCCTAAGTCATCGTGGCAATGAGAAGAGAAAATAATTTCTTCATCGCTTTGGATATTTCCGATCAGAAATTTAAATAGTGCGCCGTATTCTGTTGGATTGGAATAACCAACCGTATCAGGAACGTTGATGATTGTTGCACCTGCATCAATGGCTGTTTGAACTGCTTTTAGTAGAAATTGTTTGTCTGTTCTGGTTGCATCTTCTGGTGAAAACTGAACTTTCTCAAATTTGGTTCTAGCGTAGCTAACGTGTTCTTTAATAGAAGCGATTACTTCGTCTGGTGTCATTTTTAGTTTAAATTCCATATGAACCGGGCTAGTTGCTAGAAATACATGGATCTGTGGGTGCTTGGCATTTTGCAACGCTTCATGAGCGCGATCGATGTCAGCTTTTTGACACCGTGCCAAACCTGCGACGGTCATTTTTTCAGCATTTTCTGCGATGGCTTTAACTGCTTCAAAATCACCAACTGATGCGATCGGAAATCCTGCTTCGATCGTATCGATGCCCCATTTTTCAAGTTGCTTAGCGATTTGAACTTTTTCTTTGGTGTTAAAATTTACACCTGGTGTTTGTTCGCCGTCTCTTAGAGTGGTGTCAAAGAATTGGATAGTGTTCATTTTTCATACTTCCCTTCTGAATTGAGTTAATGGTTTTCTTCATTTTTTTAGGTTAGGGGACACGAATAAAACTTCTCTCGCTTCGTTCGCCAAGTATTGTGCATCATCAGCTCTGCAAGCAGTCGCTGTGTTTTAGACGAACGAAACTTCTCTCGCTTCGCTCGCCAAGTATTGCGCATCATCAGCTCTGCAAGCAGTCGCTGTGTTTTAGACGAACGAAACTTCTCTCGCTTCGCTCGCCAAGTATTGTGCATCATCAGCTCTGCAAGCAGTCGCTGTGTTTTAGACGAACGAAACTTC
>Ga0308165_1006003_pt1 | contig 10947 bp, 8 predicted proteins | sample PhyWR2_FD_201032 | JGI IMG/M metagenome (GOLD analysis project Ga0308165, IMG submission 201032) | Phyllosphere microbial communities from UC Gill Tract Community Farm, Albany, California, United States - DLSLW.R2 | ecosystem: Host-associated > Plants > Phyllosphere > Unclassified | place: USA... | reverse complement strand
AGGATCACCTTGTTGCGCGGCAGCGGATTTTTCACCGGGGCCTGGGGTTTGCCCTTATTCACCCGGTGTTGAGCTGCATACCAGCGGCTGATTTGCGCCAGTACCACGATCGCCAGCAGCGCGGCCAGCACAAACCAGGCCACGTTACCTTTGCCGTACGGAGCAATAATCACCGCCGCCAGCAGGGGACCGAGGGAGCTACCAAAGTTACCGCCCACCTGGAACAGGGACTGCGCCAGCCCATGACGGCCGCCGGAGGCCATTCTCGCCACGCGGGACGATTCCGGGTGGAAGACGGACGAGCCGGTACCGACCAGCGCCGCCGCCACCAGCACCCCTTCAAAGCTCCCTGCCATTGCCAGCAGGATCAGCCCGCTGAGGGTAAAGCACATGCCGATGGGCAGTGACCAGGGCATCGGATATTTATCCGTCCAGTAGCCCACCACCGGCTGGAGCAATGACGACGCCAGCTGGAAGGTGAGGGTGATCATGCCGATCTGCACAAAGGTGAGCGAGAATTCAGACTGCAGCAGCGGGTAAATCGCCAGAATCAGCGACTGAATCATATCGTTAAGCAGATGCGACAGACTGATCGCGCCGAGAATACCAAATGAGGTGCGAGCCTTGGCGGCCGGCACCGGAGGAGTCGATTCAGTGATTGCCATAAATACCACGTTAATTGTTATTGGAAGTGCAGGGAGTCATTATTATCCGCCTAACATACCTTTCCCCGGGATATGAAGGAAGTCGCAATTCTGAAAAGATATTTGTCTATTCTGGTTACTCATTGTAATTTTTGCGTTTGTCGATGAGTCAGGGAGAGAAGAGATGAAGTTAATGAAGCGAGGCGTTGCGCTGGCAATAATAGCGGCATGTGGGCTGCTCAGCCTGCCTGCCCAGGCCTATGAACAAGATAAAACCTATAACATCACCATTTTGCATACTAACGATCATCACGGCCACTTCTGGCGCAGCGAGTACGGCGAGTACGGCCTCTCGGCGCAGAAAACGCTGGTGGACGGGATCCGCAAAGAGGTCGCAGCGAAGGGCGGCAGCGTGCTGTTGCTCTCTGGCGGCGACATTAATACCGGCGTACCGGAGTCCGATCTGCAGGATGCCGAACCCGATTTCCGCGGCATGAACCTGATTGGCTACGATGCGATGGCCGTGGGTAACCATGAGTTTGATAATCCGCTGACCGTATTACGCCAGCAGGAAAAGTGGGCCAAATTCCCGTTCCTCTCCGCCAATATTTACCAGAAAAGTACCGGCGAGCGCTTATTTAAACCCTGGTCCATTTTCAAACGCCAGGATATTAAAATTGCGGTGATAGGGCTGACCACCGATGACACGGCCAAAATCGGCAACCCGGAATATTTCACCGATATCGAATTCCGTAAACCGGCCGATGAAGCGAAGCTGGTGATCCAGGAATTACAGCAGAATGAAAAGCCGGATGTGATTATCGCCACCACCCATATGGGGCATTACGATAATGGCGACCACGGCTCGAACGCGCCGGGCGATGTCGAGATGGCACGCAGCCTGCCAGCCGGGGCGCTGGCGATGATTGTGGGTGGTCACTCACAGGATCCGGTGTGCATGGCGTCGGAAAATAAAAAGCAGGCGGATTACGTACCAGGCACCCCTTGCGCGCCGGACAAACAGAACGGGATCTGGATTGTGCAGGCCCATGAGTGGGGCAAGTATGTGGGTCGCGCTGACTTCGAATTCCGCAACGGCGAGATGAAGCTGGTGAATTACCAGCTGATTCCGGTCAACCTGAAGAAGAAAGTGACCTACGACAACGGCCAGAGCGAGCGTGTGCTCTACACCCCGGAAATCCCTGAAAACCAGCAGATGCTCTCCCTGCTGTCGCCGTTCCAGAACAAAGGCAAAGCGCAGCTGGATGTGAAGATCGGCACCCTGACCGGCAGGCTGGAAGGCGATCGCAGCAAAGTCCGCTTTGTGCAGACCAATATGGGCCACCTGCTGCTGGCCGCGCAAATGGCGCGTACCAACGCTGACTTTGCGGTGATGAGCGGCGGCGGTATCCGCGACTCCATCGAGGGCGGGGATATTACCTATAAAGATGTGCTGAAGGTGCAGCCGTTCGGCAACGTGGTGGTATATGCCGACATGAGCGGCAAAGAGGTGAGCGATTACCTGACGGCGGTGGCGAAGATGAAGCCGGACTCCGGGGCCTATCCGCAGTTTGCTAACGTCAGCTTCGTGGCAAAAGACGGCGTGCTTAACGACCTGAAGATCAAAGGTGAACCGGTTGATCCCGCCAAAACCTACCGCATGGCGACCTTAAGCTTTAACGCCACCGGCGGGGATGGTTATCCGCATCTGGATAACAAACCAGGCTATGTGAATACCGGCTTTATCGATGCCGAGGTGCTGAAGCAATACATCGAGCAGAACTCTCCGCTGGATGTGAATGCCTATGAACCGAAAGGTGAAGTGAGCTGGCAGTAACCTTCGTGAGTGCCGGGTGGCCCCGGCCTACGTCGTGAGTTTGTAGGCCGGGTAAGGCGAAGCCGCCACCCGGCTTTTTTTACTCCCGTCGCGCAATGTCCGCGAACTGCGCATCCAGCATTTTTGCCAGATCGCGGGCGGCTAATTCAATGTCCAGCCCGCGCTTGCCGCCCGAAATAAAAATGGTGTCAAAGTCCTGAGAGGGCGCATCAATCAGCGTTGGCAGGCGCTTTTTCTGCCCCAGCGGGCTGATACCGCCCACCAGATACCCTGTCGTGCGCTGCGCGACCATCGGGTCGGCCATATCCACTTTTTTGGCGCCCAGCGCTTTCGCCACTTTCTTCAAATCCAGCTGACCGGCCACCGGCGTCACCGCTACGGCGAGGTGCTTCATGTCACCATTGACCGCAACCAGCAGCGTTTTGTAAACCTGATCGGCATTCAGCCCCAGCTTGCGCACCACTTCATCACCAAAATTCGTTTCGCTGGGATCGTGGTCGTAGCTGTGGACCCGGAAAGAAATCTTGTTTTTTTCGAGTAATTTAACGGCGGGAGTCATCGCAATCCTTCTTAGCACAGACAATAAACGCCCTAAGCATACGCCTGTGGAGTGGCTAAAAAATAGCACCATCTTGCGCAATAGTGTTGGCAGTGATGGTCACTTTGAGCGACAATCGGCTCAACCGGGGGTCTCCCCCGGCATAATAACAACGATGAAATTCCTCTTTGACGGGCCAATAGAAATATTGGCCGCTTTTTTATCTCAGCAACGACGGCAAATTCCCTTCACCGTACAAATGCAACGCCCCCACGGCCACTACGTAGCGGCCCGCTGGCAGCGCGTGCAGCGTTGAACACCACGCCTGATTGCGCTCGTGCATTAAGATGTCATACAGCGATTCGCTGAAGGTGGCCGGCAGCGCCAGCTTGTCGGCGCTGGGCGGCGTCTCCAGCCACCAGCTCACCATCGTCTGCAGCAGACGGGCGTTGGTATGCCAGTGGGTCAACGTATCTTCCAGCAGCAACAATCCATCGTTTGGCATCTGGCGCAGCAGGTCAATCTGGCTGTCGGCCCCTTCAAGCTCAATTACCGGCAACTGCTGCGCGCGCGCGGCGTTCAACAGCTGATAGTCGATGCCGTATTCACCGCGTAATCCCAGACGCTGCGCCTGCGTGGCCTGCAACACCATCGCAATTTGCCACAGCGGCTGGCTCTCCAGCATCGAGAGCGGTAATCCCAGTTCGTCGGCGACCCGCTCCAGTTCGGCCAGCTGCGCGGGACTAAGACGTTCATTCAGCGGGGGCGGGATCGCAAGGCCAGCGAAAGGCGATTCGTCGCCGGAGATATCCGCCTCAACGATCAGCGCATCCGCCGTGCGCAGCCGGGAGACAAGGCCGGGCGGCAGGGGAGACATATCCCGGGTGCCCATATGGATACTGCCCACCAGATGCAGATGCTGCCCGCCGGGCAGGGAGATATCGATTCCCGGCCAGGCATAGCGGCGGGGAAACAGGGCGCGAAACGCTATTTTTAGACGATGAAACAAACTCATACGCGCTCCGTGAAGGGAAAAATTCATGCTAGCGCGTGGGCGGGCGGGGCGCAAGACGTCCTTGTCTGCGGTAAAACGTTACGCTTCAGGCTTAAAGCGCAGCAGGCGGTTGGCATTGCTCACCACGGTGATGGAGGAAAGCGCCATCGCCGCACCGGCCACCACCGGGTTCAGCAGCGTGCCGGTGAGCGGCCATAAGATCCCGGCGGCAATCGGGATCCCAATCGCGTTATAGATAAAGGCCCCCAGCAGGTTCTGCTTCATATTGCGCAGGGTCGCTTTCGCGATCGCCAGCGCGTCGGCAACGCCCGTCAGGCTGTGGCGCATCAGGGTAATGGCCGCTGTCTCGATGGCGACATCGCTGCCGCCGCCCATCGCGATCCCCACTTCCGCCTGCGCCAGCGCCGGCGCATCGTTAATGCCGTCGCCGATCATTGCCACCCGGCGACCTTCGCCCTGCAGCTTAATAATGGCCTCGGCTTTGCCGTCCGGCAGCACGCCCGCAATCACCTCATCAATACCGGCCTCTTTGGCGATGGCCTGCGCGGTAATGGCGTTGTCACCGGTGAGCATCACCAGCCGATAGCCCGCGCGGTGCAGGCGCTGCAGCGCGGCGACGCTGTCCTCGCGCAGCGGATCGCGAACAGCAAACAGCGCGGCAGCCTGGCCGTCAACCGCCAGCAGTACCGGCGTGGCCCCTTGGGCGGCCCAGGTATGTAAATGGCCCTCCAGCGCGCGGGTATCAATGCCGTTTTCGGCCAGCAATGCCTGATTGCCCAGCAGCAGGGTGTGGTTGTCGGCCTCGCCGCTGACGCCCAGCCCGCGCAGAGTACGGAAGTTATTCACCTGCGGTAATCCCACCGCGTCGGCTTTCTCGAGGATGGCGCGCGCCAGTGGGTGACTGGAACCTTGTTCCAGCGCTGCCGCCAGACGCAGGGCGTCGGCTTCGCTGAGATTGCCTACCGTATTGACGGCGACCACTTGCGGCTTACCTTCGGTGAGCGTCCCGGTTTTATCAAACACCAGCGTATCCAGGGTGCTGGCGTGCTGCAGCGCATCGGCATCGCGTACCAGTACCCCAAACTCGGCGGCACGGCCCACGCCCGAAATAATCGACATCGGCGTCGCCAGTCCCAGTGCGCATGGACAGGCGATGATCAGCACCGTGGTGGCGATCACCAGGGTGTAAACAATCTGCGGTGCGGGGCCAAAAAAGTACCAGATGGCGGCACTGAACAGAGCAATGCCCACCACCACCGGGACGAAAATGGCAGAAATTCTATCGGCCAGTTTGCCGATTTCCGGCTTACTGCTCTGGGCCTGGCGCACCATGCGAATAATGCGCGACAGCGTCGTGTGGCTGCCCGTGCGGCTGGCGCGGAACAGCACGCTGCCATCCTGCACCACCGTGCCGGCGTGAACGCTCTCCCCGCTGCTTTTCTGCTGCGGGATGGGTTCCCCGGTCAGCATCGCTTCATCAAGCCAGGCTTCGCCCTGGACGATCTCCCCGTCGACCGGCACGCGATCTCCGGTGGTCAGGCGCAGGATCATCCCCACCTCAACGTCGGCCAGCGGGAGGTCTTGTTCGCCGTTTTCAGTGACCACCCGCGCGGTTGGCGGGGTTAAATCGAGCAAGCGTTCCAGCGCTTTCGAGGAGCGCTGGCGAGCCCGCGCTTCCAGCATATGGCCTAAGTTAATCAGGCCGATAATCATCGCGCTGGCTTCATAATAGAGATGCCGGGCTTCCATCGGGAACCACTGCGGCCAGAGGTTGACGCTCATCGAATAGAGCCAGGCGGCACCGGTGCCCAGCGCCACCAGCGTGTCCATGGTGGCGGTACGGTTTTTCAGGCTCTTATAAGCGCTGGTATAAAAATGGCCGCCCGCGAAGACCATCACCCCAAGGGTAACAAGACCGATGGCCAGCCACAGGCTGCGGTTGTCGTCGGTGACCATCATGTTGTCCCCGAGCATCCCCCAGCCCATCACCGGGATCCCCACCAGCAGGGCGACAATCGCCTGCCAGCGGAAGCGTTTCATGGTGGCGAGAGCGGTTTCCTGCTGGCGCGCGCGGCGTTTGACGTCATCTTCTATTGCCTCGGCGCCGTAGCCCGCTTTTTCAATCGCCTGCACTAAATCAGCGGCGGAGGCGCTGCCCATCACCAGCGCAGTGCGCTCCGCCAGATTAACCCGTGCCTGTGCTACGCCCGGTACCGCCTGCAAGGCATTCTGGACCCGGGTAACGCAGCTGGCGCAGCTCATGCCGTTGATCAACAGCTGCTGGCTGTCATCATTGTCGTGCGCTGCCGGAAGCTCAGAAGGGGCCGCTGTCAGTGCTTCCGACGGCGTTATTGACGCTGTCAGCGGATCAGCCTTTGGGTGGCTTAACACCGCCCCGTAACCGGCCTGTTTGATGGTGTCGATCAGGGCCTCGGCGCTGGCGCTGCCGGTGATAGCCGCATGATCAATCGTCACTTCTGCATGTTCGACGTCCGGGCGGTGCTCCAGACTCTCTTTGACGCGTTTGACGCAGTGGCCGCAGGTCAGGCCGTCGAGCGTCAGATCAATGCTGTGAGACATAGCAAAACTCCTTATAAATATCCGGCCACATATTGACCGTAGGAACACGTTCATCTAACTGTTATAAAGGTTAAACCTTCCATCAAGGGGAAGGTCAAGGGGGAAAAGTGAATATCAGTGATGTTGCCAAAAAAACCGGGCTGACCAGCAAAGCCATTCGTTTTTATGAAGAGAAGGGGCTGGTTACCCCCCCGCTGCGCAGCGAGAACGGCTACCGGAGCTACACGCAAAAGCACCTTGATGAACTCACGCTGCTGCGTCAGGCCCGCCAGGTGGGGTTTAATCTGGATGAGTGTGGCGATCTGGTGGATCTGTTTAACGATCCCGCCCGCCATAGCGCAGATGTCAAAAGCCGGACCCTGGAGAAGGTGGCCGAAATCGAGCGACATATTGTGGAGCTGCAGGCGATGCGCGATCGGCTGCTGGCGCTTGCCGAGAGCTGCCCGGGGGATGACAGCGCCGACTGTCCGATTATCGACAATCTTTCCGGCTGCTGTCATCGCAAACGTGAGGTTTAGCAGGCCCTGACGCGCAGGGTGATCCCTTCTACCGCCACCACCTCAACGTGGGTACCTGCGCTGAGGTCGCTGTCGGCGACGACCGGCCACGAGCTGTCGCCGACGCGCATATGGCCGCGGCCATTAGTGAGCGTGGTATCCAACGTGAAGCGCATCCCGATCAGCTGCTGTCCGCGCTGGTTAAGCCGGGCATCGGCGGGCTTTTGCGCCCGTACCTGCCTTGAGAGCCAGCGCCACCACAGCCACGCGGCAATCAGGGTCAGTAGGGCAAACAGCGCTCCCTGCCACGCCCAGTCGAACGGCAGCAGCCAGACCAGCAGCCCGGTGGCGACCGCCGCCACGCCGCTCCACAGTAAATAACCGTTGCCGCCCAGCATCTCTGCCGCCAGCAGGATCCCGCCAAGGCTAAGCCAGAAGATGTGCGGATGTGCCGCGATGGTCTCAATCATAGTTTGCGCTCGTTACCGCTGCTTTTAATCAGCTCCGCGATCCCGCCGATCGCGCCCATCAGGCTGCTGGCATCCAGCGGCATCATCACCACTTTGCTGTTGTCCGCCGAGCCGATTTTTTGCAGCGCTTCGGTGTATTTCTGCGCCACAAAGTAGTTAATCGCCTGAATATCCCCAGCGGCAATGGCCTGTGAAACCATTTTGGTCGCTTCGGCTTCTGCTTCTGCCGAACGTTCGCGGGCCTCCGCCTGTAAAAATGCGGACTGCCGTTCACCTTCGGCTTTGAGGATCTGTGACTGTTTCTCCCCTTCGGCTTTCAGAATAGCCGCCTGACGTATCCCCTCGGCCTCCAGAATGTAGGCGCGTTTGGTACGCTCGGCCTTCATCTGGGCGTTCATGGAAGAGATCAGTTCTGCCGGCGGACGTACGTCGCGGATTTCAATACGGGTGACCTTAATGCCCCACGGATTAGTGGCTTCATCGACGATATGCAGCAGGCGGGTGTTAATGCTGTCGCGCTGGGAGAGCATTTCATCCAGCTCCATGGAGCCCAGAACGGTTCGAATATTCGTCATGGTTAAATTCAGAATCGCTTGCTCAAGGTTGCTCACCTCATAGGCGGCTTTCGGCGCGTCAATAACCTGAATAAAGCACACTGCATCGATAGTGACGTTGGCGTTATCCCTGGAGATAACCTCCTGGGACGGGATATCAAGCACCTGTTCCATCATGTTGATCTTGCGGCCAATGCGGTCCATAAACGGCACCACGAGGCTTAAGCCGGGCTGCAGGGTGTTGGTGTAACGGCCAAAGCGTTCGACGGTCCACTGATAACCCTGCGGGACAATTTTGACCCCGGCGGCAACAATGACCAGGGCGACGAAGATCAGTACGGGGATCATGATGAGCATTTAAAAACCTCCTGTTTTGCATTCCATGTGGTGATAACGATTGCGCGTTTGTTGTTCATAAGTATATCGGCAAACAGCGCAAAATTCGCGCCGAATCAACGACGCACACGGGCGTTGGACGTAAAAAAGCCCCGCTAAAATTAGCAGGGCGGAGGCGGTTCTCGCGCAGCTGTCGTGGGTCAGGCGGGAGAATGGGAGTACGAAAAATCAGCGATATACTGATCGCCCGCGTCATGAATGGCGCGCGACAGGCCAACGTAATACGTCTCCAGACCAATGGCTTCGATCACCTGTAACTGCTCGCGCACCGGGGCACAGAACAGACCGGCATTCCCCGCTTCAACCCGTTTATTGTTCGGCGGCAGATCGCCGGTAATCGCCTTAAACCAGGTGCGGAGCCCCTGTTTGAGGTTGTTTGGGGCTTTAGAAAGATTATCGATGCCCGTCAGTACCTGCAGGGTCGGGAACTGGTCAGCTGCGACGGCAGTTTTTAGGCGCTCATAAAACTGGGAGAACAGCTCAAAGGATCCCAGATCGATGATTTTGGGTTTGGTGGTTTTGCCATTTTTATTGCCAATCTTGTTTGCCGCAGGCGTGCTGGAGGGCACGATGCCTGTCTTATGCAAGTCTAATCCAAACAACAGGTTGCAATGCGCGCGGCGCTCTTTGAGCGGGTAAGACATCAGTACTTCGATAAACGATGTCGCCATCACATCGGACAGATTATGGTTGATCAGCCACTGGCTGCGGGAGAAGTCTGCCGGGGAGACAAACCACTCCGGGACCTCGTCGAAGCGCTTCGATTTGCCCTTGCTGTCGAATTCAATGAAATGTGCGCCGTCGTTGAAAGCAAATTTGCAATTTTTAAAGCTGATGATGGTGGTATTCACAATCAGGGCTTTCTTCACAAAATCAACGACTTCAGGACCCATCACAAAGCTGGTGACTGCCGAGGAATTGATGACTTGCATTAACGATTCTACAGTAGGAACTCCGGGCTTCAGGGAGGTGAACTCATAAAAAATGTGTGTCATGCCGCATACTTCCTATAGTTATTAGCGTGTCATTTCAGCCGCGAAAAAGTTTAACATTTCTCGCAGGGTGAGACCATAAGCTACGCGTGCGGGAGTTTTGAGCGGATCACATTCTGGAAGATCATGATTACTTTTCACGGATCATGTGCCGGTGAGCATGGGCAGGTTTAAGACTGTATGCGGAACCGGTAAGTCTACTTAACGGTTTTGCAGAATTAAACATTAGAAAGACTTAACAGACTCAGGAGCAGGGATAAAAAAGGCCGCCCTGAAGGCGGCCTGAAACGTGTTTGCCTGTCGGCGAAAGCATTAGAAATCGCCAGAAATCCCGGCACCTGCCATCCAGCCATTGTCGAAGGAGCTGGATGCCTGCATATTCACCGCAACATGCGGGGTGACCCCCTTCTGAAGCCCGGCGGCCAGTGCTGCGCCGTCACCATTTGCTGTTCCCGTCGAAAGCGCCCAGGAATTATCAGAATGATAGTGCAGGCTCGACATCGCCGCCGCATTGTTCAGGCCGCGCTTGAGGTCTTCACGGGTGTCATCAATATCTTTTGCATTCCGTTCAATCGCCTGGCTATTGCTGGTAATGCGTTGACTGTTGCTGTCGATACGCTGGCTGTTGTTTTCAATGTGCTTGCTGTTGTTCTCAATGTGCAGGCTGTTGCTGTCAATCCGCTGGCTATCGTGATCGATGCGCTGGCTATTGTCCGAAATGGACTTGCTGTTGTTCTCAATGTGCTGACTGTTGGAATTCACACGACTGCGATCGGTTTGGTCAACGTAGTAACTGTTCACTTCATTGACGGAAGCAACAATATAAGTATTACCCGTCTTTTGATTTGTGGTGGTTGTCTGCGTTTTGGCCGGTACTGGATCAACAACGTTCGGGTCAGTTTTAGTCGTACCTGGCTGAGTCGTGTCGACTTTGGCTATCGTCAGACTGCGGGTATCAATCTGCTGAGGATTGATGACGGTATTGTCGGGTAAACCCTGAACAGGTTGGCCTTGGGGTTTCAGCGTAACGGTCTGAACCGTGCTGGTCGCTACCGGCGGCTCCGGTGGCGTCAACTGGGTTGGCTGCACAGGCACGTTCATTGGCTGTGGAACGTTGATCGCCATCAAGGTTGGCTGCTTCTGCGGCGTGAGCTGAGTCGGCTGCGCAGGCACGTTCATCGGCTGCGGAACATTATTCGCCATCAGCGTCGGCTGCTTCTGCGGTGTCAACTGGGTTGGCTGCGCAGGCACATTCATTGGCTGCGGAACGTTGTTCGCCATCAGCGTCGGCTGCTTCTGCGGTGTCAGCTGGGTTGGCTGTGCAGGCACGTTCATTGGCTGCGGAACGTTGTTCGCCATCAGCGTCGGCTGTTTCTGCGGCGTGAGCTGAGTCGGCAGGGCAGGCACGTTCATCGGCTGCGGAA
>Ga0308165_1006000_pt1 | contig 10955 bp, 9 predicted proteins | sample PhyWR2_FD_201032 | JGI IMG/M metagenome (GOLD analysis project Ga0308165, IMG submission 201032) | Phyllosphere microbial communities from UC Gill Tract Community Farm, Albany, California, United States - DLSLW.R2 | ecosystem: Host-associated > Plants > Phyllosphere > Unclassified | place: USA... | reverse complement strand
GGCGTGTTCAGCAAGCCGGCACTGCGGGTGACGATGCGCGCGAGCTCGTCCGGCGTATAGAACTCCAGCCGCGCGACGATGCCGAAGCGATCGCGCAGCGGATTGGTCAGCATGCCGGCGCGGGTGGTGGCGCCGACCAGCGTGAAGGGCTGCAGGTCGAGCTTGACGCTGCGGGCGGCCGGGCCGTCGCCAATCAGGATGTCGATCTGGAAATCTTCCAGCGCCGGGTAGAGAATTTCCTCGACCACGGGCGACAGGCGGTGGATTTCGTCGATGAACAGCACGTCGTTGCGTTCAAGATTCGTCAGCAGCGCAGCCAGGTCACCCGGGCGTTCCAGCACCGGACCTGAAGTCTGGCGCAGTTGCACGCCCATTTCGCGCGCCACGATGTGCGCAAGCGTGGTTTTGCCCAGGCCCGGCGGGCCAAAGAGCAACACGTGGTCCAGCGACTCGTTGCGCTGGCGGGCAGCGGTGATGAAGATTTCCAGCTGTTCGCGGATGCGCTTCTGGCCGACGTATTCGTCCAGCGCCTTCGGGCGCAGGGCACGCTCGATCGCCTCTTCGTTGGGCGAGCTCGGGCGAGGCGAAATGACCCGGGTATCCACTGGGTCACGGGAAGAAGGATCACGCGAAGAAAGCTGGTCGGACTGGATCGCCATCGAAAAAAATGCTCCGTCGGACGGGGTGGGGTGTGGCGTGCCGCCATGCCCCGATTGCACCACAAATAGTCTTGCTTTCCTTGGCGCGTCAGCGCGCCAGCGACTTCAGTGCCTGGCGGATGCCATCGGACACGCTGACACCGGCCGGCAGCGTCTTTAATGCTGCCAGCGCTTCCTTGTCGGAATAGCCCAGCGCCAGCAGGGCGTTCAGGATGTCGGCCTGGCCATCGGCAACCGGGGTGGCGTGCACGCCAAGATCTGCACCCAGTTTTCCCTTCAATTCCAGCAGCAGGCGTTCGGCAGTCTTCTTGCCGATGCCCGGGATGCGCGTCAGGCGGCCGGCTTCCTGCAGCGTGATGGCCTGTGCCAGTTCCGCTACCGTCATGCCCGACAGCACGGCCAGCGCGATGCGCGCACCCACGCCGCTGATCTTGATCAGCTGACGGAAGGCTTCGCGTTCGGCTGCGGTCAGGAAACCGTAGAGCACATGCGCGTCTTCGCGGATCGCCAGGTGCGTCAGCAGCGTGACCTTGGCGCCAGTCTCGGGCAAGGCGTAGAAGGTGCTCATCGGCACGTCGACGTCGTAACCGACGCCGCCCACATCGACCAGCACGGCCGGCGGGAATTTTTCGATGAGCGTGCCGGAAAGACGTCCGATCATGGTGACCTGCGTGAAAGCTGAATTGGAGATGCGCTCGGGCAAAGCCGAGCGGAGATGGCGTGTGCCAGGATGGACAAGAGCTTAAGGGAATCTGCGCATCGATGTGTGGGCAGCGGGCAGGATCAATCCTGCCTTGCTATCACCGCGGACAGATCACCGCGCACCCGTCACGGCAATCCGATCAAGCGGCCACGGCGCATGCTGGTGCCGCGTGCGCCGAAGCCGGTCGTTGCCTGACTGCCTGCCTGTTGAAGTCGTGCAACCAGCACGCTGGAATGCGCATGGCAGATCGCGCAGGCCAGTGCATCGGCAGCATCTGGCGCCGGTGCGCCGTTGAGGGCCAGCAAGTGCTGCACCATCATCTGCACTTGTTCCTTGGCCGCGCGGCCAGTACCGACCACCGACTTCTTGATCTGCAGCGCGGTGTATTCCTGCACGCTCAGGTCCAGGTCGGCCAGCGCACACAACGCCGCACCGCGTGCCTGGCCCAGCAACAGGGTCGACGCCGGATTGGCGTTGACGAAGACCTTCTCGATCGCCGATGCGTCTGGACTGTGCATGCGGATGATCTCGCGGATGCTGTCCAGGATCACCTTCAGGCGGCCCGACAGATCGCCGGTGGCGGGCACCACCACGGTGCCGCTTGCGACGTAGCGCAAACGGACACCGTCGTAATCGATGACACCGAATCCGGTACGTCGCAGGCCGGGGTCGATGCCAAGGATGCGCATGTCGGCTTAGTGGCGGAAGTGCCGGGTGCCGGTCAGCACCATGGCAATACCGCGTTCGTCGGCGGCGGCGATCACTTCCGGATCGCGCATGCTGCCGCCCGGCTGGATCACGCAGGTGGCGCCCGCATCGGCCACGACGTCCAGGCCGTCACGGAAGGGGAAGAAGGCGTCGGACGCGACAGCCGTGCCAGCCAGCGACAGCTTGGCGTTTTCGGCCTTGATCGAGGCGATGCGTGCGGAGTCGATGCGGCTCATCTGGCCGGCACCCACGCCGTAGGTCATGCCACCCTTCACGAACACGATGGCGTTGGACTTCACGAACATCGCCACCTTCCAGGCAAAGCGCAGGTCGTCCAGCTGGGCAACCGTCGGCGCCACCTTGGTGACGATGCGGAATTCGTCGCTGTCGACCGCGAACACGTCGGGTTGCTGGACCAGCCAGCCGCCGCCCACGCGCTTGATGTCGAAGCCGTTCTGACCATCGCCCAGCGGCACTTCCAGCAGGCGAACGTTTTGCTTGGCCGCGAAGATGGCGCGTGCGCCTTCATCGAAGGACGGGGCCAGCAGCACTTCCACGAATTGCTTGCTGACGGCTTCGGCAGTGGCCGCATCAACCGGCTGGTTGAAGGCGATGATGCCGCCGAAGGCCGAGGTTGGATCGGTCTGGAAGGCCTTGGTGTAGGCCTCGTGCGGGTTGGCTGCAACCGCCACGCCGCAAGGGTTGGCGTGCTTGACGATCACGCAGGCCGGAAGCGTGAAGGTGCGTACGCATTCCCAGGCCGCGTCAGCGTCGGCGATGTTGTTGTACGACAGTTCCTTGCCTTGCAGCTGGCGATAGCCAGACAGCAGACCGGCCTTGGTACCCGGTTCGGCATAGAACGCGGCCGACTGGTGGGGGTTCTCGCCGTAGCGCAGCGCCTGGTTGCGCTTGACCTGCACCGTCAGGATTTCCGGGTAGGTGTCGCGCTTGGGCACGGCTTCCTGTGCCGGCACTTCCGCCAGGCTGGTCAGGTAGTTGGCAATCGCGCCGTCGTAGGCGGCGGTATGTGCAAACACCTTCTTGGCCAGGTCCAGGCGCAGTGCGAACGAGGTCTGGCCTTGCTGGCCGTCGATCTCACCCAGCACGCGCTCGTAGTCCACCGGGTCGATCACGACCGTCACGCCACCGGCTTCCGTGCCGTGGTTCTTGGCGGCAGCGCGCAGCATGGCGGGTCCGCCGATGTCGATGTTTTCTACTGCATCTTCGAACTTGCAGTCGGGCTTGGCGACGGTTTCGCGGAAGGGGTAGAGGTTCACCACCAGCAGGTCGATGCGGCCGATGCCCTGGCTGGCAATCGCGTCGAGGTGTGCCTGGGCGTCACGGCGCGCCAGCAGGCCGCCGTGGATTTTCGGGTGCAGCGTCTTCACACGCCCGTCCATCATTTCCGGGAAACCGGTGTAGTCAGAGACCTCCTGCACCGGCAGGCCGGCTTCAGCCAGAAGCTTGGCGGTGCCGCCGGTCGACAGCAGCGCGATGCCACGCGCGTTCAGCGCACGCGCAAAGTCGACGATGCCGGTCTTGTCGGAAACGGAAAGGAGAGCGCGTTCGATTTTCATGAGGAATTGGGCGGGGAAAACAGGCCAAAAAGCAGGCCAGATGGGCCGGACAGCGGGACGCGGCGCGAGGCCGGCGATGGGTCATACTTTCAGCTGATACTGATCGAGCTTCTTGCGCAGTGTGTTGCGGTTGATGCCGAGCATGTCCGCTGCACGCGACTGGTTACCCTCGGCATGCGAGAGCACGACTTCGAGCATCGGCCGTTCCACGGCCGACAACACCATATCCCAGATGCCGCTGACGGTTTCCCCGTCGACATCCTTGAAGTAGCGGTCGAGGTTGCGGCGCACACACTCTTCGAGCGTGGTTTCTTTCATCTTCAATCCTTGGACGTGGGCTCAGGCGGCCAATGCGCGGGGCTCGTCGGACTGGTCGAACCAGTCGGCGACGGCCTGCCATTGCTCACGCGTGTTTTCGATCTGATTCATGCCGGCACAGAATGCAGTCCCGCCGGGCAAGTCGGCCAAATACCAGCCGATATGCTTGCGGGCCGTGCGAACCCCGGTGTATTCGCCGTAAAAGCGGTAGTGGTCTTCCAGATGCTCGAGCAGAAGCTCGCGCATTTCTTCGTGATCGGGCGGCGCGAGTTTCTCGCCGGTGCGCAGGAAATGGTCGATTTCGCGAAAAATCCACGGCCGGCCCTGCGCGGCACGGCCAATCATGACGGCATCTGCCCCCGTGTGCTCGAGCACGGCGCGGGCCTGCTCGGGGGTGCAGATGTCACCGTTGGCGATCACCGGAATCTTCAGTTCCGCTTTCACGTCGCGGATGGTGGCGTATTCGGCCTGGCCGGTGTACATGTCCTGGCGCGTGCGGCCATGCAAGGCCAGCGCGGCAATCCCCAGCGATTCGGCGCGGGTGGCCACGCGCATGGCGTTGCGGCTGTCGCGGCACCAGCCGGTGCGGGTCTTCAAGGTCACCGGCACGCCCAGCGGCGCACAGGCGTTCACCACGGCGTCGATGATGCGGGCGACCAGATCTTCGTCGCGCAACAGCGCGGATCCAGCCAGCACGTTGCACACCTTCTTGACCGGGCAACCCATGTTGATGTCGATGATGCGGGCGCCACGATCCACATTGAAGCGCGCGGCCTCGGCCATCATGGCAGGGTCGCCGCCGGCGATCTGCACGGCGATCGGCTCGATCTCGCCGGTATGGTCGAGCCGGCGCGACGTCTTCACGGTTTCCCACAGCTTGGGATTGCTGGCTGCCATCTCGGATACCGCATGCCCCGCCCCCAGCCGTTTGCACAGCTGTCGGTACGGACGGTCCGTCACCCCGGCCATGGGGGCAACAAACACGTTGTTCGGCAAGGAATGGGGACCGATGCGCATGAACCGAAAAGGAATAGAACACCAGCGTCCGGCGGCGCCATGGCGGCCGTTCGCAAGGGTCTGGTGAGAAAAAGCGAGGACGGATTGTAGCGCCGTCCTGCTGGGGCGTCGAAACGGCGTTGATTGGCGGCCTCAACCCCGTGTCCGGGGAGCCGCCGGATCTTTGCTTTCTGTCTGCTTTCTGCTAGGCGCGGCGCCCCTGCATCAGTTGCCGAGCCAGGGGCGCGCGCAGGGCTTGCAAGGTGTCCAGGCCCAGCAAGGCCAGCCCGCAGGCGTGTTCGATCGGCGTCAGGCCGGTTGCGAATACCCGTGGCAGCAGGTCGGTCAGGCCAGTGGTCAACCAGCGATCGGCAGCGCGTGCGCGCGCAAAGTCGGCCAATCGCGGGGCGGGGTTGTCTGCGGGCGCACGCAACCACGGGGTCAGTGCCTGGGCCAGCCTGGCGGCGTCGCGCAGGCCCAGGTTCAGCCCTTGGCCCGCCACAGGATGCAGGGTCTGCGCCGCATTGCCGATGGCCACGCGGCGACCGTCGACGACCTCTCGGCGCAGACTTACGCCGAGCGGGAAGCGGCCGCGCGGACCGATCGGGGTCAGGCGGCCGAGTCGGTCGCCGAAGGTGTTGTGCAAGGCATCGGCAAAATCTTCATCGCCGGCATCAGCAGGTCGGCGCGCTCGGGCGTGCAACACCAGACCAGCGACAGGCGGGCCGGATCGGCCTGCCCGTCTCCGGGGTGGGGCAGCAGCGCCAGCGGGCCTTCGCGTGTGAAGCGCTCCCAGGCCACCTGGGGACGCGGACGTTCTGCGCGTACGGTGGCGATCACGGCATGCTGGTCGTAGCCGCGGCGCAGGTGTTGCACGGTACGCGATTCGGCCTGCGCGTCATCGAAGGTCCCGCCTTCGGCCTGTACCGTCACGCCGCTCGTCCAGCGTAGATTGCCCTGCGCCAGGTCGACGCCGACCTCGGACTGCCGGCGGACGGTGGCAGCGTCTTGCGCGGTGCTGCTGCGCACCGTCACGCCGCTGGCGTCCACGGCGGCGTCCAGTACCCGACGCAGGCTTTCGTAGGGCACCACGGTACCCAGCGCCGGCACATCGAACTCATCACGCGTAATGCGGGTGCGGCCCAGCCGGCCGCGTTGCGACACGTGGATGTCGTGAATCTCGGCGCCGCCTTGCGGCCACACGCCCAGGTCTTCCAGCAGCACTCGGCTGCCGTGATTGAGCGCCAGCACCCGCAGATCGCGGGTTGCCGTGGCGTCTGCGGCCTGCTTCGGTTCGGCGCGGCACACGACGATGCGGCTCGGGTCCGGCGCATGCCGGGCCAGCAGCAAGGCCAGCGTGCTGCCGACGGGGCCGGCGCCCAGCACGGTGATGTCGGTATCCATGATCAGCGGCGCATCAGCGCTTCGATCGCGTCGGCCTCGATCGGCACGTCGCGGGTGATCAAGTCGCAGCCGGTCTCGGTCACGATGGCGTCGTCTTCCGTGCGGATGCCGATGTTCCAGAAGTGTTCCGGCACGTCATCGGCCGGGCGCACGTAGATACCGGGCTCAATCGTAAGCACCATGCCGGCTTCCAGCGTTCGCCAGGGGCGCACGCCATCTGCGCCGGGCGTGGCGTCGCGGTAATCGCCGACATCGTGCACATCCATACCCAGCCAGTGGCCGGTGCGGTGCATGTAGAAGCGCGAATACTGGTTCGATTCGATCACGCCATCGAGCGAGCCCGACAGCAGCTTTTCATCGATCATGCCCTGGGCCAGGATGCGCACGGCGGCGTCGTGGCCTTCGTTCCAGCGGGCGCCAGCGCGGGTGACGGCTGCTGCTGCCTTGTTCGCGGCAACTGTCAGGTCGTAGAGCGCCCGCTGCGGTCCGGTGAACCGGCCGTTGGCGGGGAAGGTGCGGGTGATGTCGCCGGCGTAGCCATCGACTTCGCAGCCGGCGTCGATCAGCACCAGGTCACCGTCACGGATTTCGGTGTCGCCTGCGCGGTAGTGCAAGACGCAGGCGTTCGCGCCCGTGGCCACAATGGATCCGTAGGCGGGGAATTGCGCGCCCTGGTAGCGGAATTCGTGCAGCAGTTCGGCTTCCACTTGGTATTCGCGCTGGCCGGGGCGGGTGGTGCCCATGGCGCGCAGGTGGGCGTCGGCCGAAATCTTGGCCGCGCGGCGCATCAGCGCCAGTTCGCTCGCGTCCTTGATCACGCGCATCTCGGCCAGCAGCGCGCGCACGTCGTATTGGCGCTGCGGGGCGGTGTCGCCACCGCGGCTGTTGCGCCTTGCGGCGCCCAACCAATCACGCAGCTTTCCATCGACCGAGGCCTCGCTGGCCATTGGGGCATACAGGGCGGGCTGGTTGGCCAGCAGCTTGGGCAGGCGTTCGTCCAGTTGTTCTATCGGCCAGGCCTCGTCGAAACCGAAGCGCTCGGCAGCGGCAGCGGGGCCAAAGCGGTAGCCGTCCCAGATTTCGCGTTCCAGGTTCTTGTCGCGGCAGAACAGAATGCTGCGGTTTTCCGCGCCGGCGATCAGCACCAGCCAGGCTTCGGGCTCGGCAAAACCGCTCAGGTAATAGAAGTCGCTGTCGTGGCGGTACGGGAAGTCGGCGTCGCGGTTGCGCATGACTTCCGGTGCCGTCGGCAGCACGGCCACGCCGCCGCCCTGGGCGCGCATGGCGTCCAGCAGCCGCTGGCGGCGGTTCACGAAGGGGGAAATGTCGTCGGCGGGAATGCTCATGCGGATGTCCGTTCAAAGCGTGGATCGGAGGGGCGACGCAATTGGGCGTCCAGCTCGGCGAGCCGGGCGGGCGTACCGACGTCGACCCAGACACCGTCGTGGTGGCTGCCAATCACCGCATTGCGCAGCATGGCGGCGCGCAGCAGGGGGGCCAGTGCAGCAGGTTTGCCGGGCGTCAGGTCGCGAAACAGGGCGGGGTGGTAGACGGCGGTGCCGGAGAAAGTCAGGGCGCTGATCGCGTCTGTGGACTCGACTGTGCCATCGACAGGATCGCTACCGTTCGTCGGCTGCTTGCCGTCGGACACCACACCACTCGGCGCCAGGCGGAAGTCGCCCTTTGGGTTGTGGGCAGGATTGTCGACCAGCAACAGCCAGGCCTGCGCGCCGGATTGCGTCATGCGGGCAGTCGCATCTTGCGCCAGCGCGGGTTCCCAATCCGACCAGACATCGCCGTTGACGACCAGAAATGGCGTGTCGCCTTGGCTCAGCAGCGGCAGGGCTTGCGCAATGCCGCCGGCGGTTTCCAGCGCCACCGCTTCGGGTGAATAACGGATGCGCAGCCCCCAGCGGCTTCCGTCACCCAGCGCGTCCTCGATCATCTGGCCAAGCCAGGCGTGATTGATGATGACCTCATGGAAGCCGGCTGCCGCCAGGCGTTCCAGGTGCCAGACGATCAGCGGCTTGCCACCCACCGCCAGCAAGGGTTTCGGGCTGTGGTCGGTGAGCGGTCGCATGCGTTCGCCGCGACCGGCTGCCAGGATCATGGCCCGCATCAGAACGAGTAGCCCTGCTGGGTTTCTTCCAGACTGTCCAAGATGCGCAGCAGCGGCTTGAACACGCCGTAGCGCCCTGCCACCTGGCGCACATAGGCGTTCACGCGCGGCATGTGCGTCAGATAGACCGCCTTGCCGTCGCGGTGATTCAGGCGGGCGAACACGCCCAGGATGCGCAGGTTGCGCTGCAAGCCCATCCACTCGTAGTCGCGGTGGAAATCAGCGAAGTCTGCAGGTACCGGCAGTCCGGCCTTGCGCGCCATTTCCCAGTAGCGGATGGCCCAGTCGATCTGCTGCGGCTCGTACCAGGTGAAGCGGGCATCGGTCACCAGTGACGCCAAGTCATAGGTGATGGGGCCTGCCACCGCGTCCTGGAAGTCCAACACGCCAGGGGCGGTCTGGCCCGGCAGCGGCACCATCAGGTTGGGCGAATGGAAGTCGCGATGCACCAGCACCGTCGGTTGCGCCAGGTTGCTCTCGATCAGCAGTTCGAAGATCTTGTCGAGTTCGGCGCGTTGTTTGTCGTCCACGGGTTTGCCGTGGTGGCGATCCAGGTACCAGTCGGGGAACAGGCTCAATTCGTTGGCCAGGCTGGCATGGTCGTAACGCGCCAGGCCCGTGATCGCACTTTGTTGCATTTGCACCAGTGCTTCCAGCGCCCCGACGTACAGCTGCTGGATTTCACTGTCGGGCGGCGATTCGTGCAGGCGCGCGTAATAGTTCTGGGTACCGAGGTCGGACAGCAGCAGGAAACCCTGCGCCAGGTCCTGTTCGATGATGTCGGGCACCGACAGCCCGGCGTCGCGCAGCAGGCCGGCCACGTGGATGAAGGGCGTGCAGTCTTCCTTGCCGGGCGGGGCGTCCATGACGACCCGGGTGCCGCTGGCGGCATCGAGCCGGAAATAGCGCCGGAAGCTCGCGTCGCTGGAGGCCGGACGCAAGGTGTCGGATTTCAGTCCATGGGCGGCGGGCAGGCTGGCAAGCCATTTTCCCAGGGCGTCCAGGCGAATATCGGGAGCACCGGCAGGGGTGCCGGGACGAGGCGCAACGGGCTGCGCAGATGAGGAAGTGTTGGGAGCGGACATGGCACCTATAATACCGAGCGCTGGCATTTTTTTCGCGCCAGCGCTTCGCCCATTTTCTTCCACCGCGGCCTGTCCGCGACTGTTCGGTAGATTCCCCCCGTGCAATCGATACGCTGGCTCAGCCTGCTTGCCGCGATGTGTCTGGTTCCTGCCGCCAATGCGCAGACCACGTCGTCGGCCGCCGCCGACGGCGAATTGCTGGTGCCTGGCCTGAAGCTCGCGCCAGGACTTGTCACCGCCCCGCCCGCGCCTGCCGATCAGCAGCGCACCTTTCTTGAAGCCGATCAGATCGACGGCGAAACCGATTCCAGCACGCGCTTGCGCGGCAACGGTGAATGGCGCCGTGGCGGCACGGTGCTCAAAGGCGACCTGATCGACTACCGCCAGGTCGAAGACGAGATCGAAGCCACCGGACGCGTGCGCTTGCTGCGCGACGGCAATCTGGTCACCGGCCCCGGCCTGAAGCTGAACCTGAGCACCGGCGAAGGCACCTTCGACCAGCCCAAGTTCTATCTGGGCACCAACGGCGCCAGCGGCACTGCCCGCACCATGCAGTTCCGCAGCAACCGCCGCGTGCGCCTGGAAGACACCGTCTACACCGGCTGCGACTGCGCAACCCCGGCCTGGGAACTGCGCGCCAAGCGCGTCGATCTGGACTACGAGAAGGGCGAGGGCGTCGGCTACAACGGCGTCATCTACTTCAAGGATGTGCCGATCCTGGCGTCGCCGATCATGTCCTTCCCGATCAACGACGACCGCAAGTCTGGCTTCCTGGTGCCGACCTTCGGCATCAACAGCAAGAACGGCATCGATTCCATGGTGCCGTACTACTTCAACATTGCGCCGAACCGCGACGCCACGCTTTACACGCGCCTGATGAGCAAGCGTGGATTGCAGCTGGCCGGTGACTTCCGTTACCTGGAGCCGAATTACAAGGGCGAACTGCGTGGCGAGTACCTGGCCAATGACAACCGCTTTGGCTCTGACCGCTACTTCTTCTCCAGCAAGCATTCGCAAGACCTGGGTAACGGATTCGGCCTGAACTGGAACTACAACCGGGCCTCCGACGACCAGTACTTCCGCGACTTCTCGGCAACGGCACTCGGGCAGGCCTCTGCGGTCACGCTCGAACAATCGGCCACCGTTACCTGGGGCAGCGAATATTGGTCCGGTTACGCCCGGACACTGGGTTATCAGACCCTGCAAGATCCCAAGTCGCCGATCTCGCCTCCTTATGACCGCCGCCAGCTTCATCTGGAAGGCGCGCGTTACGACTGGGGTGGCTTCGATCTGCGCATGGAAAGCGATGTGTCCAGGTTCACCCACCCGAGCAACGTCGATGGCAGCCGTGCCTACGCCTATCCGACCATCTCGTATCCGATGGTT